>JACCDS010584917.1_pt1 | contig 15006 bp, 14 predicted proteins | sample 7446441 | NCBI WGS metagenome assembly JACCDS01 (sample SAMN15323445, study PRJNA562643) | freshwater metagenome | isolation source: river surface water | place: USA:Blue River Watershed | collected 2017-08-17 | reverse complement strand
GTTTGTGGTACCAGCGGCCAGCGCAGCCATTGGTGGGCGGATGGACATGGGCGAAGGCTCCAAACGCGAAGCCACAATCCTCAAGATAACCGACTGGCTCTGCCACAACCTCAAACGCCGTTACCTGACCATGGCATTCACACTCGTTTGCAGTCTCGGTTTGGCCTGGGTATTTATGCCCGCCGCCGAATACCTACCGGAAGGTGAAGAACCCAAGGCATTCACCATGATGTTTGCACCACCGGGCTACAACATTGAAGAAATGCACAAGATCAGCACTGAAATTCAGGCCGAGCTGGATAAAGCCATCCAACCTGATGCGGATGGCAGCAATGGCATACCGCCGCTGGCCTACTATTTTTTACGCATCAGCGCCGGTCAACTTTGGCTCATGAGCGAGCCGCGCAGCGCTGCCAATATCGATCTCATGATGGATGTACTGGTGAAGCGCTTTGAAAGCTACCCCGGCATGCGGGCCTTCTCCTCGCGTGGCTCGATTATCTCCAGCAATCAGGGTGGCACCCGCGCCGTCGAACTGAACCTCACCGGCCCCGATCTGGCAGAGCTCTACGACACCGCACGCCATGTGATGCGCCGCGCAGATGAGGTCTTCACAGAACCGCGTATCGATTCATCACCCTCATCCCTGTCCCTCGACCAACCGTTAATTGAAATCCGTCCGCGCTGGGAGCGCCTGGCCGAACTGGGTTTTAGCCCGGCCGAATTCGGCTTTATTGTCGCGGCCTATAGCGACGGTGCCTTTGTGGGTGAATTTATTGATGGCGACGACAAAATCGATATGTTCTTGTTCAGCAGCGCCGGCAATCGCCAACAGCTCAACGAATTGGCACAAGTGCCCATTCGCACCCCCAAGGGGCAAGTCCTGCCGCTCTCGGCACTCGCCGAACTGCGCGAAACGGTAGATAGCGAAGAACTGCGCCGCGTCAATGGTCAGCGCACCGTATCGGTTTATATTATTCCCGCCGACGATGTCGCACTGGAAACCGCCGTGGATAAAATGCGCACCGAATTAATCCCGGCCATGAAACTCGCTGGCGAGTTACCCGCCCGCGTCGCCCTCAGCATTACTGGCGCCGCTGATGATCTCGCCGCAACCCGCGCCTCTTTGCTCAATAATTTCGTCGTCGCCATAGTGCTGATTTACCTGATGCTGGTCGCTATCTTCTCGCACTGGGGTTATCCATTGCTGATTATGACAACCGTACCGCTGGGAATGGCCGGCGGCTTGGTCGGATTGGTGGGGCTCAATGGCCTGAGCGCGCTGCTGTCCACCATCGGCTTCAGCGGCAACCATCAAGCATTGGACATGATCACCATGCTCGGCTTTGTGATTTTGCTGGGAACGGTGATCAACAATCCCATCCTGATCGTGGAAAAAACGCGCCGCAATCTGGACGAACGCCAAATGACAATCACCGAGGCCGTACGCGACGCCGTTTCAAGCCGCCTGCGCCCTATATTAATGTCCACCGCCACCACCATTTTCGGCCTCGCACCACTGGTACTGATTCCCGGCGCGGGCACAGAGCTGTATCGCGGCGTAGGCATAGTCGTCCTTTGCGGCCTCACTGCCTCCATGCTACTCACGCTGAGTTTTTTACCCTGCTTATTAATAGAAGTATTAGACCCGCAAGCACGCTGGCGACATACATTAGCGCCGCTCTTATCGCGCAAAAAATAATGCGCCAATAAAAAACGGGCAGAAAGTTTCAATTTCTGCCCGTTTTTTATTTTTGACAACCACCCTGCAAGAGCACGCAACCTTAAGCTCGCCGATTCGCCTCCCCCATATCTGACCGAAAAATGTAAAACAACGGGTATAGACTTCTTTTTTCTTGGGCAATTGGGATAGTTTCCTGTATATTACGCCGCTATTTTCCAACCCTGTTTTATCTAACCTTGCATAACATTAAGAGAGTCCTATGGCTGACTTATCCCTTTACAGAAACATCGGTATCTTCGCTCACGTGGACGCCGGCAAGACCACTACCACCGAGCGTATCCTCAAGCTCACTGGTCGTATCCACAAACTTGGTGAAGTTCACGAAGGTGAATCTACTACTGACTTTATGGAACAGGAAGCTGAGCGCGGTATTACCATTCAGTCAGCAGCAGTAAGCTGTTTCTGGAAGGGTCACCGTTTCAACGTTATCGATACCCCCGGACACGTTGACTTCACCGTAGAAGTGTACCGTTCATTGAAAGTACTCGATGGCGGTATCGGCGTATTCTGTGGTTCAGGCGGTGTAGAGCCTCAGTCAGAAACCAACTGGCGCTATGCGAACGACGCAAAAGTATCGCGTCTGATCTTCGTAAACAAACTGGACCGTATCGGCGCTGACTTCCTGCGCGTTACCGATCAAGTGAAAAAAGTATTGGGCGCCAAGCCACTGATCATGACCTTGCCAATCGGCCGCGAAGACACCTTCGTCGGTGTGGTTGACCTGTTGACCCGCAAAGCTTACGTATGGGATGACTCTGGCATTCCAGAAAACTACACCATCACCGACGTACCAGCCGATATGGTTGACGACGTAGAAATGTACCGCGACCAAATGGTTGAAAACGCGGTAGAAATGGACGACGACCTGCTGATGGCCTACATGGAAGGCGAACAACCTTCTATCGAAGACATCAAGCGCTGTATCCGTAAAGGTACCCGCGACCTGGCCTTCTTCCCAACCTTCTGCGGTTCAGCCTTTAAAAACAAAGGTATGCAACTTGTGTTGGATGCGGTAGTTGACTATCTGCCAGCACCACAAGAAGTAAATCCACAGCCTTTGACTGACGAAGAAGGTAATCCAAACGGTCAATTTGCTCTTGTTGATGCCAATGAGCCGTTCCGCGCACTGGCGTTCAAAATCATGGACGACCGTTTCGGCGCCCTGACTTTCGTACGTATCTACTCAGGCGTACTGAACAAAGGCGACACCATCCTCAACTCATTCACCGGTAAAAGTGAACGTGTTGGCCGTATGGTTGAAATGCATGCGAACGAGCGTACCGATCTGACTACTGCACAAGCCGGTGACATTATTGCATTGGTAGGTTTGAAGAACGTGCAAACCGGTCATACCCTGTGTGATCCAAAGCACCCATGTACGCTTGAACCAATGATTTTCCCTGAGCCAGTAATCTCCATCTCAGTAACGCCGAAAGACAAAGCTGGCGTTGAGAAAATGGGTATCGCTATTGGCAAAATGGTTTCAGAAGACCCAACCTTCCGTGTTGAAACCGATATCGATTCAGGCGAAACCATCCTGAAAGGTATGGGTGAATTGCACTTGGATATTAAAGTAGACATTCTGAAACGTACTTACGGCGTTGAGTTGATCGTAGGTCAACCACAGGTTGCTTACCGCGAAACCATTACCCGCGAAATCGAAGACAGCTACACCCACAAGAAGCAGTCAGGTGGTTCTGGTCAATACGGTAAGATCGACTACCGCATCAAGCCGGGCGAACCAAACACTGGCTTCGTATTCAAGACTTCTGTTGTTGGTGGTAGCGTTCCAAAAGAATTCTACCCTGCAATTGAAAAGGGCTTTAAGTCAATGATGTCGACTGGCCCATTGGCTGGCTTCCCGGTATTGGACGTAGAAGTTGACCTGTTTGACGGTGCATTCCACGCCGTTGACTCCTCGGCAATTGCGTTTGAAATCGCTGCAAAAGGCGCTTTCCGTCAATCTATGCCGAAAGCAGGCCCGCAACTGCTTGAACCAATCATGAAAGTAGATGTGTTCACCCCAGAAGATCACGTAGGTGATGTAATTGGTGATTTGAACCGTCGTCGCGGCATGATCTCTGGTCAGGAAGCTGGCGTTACTGGCGTTCGCATCAAAGCAGACGTTCCACTGTCAGAAATGTTTGGTTACATCAGTACTCTGCGTACCATGACCTCTGGTCGCGGTCAGTTCTCTATGGAGTTCTCGCACTACTCTGCATGCCCATCGAACGTGTCTGAAGCGGTAATTGCTAAAGAGAAAGAAAAGAAAGCAGCAGCTGCTAAAAACTAAGGTTTAAGCAAGCGCAAATAAAAAAGCCCCGCCAGTGCAAACTGGCGGGGCTTTTTTATGTGGTGCGTAAGTCTTATTTGCCCTATCGCAGGCATCATCGCAAGAATCGGGTCGCGCTCGCCTATCGGCTTCTGCATACTAGTTGTCATCTATGACTAACACTTGATGAGAATCTATCCTGTGATACAGCAACAGATCGATTACGCCCGCATTGAAACGGCTATTTACTACATTAAGGATCACCTGCAAGACCAACCCTCGCTGGAAGAAATAGCCGCTGCTGTGCAGCTAAGTCCATCTCACTTCCAAAAGCTATTTACCGCATGGGCTGGCGTAAGCCCCAAAAAGTTCATGCAATATTTGAGTATTGAATACGCTAAGTCCCTGCTGCAAAATCCGGCAGCACGCCTACTGGATACCGCTCACGCCACCGGATTATCCGGTACCAGTCGGCTGCATGATTTGTTTATCACCATCGAAGGCATGACCCCCGGCGAATTTAAACAGGGCGGTGCAGGTCTGCACATTAATTACAGTTTTGCCGACAGCCCTTTTGGGCAACTCATCATAGCCTCCACCACCAAAGGGATATGCCACCTGTTTTTCGCAACCGACAAACAACAAGCGGTGGATAACCTGCGCTCGCGGTTTCCGCAAGCCACACTCCACCCTGCAACAGATAAACTCCAACAAAATGCCTTGGGTATTTTTCATAAAGACTGGCGCCAGCTGGATCAAATCAAATTGCATTTAACCGGTACGCCTTTTCAGCTTAAAGTGTGGGAAAGTTTGCTTAAAATACCGCAGGGAAATCTGGTGACCTACGGTGATATTGCACAACACATCGACAAACCCAGTGCCGCCAGAGCCGTGGGTACGGCAATCGGCAGCAACCCGATTGCCTTTTTAATTCCCTGCCACAGAGTGATACAAAACACCGGACGGCTTGGCGGTTACATGTGGGGAGAAACCCGGAAGACCGCAATAATCGGTTGGGAGGCCGCGCAGCAAAGCGCTGGGGAATAAACTTAAAATGTCATTAAATTGCCCATCAGCAAACACAGAGCATGTGTATGGATCTTTTTGAAACCTTGACTGCAGAGCCGCACAATCTATTGCCTCAGGACGGCACAGTGCTCTACTACGGAAAAATACTCAGCAGCGCACAAGCAACCTATTATTTTCATCAATTGCTACAACACATACGCTGGGAAAATGATAAAGCTATCATCATGGGGCGAGAAATAATTACCAAACGCAAAGTCGCATGGTATGCAGATGCGCCCTTCAACTATGCCTATTCCGGCACCACTAAAACTGCCCTTCCCTGGATTGATGAACTACTGGCGCTAAAACAATTGGCAGAGGCAACCAGCCATGAATCATACAACTCCTGTTTACTCAATTTGTATCACTCTGGCGAAGAAGGTATGACCTGGCACAGTGATGCCGAAATTGCGTTAAAAAAACAGGGCGCCATTGCATCACTGAGTTTTGGCGCTGAAAGAAAATTTTCCTTTAAACATAAAAAAACCAAAAACACCCTGTCCGTAACACTGGAACATGGCAGCCTGCTGGTCATGAAAGGGGAAACACAAACCCATTGGTTGCACAGCCTACCCACGACAAAAAAAGTATTTACACCGCGCATTAACCTCACCTTTCGTTGCATTGTCCAGCCCCAGGCTTTGTAGAAACTCCGTGCTTTGTGGTTCATTACTCCTGGGTTCAACAAACTGACTCCAGCACAGAGCAATATGCGCTATTAGTAATAAAAACCAAATCGCGAATTTTTTTACGGAAAAGTACATTTGTCATATCCTCCTTAAGTGGTGATTGCCGGGAGTTCCTATACTATCGGCAAAGGTGTCAAAATATGTCACCAAAGAAAAGGGGCGCATCATGGGAAAAAGTAATACCTATTCACAAATCGATCGCCATGATCAGTTACTGGGATTATTAAAATCAGCCGACTGCCATAAGGTGGACGACCTTGCATTGTCGTTAACGGTCAGCCGTCGCACGCTTTTGCGAGACCTGGATTTACTGAAACAACGTGGCTACCCCATAGAAACTGAAGCGGGTCGTGGCGGCGGTGTGCGACTCTATAAGCACTGGGGAATCGGGCGATTACAGTTAAACTATCAAGAAGTGATAGACTTGTTGCTATCCATATCCATTATGGAAAAACTCAACTCACCTATTTTCCTCACACATTTAAACAGTATTAAACACAAACTCTTTGCCAGCTTTCCTGCCGAACAGCAAGCACGTATTAAAAAAGTACGGGAACGGTTACTGATCGGCGAGCTAGCTTCCGATTTTGTCACCAGCAATTACAAAGCTATCGCAAGCAATGCCACCACCCAACAAATCAGCACGGCCTTTTTTGAACAGAAAATCTTGTATATTGAATATTGCGATGAGAAAAAGAATCACAGCAAACGCTGCATAGAGCCACACTATTTATTTTTGAACTGGCCGGTTTGGTACATACTGGCGTGGGATATAGATAAAGATGCATCACGCTGCTTCAGGCTGGATCGCATCCAAAAAGCAAATACCGAAAAAGATAGCTTTCGCCTCAAAAGAGCTAATGTATTAATGGAAGAAGCAGAAAAATACGCTAGAAAATTGTAGCGGCGGCTTGGGCGTGATCAGCCTATTAATCACACGGTTCCCATGCAGTATTCACAATTGCCCAGCGCTCGTGATCTTTCCAGGCTGCGCCATCGATACGCAAATAATGACGGGAAAATCCTTCCTTCACGAACCCTGCCTGAGCAACCAAGCGAATTGATGCCAGATTATCTGGTTGGATATTAGCCTCTAATCGATGCAGATTTAAAACATCAAAAGCCTCAGCCAACAACAGCGCCAGCCCCTGACGCATATACCCTTTACCATTGTGCGGTTGAAATACTTCGTAACCCAAATAAGCGGACTGAAAATTACCGCGAATAATGCCGGAGATATTAAACGTACCGATTATTTCACGAGAATCCTGAAGGCATAAAAAATAACGCCCTTCTTGCTGCAAATAGGCTTCAACGTCTCTTGGCGCCACAACCCAAGGATGATGAATAGCGACACTGCGCTCATAAGCATGCATGACATCATTCAGATCAGTGCTGGCAGGTTTTCTTAAATAGACCATGCTAGGCGCTCATTTAAAGGGACTTTATTCATCACTCCGCTAACAAATCGATAGTGCGCAGCTCATCGGCCGCAGTCAGTAACTGGAATTGTGCTGTTTCTCCCTGCTCTACATTCATCATGCGCTTCGCTTTAAAAGCCGAACAACCAGGTATGTTGCAGCCATTAATGGACACAATTTTATCGCCCACCTGAACACCCGCTCGATCCGCAGAGGAGCCTTCTTTTACGGTAGCGACTGTGACTGATTCAAGTTTTGGGGGAAACAAGCCAATGGTGGTAACATCCACCTCCACCCCAAAGTCGCCTGTGCTCGCCAAAATAGCGGGCGATAAGAAACAGCAGATAAACCATAAAATATATTTCACGTGTAGATCCTTTTTGTGATGATTGGAAAAACCTTAACGAGGTTCAAGTATATATTAATCAAAACCGCACATCCAAGGAGACGCGGGCAAGCGCAATGGGAACACATTTGTGAAATTGGGTAAGCGCTTAAAACAGATTGAGTCTCTTGTAGGCACTGGCTACACCCATATATGGGACTGCTGTTGTGACCATGGTCTTTTGGGGGCTGCGCTGCTATCGCGCCGTGCGGCGCCTCATATTCATTTTGTCGATATTGTACCAGCGCTCATGACGTCGCTGGAAAACAAGCTGATGACATTTTTTCCGCCCAATAAAACACTGCATGACAGCAGCGCCAATTCCCAATGGCATATTCACTGCATGGATACCGCACTGCTCCCGCTGAATCAGGAGGATGGAAAACACTTGGTGATTATCGCTGGCGTTGGCGGTGATTTGATGACGGACTTTATTAACGCGATCTGCAAGCGCCACCCAAACCTTGAATTGGATTTTTTACTTTGCCCGGTACACCACCATTTCACCCTTAGGCAGCAATTAATCCAGCACCAATTCAACTTACTGCACGAAGTGCTAATTGAAGAGAACCAACGGTTCTATGAGATTTTATTAGTCACAAAAACATCGGGCAACACACTGCCAACCTCACCCATCAGCCCGGTTGGCCATCAAATATGGCACTGCACTAACGCCGCACAAACAGCCATAGCGCATCGCTATTTACAAAAAACGATTGCCCATTACCAACGAATGCAACTACGCCCCAATGTTGATGTGCAGCATATTATTCAGGCTTATGAAGCCATTAATGAAAGGTTTTTTGCTATAGCCTAACAGCCCTGCTGTGCCCGCAAAATAGCACCTTCAATAGCCGCCAATGCTTGCGGGCTGTTTTTCCAGCAAGTCGTTTTCAGCATGGAGGCCACCATTTCTGCAATGGTTTTCGCATCCTGAACGGCCAGTTTTTCAAAGGAATCAATCCCTATTTCTTCAAACCGCTTGATCACCGTTGGCCCGACACCTTTCACGCTCAATAACGCATTTTTTTCTACCGCTGAAAACGCCATTCTTACCTCTGAATAATGTACAACTGCTGCGCAATAATATTAACGCCGTCGATACAATGGCAGCGGCTCAATAACCGATCGACCATATAATACACTGATGCCCGATAACCCTTTGAGCGCATCAACAACCGATTTGTCAGCGCGGACAGCAAAGCTGGTAAAACCGCACTGGCGCATATGGCTTAATTGATCGCGCAACACATCACCGACAGCGCGCAACTCACCGCCCCACCCCAACCGCGTGCGCAGTACATAGGCTTGCGTGTAGGCGCGGCCGTCGCGAAAGCTGGGGAATTGTAAAGCAATTAAGGGAACAACACCCAACCAGGGCACTGCAGATTCTTCCTCTTCATCGGGCGCAAGCCAAAAACCCTGTGCGCTTTGTTGCTCTCCGCGCATTACTGCCGCTGGCTGCATTTTTTGCCACAAACCAAAAGGCAAAATGTATTTTCCATCAGCATGATAATCTGTTAATTCAGCATCGGATTGAATGAAAATCCATGGATCCTGTTCAACAAGATACGCGCCTGCCTGACCCAGACCAATCACATTATTCATTGTGCCACCTCCACAGCAGTTTGCACTGATGTTGAATTGACATAGAGATGTTCTTTGAATGGCTCAAGACCAATACGCTGCACCACAGCAAGAAATGTTTCGTCCAATTCCCGATAATTTTTATAAGTCGCCAGGACTTTTTCAATCACATCAGGCATTTCTGTGGCTGAAAACGCCGGGCCAATTACCTTGCCCAAACAACTGTCATTACCCTGACTGCCACCCAGGGTGACTTGATAAAACTCGCTGCCGTTTTTGTCCACGCCCAGCACACCAATATTGCCAATGTGATGATGGCCACAGGCATTCATACACCCGGAAATATTTAAACTGATATCGCCAAGGTCGTGCAAATAATCCAAATCCTCAAACCGCTGTTGAATCGCTTGGGCAATCGGAATGGATTTGGCATTGGCGAGCGAACAGTAATCGCCACCCGGGCAGGCAATAATATCGGTTAGCAAACCGGCGTTGGGAGTTGCCATGCCGATTAAGTCCAGCGCTAGCCATAGATTAAATAAATCCGCTTTGCGCACATCGGGTAGCACCAGATTTTGCTCGTGGGCAACGCGTATCTCACCAAAACCAAATTGCTCTGCCAATAAGGCAATCACATCCATTTGCTCAGCAGTAACATCCCCGGGAGGTGCGCTTGCACCGGGTTTGGTGGATATAACAACAGACGCATAACCGGTCACTTTATGCGCGACAACATTGCGCGCTACCCAGCGAGAAAACGGCGGGTGAGAGAATAAAGCGGTGTTGTAATCAATATCCACCGCAGGCAAGCACTCATAGGCTGGCGCGGTAAAGGCAGCAGCAATACGCTGGTATTCCTGATCGGTAACTTCGGCAGGCCCCGAGTTAATGGCTTGCCATTCGCGCTCTACCTCGTCGGCAAATGCTGAAATTCCCAGCGCTTTTACCAGAATTTTAATCCGTGCTTTGTATTTGTTATCACGCCGCCCATGACGATTGTAAACACGCAAAATAGCTTCTACATAGGAGAGTAAATGCCGCCAGGGCAAATCGTTTTTAATCGCCAAACCGATAATCGGTGTGCGCCCCAAACCGCCGCCTACGTAAACACGCAGTAGCATTTCGCCGCTGTTATCGCGATACAGATGCAACCCAATGTCGTGCACTTTGATTGCAGCGCGATCTTGCTCTGCTGAGGAAATCGCAATTTTAAATTTGCGTGGCAAAAATAAAAACTCCGGGTTGATGGTTGACCATTGGCGCAACAACTCTGCCAAGGGGCGCGGGTCGATGATTTCATCGGCAGCGACGCCGGCGAAGGCTTCGGTGGTTACGTTACGCACACAGTTGCCCGAGGTTTGAATCGCATGCATTTGTGCGGCAGCCAGGCAATCCAGAATATCCGGCGCCTGCTCTAATTGGATCCAATTGAATTGAATATTCTGGCGCGTCGTGAAATGCCCGTAACCTTTATCATAAGTGCGTGCAATATGCGCCAGCGTCCGCAGCTGATGGCTGGATAAAACACCATAGGGAATTGCCGCCCGCAACATATAGGCGTGTTTTTGCAAATACAGACCATTTTGCAAACGCAGCGGGAGAAATTCCTCTTCTGATAACTCGCCATTCAAACGGCGCGCTACCTGATCCCTGAATTGATCCACCCGTTCACGCACCAGTGCGTAGTCGTAATCGTCGTAGCTATACATTGCAGAATCGCCCCATTGGCAGCCAAGGTTAATTGCTTACCTTAGTCCTGCTCTGTACTGGAAAACAGTTGCAGATAACCAGAATAACTACAGATCAGATGCTATATAAGACATCTGTAGCAGACCTATCTGATACGGTGTTTTTCACCGAAACTGAATCTGTTTCCAGTACAGATGGAATCCCATACTGACAGCACGCACCCAACCGACCATCAAGCGAGTCGTCCAGTATGAGCGAACATATTCCAGTACAGCAGTTACCGCACCAACCCCGCACACACAAGCCCACTCCCGCCGAGCGCGGTGGAAAAATTCACACCCGCAGTTTTAGCGGTATTTTTCGTCGCTTGCGTATGACCATTGCAGGCGCCTTGGCCCTATTGTTTTTTGGTACCGCCTGGATCAATTGGGACGGTCACCAAGCCGTACTGTGGGATTTAGCCGAGCGAAAATTCTATGTGTTCGGCACCACGTTTTTACCCGAAGATTTTCTCTTGCTCGCCTTTGTGATGAGTATTAGTGCTTTTTTATTGTTGGCGGTAACAGTTGTAGCTGGTCGCGTATGGTGCGGCTATGCCTGCCCGCAAAGCACATGGACCTGGGCATTTATGTGGATGGAAAAAATCACCGAGGGCGATAGTTACCAGCGAGTAAAACTGGATGCAGCGCCCTGGTCATTGGATAAACTTTTCCGTCGCAGTAGTAAACATGCGTTATGGATACTGGCCTCACTGGCAACAGGTATCGCTTTTATGGGTTACTTTATGCCAGTGCGCACCTTAGTCAGTGATTTGGCAAGCGCACAATTGGAGATAAATTATTCATTCTGGGTATTTTTTATCGCGGCAATGACTTACCTCAATGCAGGCTGGCTGCGCGAAAAAGTCTGTACCCATATGTGCCCTTACGCGCGCTTTCAAAGTGTGATGTTTGATAAAGACACATTAATTATTGGTTACGATACCCAGCGCGGGGAGAGCCGCGGTTCGCGCCGTAAGGATGAAGACTATCAAGCAAAAGGCTTGGGCGATTGTATTGATTGCCACTTGTGTGTGCAGGTTTGTCCAACCGGAATTGATATTCGCAACGGCCTGCAAATGGATTGCATTGGTTGTGCCGCCTGTGTGGATGCCTGCGATTCCGTGATGGACAAAATGGGCTATGCACGCGGCCTGGTGAGCTATACCAGTGAACGTCAATTGGAAAGTTCACCTGCTCAACGCAAAAGCACAAAACCGGGTATTCGCTGGCGCACCAGTCTGGTGGCCTATGGGGTTGCGATTGTCGCGCTGCTGGCAATACTGGCGATAAGTTTGCAAGCGCGTGAACAAATGGCACTGAGCGCCTATCGCGATAGAAGTGTCTTGCGCATCAATTCACTGGGCGAACCGGTCAATGTTTATCGCTTGAAGTTGACCAACAAAACCCAGCAGACACAAACCTATCAACTAAGCTTGGAAAGCGACAGATCACTGTACCTGACCAAAACCTATCAATTGACACTGATAGCGGGCGAGCGTGTCGAATTGCCCGTGGCGGTAGCCTTAAAACACAATGATCCCATCCATAACACCGGTGGCCATATCGATTTTCGTTTTCACATGAGCAATATCAATCAGCCTGAGCAAACCATTTATCAATCCGCCAGTTTTCTCTACCGAGGTAAATAGGCGATGACGCAACGACTATCCTGAAACCGGGGGCTGGCTTATCATTCGCTTATGAAACTCTACGAACACTTTGCAGAAAACATCGCGGAATTAATTCGCACCGGCACACTGAAACCGGGCGAAAAAATTCCGTCGGTGCGCACCGCCAGCCGCACTCACAACATCAGCGCCGCTACCGTTTTTCAGGCCTATTATTTATTGGAGCGACGCGGGCTGATTGAAGCGCGCGCGCGTTCGGGTTATGTGGTACGCAACAATGCAGGTAGCCTGCTTGCCGCCCCACAATTAAGCGATAACGTCCAGGCACGCCATGAAATCGCCGCCACCGAAGTAGATGTGAGTGAGCTGGTTTTTTCGGTGCTGGACTCCATCAAAGACCCTCACACAACCCCCTTGGGTTCCGCATTTCCCAGCCCGGATTTATTTCCCCTGCCTCGCCTTGCGCGCTCTATGCATAAAGCCCTGCGCGATATGTCACCGCACGCCATAGTGAGCGACATGACCAGCGGCAACGCCAATTTACGCAGGCAAATTTTGCTGCGCGCCATGTCGGCAGGCAACAAATACACCGCCGATGAATTGATTATCACCAGCGGGGCATTAGAAGCGCTTAGCTTGTCGCTGCAGACGGTCACCAACCCTGGCGATATGGTAGCCATTGAATCACCGGCCTTTTATGCCAGCTTGCAAGTATTGGAGCGCTTGAAATTAAAAGCGGTAGAAATTCCGGTTCATCCCAGCGAAGGAATGGATCTGGACATTCTGGCCGATAGCCTCACCCGTCTGCCAATCAAAGCCATATGGGTGATGAGCAGCTACCATAATCCGCTTGGCGCAAGCATGAGCGATGAAAAGAAAAAAGCGTTTTGCGATCTGATCGCAGAGCACCAAACGCCAACCATTGAAGACGATGTTTACGCCGAATTGTATTTCGGCAACCAGCAAGCAAAGCCCTTAAAAAGTTTTGACCAACACAATTTAATTATGTATTGCAGCTCTTTTTCTAAAAGCCTTGCACCGGGTTATAGGGTTGGCTGGGTAGCTGGCGGAAAGTTTTCGGAAAAAATAGCGCGCTTGCAGCTCATGAGCACTATTTCCCCATCGGTGCCTGCACAAGCAGCTATTGCCGATTATTTACAACACGGCGGTTTTGATCGTCACCTGCGCAAACTGCGCGACACATTGGAAGCGCAGCAACAAAAAATGTTGCTGGCAATAGAAAAGTATTTCCCCACCGGCACTCGCGCAACCCAACCTAACGGCGGTTATTTTTTATGGGTGGAACTCCCACCCCATGTGGATTCCTTGCAACTCTTCAAACTCGCCCTCGCCCAAGGCATCAGCATAGCCCCCGGCCCCATCTTCTCCGCCTCCCGCCGTTTCCGCCACTGCATTCGCTTGAACTACGGTAATAGCTGGACACCACATATAGAAGAAGCTATGAAAATTCTTGGGCGGCTAATAGCGTCGTTTTAATATAAAGATTGAACGGGATGCAAAGACTAGATTCCACCTGTCGCATCGATAAAACTGCCGGTGACAAATGAAGATTTTTCAGACGCCAGCCAAAAAATAGCTTCTGCAATTTCTTTGACCTCACCACCGCGCTGAAGCGGAATTTTATTTTTTAATCGATCCACCCGGCCAGGCTCACCGCCTGATGCATGCATATCGGTATAAACCAGCGCGGGGCGGACGCCATTGACACGGATGCCCTCTGCCGCCACTTCCAATGCAAGACCGCGCGTCAAGGTATCCATCGCGCCTTTGGAGGCTGCATAGTCAACATACTCATTGGGAGAACCGCTTTTAGCCGCACCGGAAGATACATTGACAATTGCACCACCAACACCGCCATACTTATTCGACATACGTTTAACGGCTTCCTTACTACAGAGAAAACAACTCATCACATTCACATGTAATATCTCTGAAAAACGCTCTGCGCTGATTTCATCCAAGCGGCATTGTTGCTTTAAAATCCCCGCATTATTTACCAAAACAGATACGCGCCCCAGCGCCACATCAACGGTTTCAAATAACCGTTTAACTTCATGCTCTTTGGAAACATCAGCCTTAACACTGATGCAATGACCACCAGATTGTACAATCTCCCGTTTAACATGCTCGGCCGCTTCGTCGTTTGAGACATAGTTTATGCAAACTGCAAAACCATTCTGTGCAAATAGTTTTGCAGCCTCAGCACCAATACCACGACTACCGCCCGTAATAATAACAACGTTGGATGCCTGCATTTTCTGTTCCTGTGAATCCGCTCAAAACAGCAGTTTTACCGATCGAAATACAACATGCAATCCTTGGCTTGAATTAATCGCCATAAAAAACGCCACAAAAGAAAATACTTTGTGGCGCTATTAATCATTGCAGAAATAAAACGCTTAATCCGGCTGATAAATGCTAATAGCATCACGCCCGCTGGCTTTGCTCATGTAGAGCGCTT
>JACCDS010540794.1_pt1 | contig 15006 bp, 11 predicted proteins | sample 7446441 | NCBI WGS metagenome assembly JACCDS01 (sample SAMN15323445, study PRJNA562643) | freshwater metagenome | isolation source: river surface water | place: USA:Blue River Watershed | collected 2017-08-17 | reverse complement strand
TAACGCGCATCGCCCACGGTGTCGTTGTTGTGGCCGATCGTGGTGTTGAACACCCGCGCGCCCTTGTAGTCGTTGGTCCAGACCACCGCGGCCTCGACCACCTTCTCCTTCACGGTCTGCTTGGCACTCGCGAGGACCGTGGCGGTGGGCAGCACGCGGATGTTGTTGTAGAGTTCCTCCGGGCCGGTGGTCCATTCGGCCATGCCGCGCACGATCGGGCTCTTCGCGCCGTCAAAGGTGATCGTCAACGGTAACTTCGGGCCGTGGCCGCTCGACTGGATGCCGAGGAAGTCGAACCACATCGCCCGCTCGCTGCCGGGCTCCGCGGGCTGCGCCGGCGGGCCGATGCGGTAGCTGTGCATCGCGCAATGCAGGTTCACCGCCGGCAATCCGGCCCGGTGCGGCGCAAGCACGCCCTTGATCAGGTCCGGATCCTTGATGTCCGCGCTGCATTCGTCGTGGATCACGAGGTCGTAGCCCTTGGCGTAATCCGGGTTCCCCAGAATCGGCAGCGCCGGGCGCGTCGTCTTGTCCGCCGAGTAAGCGAGATCGACTTTCACATTGGCGCGCGCTTCGAGGCCGGATTTCAGAATATTCTTCTGCTGCTCGTAGTCGTGGCAGCACCCGCCGATGACGAGCAGGAGACGAAGGGGTTTGGGCGAGTCGGCCGCCGCAAGCCGGCCGACGAACGGGAGGACGCAGACCAGAAGCAGGAGCAGACGGGAGCGCATGGGGATCATGGGGTTTGGAAGGGTGAAGTCGGCCCGAGCAAACCACCCGTCGCGCCCAAGGCCATCGCAAACTCCCGGCGGCGCCGCGTCCGCCGCAAAAAAAAGCGGCCACCGGAGGGTGACCGCTGGCAGCGCGTGCCGGGACCGGAATCGCCGGACCTCAGCTGGCGGGCGTCATCAGATCCTCGACCGAGTCGCTTTCGACCCCGACGTCGGCGAACAGCCACGACGAGAGGTAGCGCTCGCTGCTCGACGGGATGATCGCGACGATCTGCTTGCCCTTGTTTTCGGGGCGCTGCGCGAGTTGGAGCGCCGCCCACGCGATGGCGCCGGAGGAGATGCCGACCGGGATGCCGTCGAGCTGATTGATCTGTTTCGAGACCGGGCCCGAGTCGGCCTCTTTCACCCGGATCACTTCATCGTAGATCTTGGTGTTGAGCACGGCCGGGACGAAACCGGCCCCGATACCCTGCAGCTTGTGCGGGCCGGGCGCGCCGCCGGAAAGGACCGGCGAGGCATCGGGCTCGACCGCCACGATCTTCACGCCGGGTTTGCGCGCCTTCAGCACCTCGCCGATGCCCGTGATGGTGCCGCCCGTCCCGATGCCCGCGACGACGATGTCGACCTTGCCGTCGGTATCGCGCCAGATCTCTTCGGCCGTGGTGCGACGGTGGACCGCGGGATTCGCCGGATTGGCGAACTGTTGGAGAATGACGCTGTTCGGGATCTTGGCCTGGAGTTCCTCGGCCTTGGCGATCGCGCCCTTCATGCCCTTCGGCCCCTCGGTGAGCACGAGCCGTGCGCCGAGGACCTTGAGGAGCTTGCGGCGCTCCATCGTCATGGTCTCCGGCATCGTCAGGATGAGCTTGAGACCTTTCGCCGCGGCGACGAAGGCGAGCGCGATGCCGGTGTTGCCGGAGGTGGGCTCGATCAACACGGTCTTCTGGTTGATCTTTCCGCTCTTCAGGGCGTCGTCGATCATGGCGGCGCCGATGCGGTCCTTGACGCTGGAGAGCGGGTTGAAGAACTCGAGCTTCAGGAGCACTTCGGCCTGCGAATTGTGGGCCGCCGCGGTGCGATTGAGCCGCACGAGCGGGGTGTTGCCGATGGTTTCGGTGATGTCGTTGTGAATTTTGGCCATGATAGGGGAAGGGTGATGGGATGGAAAAACAGCAGGGGGCGGGCGAAGACTCCGCTCAAAACCGTGGCATAAATCCGGTTCCGAAGCCAACCGGTAAGACGAAGATGGCGCGGGTTTCCGCTCGGCGCCCGCCGTTTCGCCCGGCAACGTGGCGCCGAATGACTTGGCAGATCGCCCTCGTTTTCGCGCTGCTCATCGGCGCCTTTGTCGCGTTCGTGCGGGAGAAGACCCCGCCCGATGTGGTCGCGCTCGCGCTTTTCGTGATCATCGCGCTCACGGGCCTCGTCTCGGTCAAGGACACCTTCGCCGTCTTCTCCAATCCCGCCCCGCTGACGGTCGCGGCCATGTTCGTTCTCAGCGCCGCGCTCGTGAAGTGCGGCGCGCTGGATTACCTCTCCTGGGGTTTCGAGAAAGCCGCGGTGCTGCCCTACCAGATCGTGCTGTTCCTCCTCGTCGCGATCGTCGCGTTCGTTTCCGCGTGGATCAACAACACGCCGGTCGTCGTCGTGTTCGTCCCGGTCATCCTGAACCTCGCCCGCAAAATGGGGCTGCCCGCCTCGAAGTTCCTGATCCCCCTCTCCTACGCGTCCGTGCTCGGCGGCATCTGCACCCTCATCGGCACCAGCACCAACCTTCTCGTGAACGGCATCCTCGTCGAACGCGGCGAACCCGAGATGGGCATGTTCGAGCTCACGTCCATCGGCGTGCCCGTCACGATCGTCGGCGCGCTGTATCTGGCCGTCGTCGGCAAGAAACTCCTGCCCGCCCGCGAAATGCTCACCTCCATCCTGAGCGAGGAAGAGCGGCGCGAATACTTCACGGAGGCGTTTGTCCCGGCCGACTCGCCGCTCATCGGCAAAAGCCTGAAAACCGCCGGGCTCGTGAGCACCCGCGGGTTCCGCGTGATCGAAGTCGTCCGGGACGGCATCGCCATCACGGTCGACCCGGCCGTCACCGCCCTGCGCGGCGGCGACCGGCTCGTGATCGCCTGCCGTCCGAGCGGCGTGGCGCGCGCGCGGTCGATGCCCGGGTTCGACTTCACCGCCGAAGCCGGACTGGAACAGATCGCGGCGCACGAGGGCGTCGTCTTCGAGGGCGCCGTCGCGCCCAACTCCGAAATCATCGGCCAAAGCATCAGCGAGCTCAATTTCCGCCAACGCTTCCGCGTCATCGTCCTCGCGATCCACCGCAACGGCGTGAACGTCCGCGACAAGCTCGAGACCATCCCGCTGCAGATGGGCGATCTCCTGCTCATGATGGGCACCCCCCAGGCCATGAACGGCCTCCGCCAGGGCGACGACATCATTTTGCTCGACCGCCCGCCGCTGCCCTCGCTGTCGCTCCACGGTCGCATCCCGCTGGTGCTGGCGACCATCGCCGCGGTGATCGTGGGCGAGACGCTGGGCTACGTCCCCATTGAACTCGGCGCCATCGCCGGCGCCGTCTTCCTGTGTCTTTCCGGCTGCATCAAGCCGAAGGAGGCCTACGAGTCGATCGAGTGGAACCTGCTGTTCGTGATCTTCGGCATGCTCGCGCTCGGCATCGCCATGCAGCAGACCGGAGCGGCATCCTGGCTCGCCAAAAACGTCGTCGCCGGCGCGGATCACATCGTCTCGGGCGACGCCAAGCCGCTGGTCATGCTCGCCTGTCTTTATCTCGTGACGATGGTGCTGACCGAGGTGCTCTCCAACAATGCCGTCGCCGCGCTGATGGTGCCGATCGCGCTCGGCATCGCCAACGAGGCGGGACTGTCCGCCCGTCCCTTCCTGATCGCGGTCACGATCGCCGCCAGCGCGGCGTTCGCCACGCCCATCGGCTACCAGACCAATACCTACGTCTACGGCATCGGCGGCTACAAGTTTTCCGATTTCGTCAAAATCGGCATCCCGCTCAACATTCTCTGCTTCGTCGTGGCGATGATCGTGATCCCGAAGACCTGGCCGTTTTGACCGGCTCCGCCGGGAGCGGGTGACGCCCGGAGTCGGCCGGACGGACGGAGCCTAAAGCGTGAAGCGCAGCCCGTCGTAGGCGGGCGCGATACCCGGCGGCAATTCGGCGGCGAGCTCCGCGTGGTCGCTCAGGTGCGTCAGGTGCGTCAGCCACGATTGGGGCGCCCCGATTTCGCGGGCCACCGCGATCGCCTCCGCGATGGACATGTGGGAGGGATGCGGCAACGGCCGCAGGCCGTCGAGCACCACGCAGTCGGCCCCGCGCGCCAGCGCGACGGCCTCCGCCGGCACGCTCTTGCAGTCGGTGTAGTAGACGAATTTCCGGCCGCTGCTCCGCTCGGTGAAGACCAGCCCGAGCGTGGAGATCGCGCCGTGCGGCAGCGGCACCGATTCGATGGTGCCCTGCGGCAGGTCGAGCCGGGACGGCATGGCCGCGATGCGAAACGCGGCGTAGCCGCGCGCGGCCGGTTTTTCGCCCAAGGCGTAGGGAAAAATCGCCGCGATCCGCCGGCTCCCCTCCTCCGTCGTGTAGACCGGCAGCGGGTTGCCGCCGAGCAGGTCGCAGAACCGGCGCAGATCGTCCATGCCCACGACGTGATCCGCATGGCCGTGGGTCAGGATAAACAGATCCATCTTCCGGATACGCTCGCGCAGGCACTGCAGGCGGAACTCCGGCGCGGCGTCGACCTGCACGCAGAGCCCGTCCATCACGACGTGCACCGAGGCCCGGCCGCGGCTGTTGCGCGGATCGGAGGAGCGGCAGACGGGACAATCGCAGGCGATCATGGGCACGCCCTGGGACGTGCCGGTGCCGAGAAAAACGATCTCCATGTCCGCGCGGTTAGGTGGCCGCCCGCCCGGCCGGCGCGGCCAATTCAAGCCTGTCGCCGGACGGAGCCCCGGACAGGGACGCCGCCCTCTCCGGCGGCGGGATCGGACGGAGCGGGAGATTCGGCATGGCGGAAACTGAACGGGGCCGCCGCGGCTGCGCCAAATACAAAAAAGGCGCACCGCCGAGGCGGTGCGCCTTTCCAAAACGAGCCCCGCCGGAGCGGGACGCGGGATCTTAGTAGTCCATGCCGCCCGGACCGTGGCCGTGACCACCGCCCGCCGGAGCTTCCTTCTTCTCCGGGATCTCGGTGATCATGCACTCGGTCGTGAGGAGCAGGCCGGCGATGGACGCCGAGTTCTGCAGCGCGGTGCGCGTGACCTTCGTCGGGTCGACGACGCCGGCCTTCACGAGGTCCTCGTATTCGCCCGTGGCGACGTTGTAGCCGTAGTTGCCCTTGCCGCCGAGCACCTGGCCGACGACGACGGCACCCTCGACGCCCGCGTTGGCGCAGAGCATGCGGATGGGGGCCTCGATGGCGCGACGGACGATCTGGGCGCCGATGGCTTCGTCGCCCTCGAGCTTCACGCCGTCGATCGCCTTCGCGGTGCGGAGCAGCGCGACGCCGCCGCCGGCGACGATGCCCTCTTCCACCGCAGCGCGGGTGGCATGGAGGGCGTCTTCGACGCGGGCCTTCTTTTCCTTCATTTCGGCTTCCGTGGCGGCGCCGACGTTGATGACGGCCACACCGCCGGCGAGCTTCGCGAGGCGCTCCTGGAGCTTCTCACGGTCGTAGTCGGAGGTGGTCTCGTCGATCTGGCGGCGGATCTGCTTCACGCGGCCCTGGATGTCGGACGACTTGCCGGAGCCCTCGACGATGGTCGTGTTCTCCTTGTCGACGACGATGCGCTTGGCGCGGCCGAGGTCGCTGATGGCGACGTTCTCGAGCTTGATGCCGAGGTCCTCGGTGAGGCACTTGCCGCCGGTGAGGATCGCGATGTCCTCGAGCATGGCCTTGCGGCGGTCGCCGAAGCCGGGGGCCTTCACGGCGCACACGTTGAGCGTGCCGCGGATCTTGTTCACGACGAGCGCGGCGAGGGCTTCGCCTTCGACTTCCTCGGCGATGAGGAGGAGGGGCTTGCCGCTCTTGGCGACGGTCTGGAGCAGCGGGAGGATGTCCTGCAGGCTCGAGATTTTCTTTTCGTGGATGAGCACGTAGCAGTCTTCGAGGACGGCTTCCATCGCGTCGGCGTTGGTCGCGAAGTAGGGCGAGAGATAGCCCTTGTCGAACTGCATGCCCTCGACGACGTCGAGCGTGGTCTCGATGGACTTGGCCTCTTCGACGGTGATGGTGCCGTCCTTGCCGACCTTGTCCATGGCATCGGCGATGATGTTGCCGATGGTCTCGTCCCAGTTGGCGGAGACGGTGGCGACCTGGCGGATTTCTTCGCGGTCGTTCACCTTCTTCGAGATCTTGGCGAGCTCGGTGACGGCGGCCTCGACGGCCTTGTCGATGCCGCGCTTGAGGAAGATCGGGTTGGAACCCGCGGTGACGTTCTTGAGGCCTTCCTTGTAGATGGCCTCGGCGAGCACGGTGGCGGTGGTGGTGCCGTCGCCGGCGGCGTCGGAGGTCTTGGAAGCGACTTCCTTCACCATCTGCGCGCCCATGTTCTCGTAGGGATCGGGAAGCTCGACTTCCTTGGCGACGGTCACGCCGTCCTTGGTGACGGTCGGGGAGCCGAATTTCTTGTCGATGACGACATTGCGGCCTTTGGGCCCGAGGGTGACCTTGACGGCCTTGGAGAGAAGCTCGACGCCCCGGAGGACCTTCTGGCGAGCGGCTTCGTCGAACAGGAGTTGTTTAGCAGCCATGTTGGATGAGATTTTGGTTAAGTGTTGGGAGGATTTCTTCGCGACCGGCTCAGCCGATCACGCCGAGGATGTCGTCCTCGCGGACGAGCGTGTATTTCTTGTCGTCGAGCTTCACTTCGGTGCCGCCGTATTTGCTGATGAGCACGCGGTCGCCCACCTTGACCTCGAAGGCGACGGCCTTGCCGTCTTCACCTTTCTTGCCGGTGCCGAGGGCGATGACCTTGGCCTCCTGGGGCTTTTCCTTGGCGCTGTCCGGGATGATGATGCCTCCGCGGACCTGCTCTTTTTCTTCGATGTGTTCGACGAGAACACGATCACCGATGGGCTTGATTTTGACGTTAGCCATATGTGGTTGGTTTTGGGTTGAAGGAAGGACTGGCGTGTTGGTGTTGGATACGGCGGGCGCGGCACGCCGGAGCGAACCGTGCCCGCCAAAGGGAGGAGGAGCTTACTTCTTCTTGTCGTCGTCCACGACCTCGAAGTCGGCGTCGACGACATCGGCCTTTTTCTCGGCCTTCTTGCCGGCGGCGGCTCCGCCGGAGGGAGCGGCCTCGGGCGCCGGACCCGCCGCGGCGCCCGCCGCCTGCGCGGCTTTCTGCGCCTCGGCATAGATCTCGCCGCCGACGGCGGAGAGCTTCTCGAGGGCGGCCTTCATCTTGTCCGGATCGTTGGACTCGAGGTCCTTCTTGGCGTCGGCGATCGCGGACTCGCCCTTCGACTTGATCGCCGCGGGCAGCTTGTCGCCGGCATCCTTGATGGTCTTCTCCAGCTGGTAGATCGCGGAATCGAGCTGGTTCTTGGCCTCGACCGCCTCCTTGCGCTTCTTGTCTTCGGCGGCGTGGAGCTCGGCATCCTTGGTCATCTTCTCGACCTCTTCCTTGGAAAGCCCGGAGGAGCCCTGGATGGTGATCTTCTGGTCTTTGCCCGTGCCGAGATCCTTGGCGGAAACGTGGAGGATGCCGTTCGCATCGATGTCGAACGTGACCTCGATCTGCGGCGTGCCGCGCGGCGCCGGCGGGATGCCGTCGAGCTTGAACGTCCCGAGCGTCTTGTTGTCGCGCGACATCGGGCGCTCGCCCTGCAGCACGACAATTTCAACGCCCGGCTGGTTGTCGCTGTAGGTGGAAAAGACCTGCGTCTTCTTGGCCGGAATCGTCGTGTTGCGCGGAATCATCGGCGTCGCAACCTGACCGGCCGTCTCGATGCCGAGGGTGAGCGGCGTGACGTCGAGGAGAAGGACATCGCGGACTTCGCCCTTGAGCACGCCGCCCTGCACGGCGGCGCCGATGGCGACGACCTCGTCGGGATTGACGCCCTGGTGCGGGGCCTTGCCACCGAGTTTGTGGGCGATCTCGACGACTTTGGGCATGCGGGTCATGCCGCCGACCAGCACGAGTTCGTCGATCTGCGCGGAGGTGAGCTCGGCATCCTTGAGACAGTTCTTGAACGGGGCGACGCAGCGCTCGAACAACGAGTCGCAGATCTGCTCCATCTTGGCCCGCGTGAGCTGGACGTTCAGGTGCTTGGGGCCCGACGCGTCCGCCGTGATGAACGGGAGATTGATATCGACCGACTGCGCCGAAGAGAGCGCGATCTTGGCCTTTTCGGCTTCCTCCTTCAGACGCTGCAACGCCATGGGATCTTTCCGCAGATCGATGCCGTTCTCCTTCTTGAACGTCTCGACCAGCCAAGAGATAAGCGCTTCGTCCCAGTTGTCGCCGCCGAGGTGCGTGTCGCCGTTCGTCGCCTTAACCTCGAAGACGCCGTCGCCGATCTCGAGCACGGACACGTCGAACGTGCCGCCGCCGAGATCGAACACGCCGATCTTTTCGTCCTTCTTCTTGTCGAGACCGTAAGCGAGCGACGCCGCCGTCGGCTCGTTGATGATACGGAGCACTTCGAGTCCGGCGATCTTGCCGGCATCCTTGGTCGCCTGACGCTGGGAATCGTTGAAATAGGCCGGCACCGTGATGACCGCCTGCGTCACCTTCTCACCGAGATAGGCCTCGGCGTCGGCCTTCAGCTTCGCGAGCACGAAGGCGGAAATTTGCTGCGGCGCGAACTGCTCCGTTTTGTCGCCGACCTGAACCTCGATGTAGGCGTCGCCGTTTTTGCCCTCGACGGTCTTGAAGGGCATATTCTTCGCCTCTTCCCGGACTTCCGTGAACTTGCGTCCGATGAAACGCTTCGCGGAAAACACCGTGTTGCGCGGATTGGTCACCGCCTGGCGCTTGGCCGCCTGACCGACGAGACGCTCACCCGTCTTGGTGAATGCAACGACCGACGGAGTCGTGCGCGCGCCTTCAGCGTTGGGAATGACCACAGGCTCTCCGCCTTCCATGATGGCCATGCAGGAATTGGTCGTGCCAAGATCGATACCGAGAATGCGGCTCATGCCCCCCCGTCAGCAACGCACGTGCCTCAGATCCGCGACATGATTTTAACTGCTACCCTGCAACTACTAAAGATTATGGCACGCTCGCCCAGCTAATCATCGCTTCGCTTTTCCGTGCCATCCTGTCCCAAGTAACTTCCCAAACGTCGCACTCACGCTGTGCCACTGACACAACGCGTGTCACAGTTGAAATCCCCCTTCCTCCCGCTACGGTCGGGCCATGGAAATGGAGATCACGCTGCCGGACGAGGTTCCGGTCATGACCTTGCCGAACGCGGTGTTTTTCCCGCAGGCATTGATGCCGCTCCATATCTTCGAGCCCCGCTACCGGCGGATGCTGAAGGACGTCCTCGCCAGCAACCGACTCCTCGCGATCGCCGGATTGAACCCCGCGGAAGCCACGAATCCGGACGCGTTCGAGCCGCCCTATAAGGTCGCATCCGTCGGTATCATCCGTGCCTGCCAAAAAAACGACAACGGGACCTCCAACCTGCTGCTCCAGGGACTTTGCCGGATCGAGATCGCGCGCATCATCGAGGAAGAACCCTACCGCCGTATCCGCGTTCGCGCCCTCGCGAGCGAAGCGGGCGGAACCAGCGGGGAAAACGAAGCCTTGCGTCGCGAGCTCGCCCGCCTGCTCAACGTGAAACAGCGCCTCGCCGCCGGTGCTGCCGGAGAAATGACCGCCTTTCTGAAAACGGTCGACGACCCCGAGGCCTTCGTCGACATCGCCGCCTTCAGCCTGTGCGAGGACCCCCGCGTAAAACAGCGGCTCCTGGAGACGCTCGACGTGCATCGGCGCCTCGAATTGTTCAGCCGACAGCTGCGCGGCGAAATCGAACAGCTGAAACTGCGCCGCCGTCTGCAGGGCAATCTGCCCGACGATCGCATCGAAGGAAACTGATCTTCATCCGCCGCCAACTGTCCCGGGGAAAAAGGAGCTTGCGCTTGCCGGGACGGAAGCTTTTTTCCCGCACTTCACGCGCGCGCCAACATAGCTCAGCTGGTAGAGCAACGCTTTCGTAAAGCGTGGGTCATCGGTTCAAATCCGATTGTTGGCTCCAGCGCCCGCCCGCGGCGCCCCGGCGAAATTCGACACCTGTGCCACCGCTTGCCGCCGAGCTTTTCGACTACTCCCTGCCTTCCCACCTGGTGGCGCAAACGCCCGCAGACCGGAGGGATGCGTCGAGACTGCTGGTGATCGACCGGCGCAGCCGCCGGCTGGAGCACCGCACGTTTGCCGACCTGCCGGCCTACGTCGGCCGCGACGACTGGCTCATCCGCAACAACGCAGCCGTGCTGCCCGCCCGGCTGCTCGGTCGTCGGCCCACCGGCGGTCAGGTCGAGTGCCTGCTGCTGCGTCCGATGGCTTCGGAAAACACCTGGCGCTGCCTCGTGCGGCCGGGCCGCAAGCTGCCGGTCGGAGCCTTCTTTGACGGCCCGGACTCGGCATTTCGCGCGACGATCGCTGCGCGCGAAGCGGATGGGTCGGCGATCGTCTCGTTTTCCGTCGCCACCGGCGAAGACATCACCGCCGTGGCCCGGCGTTTCGGGCAAGTGCCCCTGCCCCCGTATATCGAGCGCGACGGCACCGATCCCGGCCAGCGCGATCGCGACCTCGAACGCTATCAGACCGTCTATGCCGACCCGGCGAAGGCCGTCGCAGTCGCCGCTCCGACAGCGGGCCTCCATTTCACCCCCGAGCTGCTGGCGACGCTGGCCGCGCAAGGCGTGCGCACGGCCGACGTGACGCTGCACGTGGGGCTCGGGACCTTTCGACCGATCGCCACCGAGACCATCGAGGCCCACGACATTCACCGCGAAATCTACGAAATACCGGCCTCGACCCGGCCGGCGTTGCTACCGTCCGGACCGGGCCGACGCATCGCCGTCGGCACCACCACCGTGCGTTCCGTGGAGCACTTTCTCGCCCGCACCGCCGCCGGCACCGGCGCCGCGGGGACGCATATCGCCGAGGCGGACCTCTACATTTACCCGCCCTATGCCTTCCGCGGGATCGACGCCCTGATCACCAACTTTCACCAGCCGCGCTCGACGCTGCTCTGTCTCGTGTCCGCGTTTCTCGCCCCCGGCTCGACCGACGGGATCGCCTGGATGCGCGAGATCTACGCCGAGGCGATCGCGCGGGAGTATCGTTTTTTCAGTTACGGCGACGCCATGTTGATCCTCTGAAGCCCGCGCCGCGCCCCGACCAATCCCCCCTCCTACCGTGACCCAAGACGAACTCCAGACTCTGATCGAAGACGCCACCGCCGACTACGCGATCGGCGACACCGCCGTAGCGCTCGAGAAGCTCGCCCGGGCCACGGCCGCCGCGCCCGGATCCTTCGAAGCCTGGCATGCGCTGGCCGAGGTAAACTTTTCCCAGCGCCAACTCGACGCGGCGCTCGCCGCCGCGGAGCAAGCCCACGGCCTGCGCCCGTCCGATCTCTTCATCAATACCACGCTCTCCCGCATCTGGATGGAACGCGGCGACAAGGCCAAAGCCGAGCATTTCGGCGCGCAGGCAAAAATCGGGAGCTGGCGTGAACAACTCAGGAATCCCGGCGCCGACACCGCCCCGGGCGAGCTGCGCTGATCCCGCGGGGCCGAATCGGGGTCGCGGCCTGGGGACAATTCCCCGGCCGCCTCGCGCCCGTTGACAGCGCTCGCCGCCGATCCGTAGCCTGCGCGTCCTATGGAGTCACCGGCCTACGTGTTGGAATTCGAGAAACCGCTGCGCGAATTGACGCGCCAGCTCGACGAGCTCCGCCAGCGCTCGATCGAGACCAACGTCGACCTCGCCGCAGAGATCCGCGCGATCGAGCGAAAAATCGAAACCACGCAGCGCGAAATCTATTCCAATCTCACCCCGTGGCAGAAGGTCCAGATCGCCCGCCACCCCAAGCGCCCTTACGCGCTCGATTATATCCAGGCCATCACCGAAGGTTTCCAGGAACTGCATGGCGATCGGCAATACAACGACGATCGCGCGATCATCGGCGGCACGGCGTTCCTCGACGATGCGGCCGTGATGATCGTCGCCCAACAGAAGGGCCGTGATCCGAAAGAGCGCATCGCGCGGAATTTCGGCATGCCCCAGCCGGAAGGTTACCGCAAAGCCCTCCGTCTGATGCGCCTCGCCGAAAAGTTCCGCATCCCGGTCATCACCTTCATCGACACGCCGGGCGCGTTTCCGGGCATCGAATCCGAGGCGCGCCATGTCTCCGAAGCCATCGCCGTGAACCTGCGCGAAATGGCGATGCTCCGCACGCCCACGATCTCCGTGGTGGTCGGCGAGGGCGGTTCCGGCGGGGCCCTCGGCATCGGCGTCACCGACCGTGTGCTGATTTTCGAAAACAGTTATTATTCGGTCATCTCGCCCGAAGGCTGCGCGGCCATCCTCTGGAAGGACGGCGCCAAAGCACCGGTTGCCGCCGAAGCCCTCAAAGTCAGCGCCGACCACCTCGAAAAGCTCGGGGTGGTCGACGAGGTGATCGCGGAGCCCCACGGCGGCGCGCACCAGGATCCCGCCCAAGCCGCCGGTGCTTTGCGCTACGCGCTCCAAAAGCATCTCAACGACCTGCGCGGGTTGGCCACCGACGCTTTGCTCGACAACCGTTACGAACGCTACCGGCATCTCGGCGTCTTCGAGGAAGCCGGCGCGGTCCGCAGCTGAGACGCCGGCGCGTTGGCTCGGCGCCCCCCACGACTCGCCCTTCGCCGCGGTCAGGCGCGCGGCGCCCGACGGGGCTACGGCGGATCGCTTTCGGTGCGCCGCGCCTCCCGGGCGGCACGACCTTCGCCGCGGAGCGGCGGCTCACTGCCGCACGGTCAGCAGTTGGATCTTTTCGGCTCGCGCCATCTGGGCGCTGATTTCGATCAGCGCGGCGGAAATCCGCACATCTTCGGTCGCCACTTCGAAGCGCCGGGGCATGCCGTCGAGAAACTTGGCGATCACCGGGGAGACGTCACGGCCGAGCACGCTCGCGTAGGGCCCGGTCATGCCCACGTCGCACATGAAAGCCGTGCCCTTCGGGAGCACGCACGCATCCGCCGTCGGGACGTGCGTGTGCGTGCCCAACACCGCCGTGACCCGGCCGTCCAGATACCACCCGAGCGCCTGTTTCTCGGAGGTCGCTTCGGCATGGATCTCGACGATGATCGCATCGCACTGCGCGCGAAGTTGGTCGACCATGCGGTCGGCGGCCAGAAACGGACACTCCGCTTTCATGCCGAGATAGATCCGGCCCAGGAGGGTAAAGATGCCGACCCGGAAGCCGCGGGCTTCGATGATCAAATGATCCCAGCCCGGACACGCCTTGGGCAGATTGGCCGGGCGACACACGCGCTCGATCTGGGCGATTTCATTCTCCCAGCCCCGCTGGTCCCAGACGTGATCCCCCAGGGTGATCGCATCGACGCCACCCTCCAGCAACGACTTGGCGATGGAACCGGTGATTCCCGCCCCCGCCGCCGCGTTTTCGCCGTTCGCGATGACAAAATCGAGCGCATGCTCGCGACGCAGCTTCGGCAATTTCTCCACGACGATGTCGCGGCCGGGTCGGCCGACGATGTCGCCGATGAAGAGCAGCTTTAGCATCCGGTCACCGTGCGTCACGCCTTGGGCTCCGCCAACTCATTTCTCCGGCCGACCGCCGTCGTTCGCCCGCCGCCGCACTCCCGCATATTCCGCCCTACCGGACCAAGCCGGGGCTTGCCTCGCGCGAGGCCGGTGGTCTTTGCTGTCCGGCTGTTTTGACCACGTCATCGTCATGAAAAAAGACACCACCTCCCCTGCCGCGTTTCCACAGGCCGAGATCGGCCGCGAAATGAAGGGCTCCGACTGCGTCGTCGAGTGCCTGATCCGCGAGGGTGTCGACGTCGTTTTCGCCTACCCCGGCGGCGCTTCGCAGGAGCTCCACCAATCGCTCGCCCGCACCGACAAGATCCGTGTGATCCTCCCCCGCCATGAACAGGGCGGATCCTTCGCCGCGGAGGGCTTCGCCCGCGCCACCGGCAAGGTCGGCGTGTGCATGGCCACCAGCGGCCCCGGCGCCACCAATCTCGTATCCGCCATCGCCGACGCCTTCATGGACTCGATCCCCATGGTCGCGATCACCGGCCAGGTCTTCTCGAAATACATCGGCAAGATGGCATTCCAGGAAACCGACTTCTACGGCATGACGCTGCCGATCGTGAAGCACAGCTACCTGGCGATGTCCGTGCACGACCTGCCCCGCATCTTCAAGGAAGCGTTCCACCTCGCCCGGAGCGGCCGCCCCGGTCCGGTGATCATCGACATTCCGAAGGACGTGCAGCAGGCGAAATTCCAGCCGGTCTTTCCCGCCACGGTCGAATTCCGCAGCAGCTACGCCAACGCCACCTTCCACGCCGAGGATGCCCAGCTGAAACAGCTCCTCGCCATGATCGCCGAGGCGAAGCGCCCCGTGCTCTACGCCGGCGGCGGTATCATCTCGGCGGATGCGCACAAGGAGCTGACCGCCTTTGCCGAGAAGACCAACATCCCCGTCGCCACCACGCTCATGGGCGTGGGCGCGTTCCCGGAGACCCACCCGCTCTCGATGCAGTGGTTCGGCATGCACGGTTCGGCCTACGGCAACTGGGCGGTCGACCAGAGCGACCTCCTCATCGCCGTCGGCGCCCGTTTCGACGACCGCATCACCGGCGACACGAAGCATTTCGCGGCCGGCGCGAAGATCGTCCACATCGACATCGACGCCTCCGAGCACAACAAGAACAAGCGCGTCCAGCTTGCCGTCACGAGCGACGTGAAGTTCGCGCTCAACCGGCTCAACGAACTGCTGGCCGTGCACAAATTCGCGCCGCCCGACACCAAGGCGTGGCACACCCAGATCGCCGCGTGGAAGAAAGACCACCCCTTCGCCTTCGAGGAGAGCAAGCACATCGTCCCGCAGGAAGCGGTGAAGGCCCTCTACGAACTCACCAAGGGCGACGCCATCATCACGACCGGCGTGGGTCAGCACCAGATGTGGGCCGCGCAGTTCTACCGCTTCAACGAGCCGCGCCGCTACATCAGCTCGCTCGGCCTCGGCGCGATGGGCTTC
>JACCDS011946010.1_pt1 | contig 15012 bp, 12 predicted proteins | sample 7446441 | NCBI WGS metagenome assembly JACCDS01 (sample SAMN15323445, study PRJNA562643) | freshwater metagenome | isolation source: river surface water | place: USA:Blue River Watershed | collected 2017-08-17 | reverse complement strand
TCGAGCCGACCAAGGACGGCAAGACCCTGGTGACGTGGCAAGGCACTTTCAAGCGCAAGGATCTGTCTGACAAGCCTGCCAAAGGCCAGACGGACGATGACGCGACCAACACCATGACCGCCGTCTACAAGGCAGGTCTGGACAACCTGAAGAAGATCACCGAGACAAAGTAATCGCCTCCCACAACGCTAGCAACGCTCCGACGCGCGCAGTTTCCCCCTGCCGCAGCGGAATTCCCGCGGCCACTATTGATAGTGGCCGTTTTTTTATTCGTTCTTCGTGGCTAGCGGTCGATGGCGATGGCGACGCCCTGTCGCCATCCTATCGTGACCGCGGTATCGCAACGATGCCGCGGCTTGAGCAGCCGCCTTGTCCATTGCAAGGCATTCGCCTGAACCCCACTGCGCGACGGCACCGCTGGACTCTTTCGGGATGACTCATCGCCATCCCGATACTTTTCGGTGGCGTCGTCAGCGGATTGTCAGTCGCGGGTTTTACTGTGCTCGCTGTCGTGCGCTGAGGTGCGCTGAGGTGCGCTTAGGTGCGCTCGCTTCATCGCGTCGACCTCCCGATCACCACCTTGCGCCCACCCGCAATGATGTCTCTGCCACACCGCGCTGTTGCGTCAGCGTGACCGTTCATGATCGCCTGCCAACGACTCACCGCCCAACCTCGTCCTTCGGAATCTCCTTGTTGAAACAGCTTCGTCACACACTCGCCGGACTACCCGTACTGCTGCTATGCATGAGCCCGCTCGCCGCCTCGGCCGACACCACCTACGTGATCATTCGCCATGGCGAAAAGCCGCCCGCCGGTCTGGGGCAGCTGAACTGCCGCGGCCTCAATCGCGCGCTCGCGCTGCCGCAGGTGCTGCTCACCAAATTCGGCACGCCGGCTGGCCTGTTTGCACCTAATCCGGCAGTCAGAAAAGCGGACAAGGGTGTTCCTTATTTTTATATCCGTCCGCTCGCGACCATCGAGCCGCTGGCCATCCGGCTGGGCATGCCGGTTGACATCAGCTGGCCGATGGCCGAGGTCAAACCCTTGGCGGACGAGCTACTGAAGCAACCGGAAGGCACCTACGTGATCGCCTGGGAGCATCACCTCGCTGTACGACTGACGCAGACCCTGCTTGAAAAAACCGGCGCCAACCCTGACGGGGTGCCCGCATGGCGCGACGATGACTTCGACAGCATTTACGTCGTACGTCGGCCGGGGACGGCGAGTGCGAGTTTTGCAATCGACAGTGAAGGCCTTCACCACTTGCCCGAGACCTGTCCCGACCCTCATTCGACGCTGCCATCGCGCTGATGGCAAACCAGCGGATGACCTGGGCATCGACAAACAAGATGCTTCAACCGATCTGGCGACGTACCAACGACATCAATGAATGAAGCAGCGAATCACTGAATCACCGAATCACCGAATTACGCTACTACCGACCTCAAGCATGAGCAATCCCACCCAAGAAAAAAAAGAGCCCTGGCTCAACCAGATGGCCTTATCGACGATTATCTTCGCCGTCTGTGCCACCTTGTCCACCTTCAAAGGGGGTTCGTATTCCACGCAAAGCGTGATCCAGCAGGCGCTGGCTTCTGATCAGTGGAATTTTTATCAGGCCAAGAGCATGAAGCAGCATCTGTATGAATTGCAGACTGATCAGTTGAAGCTGCAATCCGCAGCACTGCCCGCCAACCATCCGGCGCGCGCTGACTTCGAGGCACAAATCCACAAGGACGAAGAACAGACCGCACGCTACGCACGCGAGAAGGAAGACATTCGCGCCAAGGCCCAGGCCTTCGAAGCGCAGCGTGACGAGGCCAAAAAGCATAACGTTCCTTTTGGGCGCGCAGTGCTGCTATTGCAGGTCACGATCCTGTTGAGTTCCGTAGCCGGGCTGGTGAAGTCGCGACCCGTGTGGCTCGCCGCCTTGCCAATTGGTGTGGCTGGCCTGGCCTGCTTCGCTGACGGATTTCTAGGCTTGTTCTGAGACTCTCCTCTGAGAGTTTGTTCTCAGGTTCACGCATCGATCATTGAAGCTGCACATCGGTGCGAATTTCATCACCGATGATTCGCACTGATCAACGTATTCATCAACGTATTCATCGACGCATTCGCCGATGCATCGATCGTCCCATTAATCAGATCAATCCGTTTGCCAATCAACGCTTACAACACACACGTGACTTGTTCAATTCAAGCGATCAATCTGCACTTTTTTCACGACAAGCAGCGTCAGCGAAACGTCAGCAGTGTATCGAGTTGTAAGCAAACTCTCTGACCCTGACAGAAACCATCAGTTAACTGAAGTTTGACTGACAATCCACTGACGACCCATCGGTTCAAAGTTAAACACGATCGTTTCGGTCGTTGACTCGCCTTTCGCTTCGTCAACACAATGAACTGCATCACTTGAAACGTTCATTGCAATGACCAACGATCCTCCAACGGTTCATATCTCCGGCACCCAGCGATTCATTCACTGGGTGACTTTTTTTCTGATGAGCGTCGTGTTCATCGCCACGCTAATTCATGAATCGACCGATGCCAAATTAGTGCGCAGTCTGTCACTGAGCTTTCATGAAGTTGGTGGCTTGGGTGTGCTGCTTCTGGCCATCGTCCGTCTTTTTCTGGTCGCCACAGGAAGGCGCTCCAGCGTCATACGCGGCGTGATACCGCGTGCGGGCCATACGCTGCTTTATCTCGCGCTGCTCTACCAGCCAGTGATCGGCATGCTGGTTGCGCAATCCACTGGCGGTAAAGCACTGACGATCTTCTCCCTCCAACTACCGCAATGGCTGCCCGCCGATGAAGATTTTTCAACGGCGCTACTCGGTCTGCATGAATGGATCGGCTGTGGCTTTCTTGCATTGATTTTCGGTCACATCGTGATGGCGCTCTGGCATGTCTCCGTCAAAGGCGACAAGCATGCCCTGGAGATGATGCCGGGCGTCGACAACCACAACGAAAGGAATGTTTCATGATCAGGAGAGTGAAGGCCTTCGTCTTATTCGCAGGACTGCTTGGACTGATGGGGAGTGCACAAGCCGTACCCTCGTTCTCACGACAGACGGGGCAAGGATGTGCTGCCTGCCATATCGGCGGCTTCGGTCCGCAGCTGACGCCTTATGGCATCCGCTTCAAGCTCGGTGGCTATACCGATTCAGATGGCAAGAGTGGCAAGGTACCGCTGTCGGCCATGCTGGTGGCCTCCTTCGATAAAACCTCCAAGGCCCAGTCAGCCCCACCGACGGATTCAAGCAAGACAAACAACAATGCTGGCCTCGATGAAGCATCGATCTTCTTGGCAGGCAAGCTGTTTGAAAACGTTGGCATCTTCGCCCAGGTGACACGCGACCAGAATGAAAAAAACACGGCCTGGGATCAGGTTGATGCACGCTTCGTGAAGAACATCTCACTCGCTGGCAAGGACAGTCTTATCGGCATCACGGTGAACAATAATCCATCGGTGCAGGATCCCTTCAACACCCTGCCCGCCTGGGGTCATCCGTACACTGGCTCGGCACTGGCGCCCTCGCCCGGCGCGGCCTCGATGCTGAATGGCGGGCTGGAACAAACGGTGCTCGGCGCGTCGGCATATGCCTTCATCGACAACCACTATTACGCAGAGCTCGGTACCTACCGGACGCTGTCCCCGAGCATGCTCAGCAATGTCGGCGTTGGTCGCGACAGTGATCCGGGGCGATTGAATTCCGGCACGATGTACTGGCGGCTCGCCTACATGCAGGACCTGAAAAAACAGTTCTATTCGGTAGGTCTGTTTGGCTTCAATGCCGATATCAGTCCGGATCGCTCGTCACCCGCCAGCAACCGCTTTCATGATGTCGGCGTCGATGCGAGTTATCAGTGGCTGGGCAACCGTGAGCATATTTTTACGGCCGGAGCGTCATGGCTGCATGAGAGCCAGACCAAGTCCGCGTGGGTGGGCTCGGGCGACGCAGCCAGCAGCAATGGCCACCTCAACGAGGCCAAGCTGACTGCCTCTTACCACTACCGGAATGCTTACGGAGCCTCGCTGTCACGCTTTGATATTCGTGGCAGCCGTGATGCCGTGCTCTACAGCAGTGCAAACGGGTTTGCGAACAACTCCCCGAATAGCGCTGGCTATGTCTGGCAAGTCGACTGGACGCCCTGGGGCAAGGAAGACTCCTGGATGGCGCCCTACGCCAATCTGCGACTCGGCATGCAGTACGTGATGTACGACAAATTCAACGGCGCGAAAACCAACTACGACGGTAGTGGGCGCGATGCGAAGGACAACAACACCCTGTACGCCTTCGCCTGGTTGGCGTTCTGATCGGTGTTCCCCTGATGAGCGCGATCTTGACGGGTGCACTTTTCAAAGTCGCTCTCAAGATTCGCGCCCGGCTGAAACCTCTTTACTGATACCGATATGTCCATGAAAAAAATCATGCCTGCAGTAGCGCTACCAGCGCTCACCTTCGTAGTACTGAACGCGCTGAGTGCGTTGCCTGCTGCGGCCAAAGGCACGGATGTGTTTGCCGCTGAATGCGCCGAGTGTCATAGCGTGAAAGAAGGAAAGAACAAAAAAGGGCCATCGCTGTTTGCGGTCCTTGGGCGGAAAGCCGGCACGATCGCCGACTTCAAGTATTCCGATCCGATGAAAGATTCCGGCATCGTCTGGACACGCGAAAAACTGCAGGCCTACATCGCCGCGCCGAAACGCGCTGTCCCCGGCGGAAAAATGAAATACGACGGCCTCGACAACGCGACCGAAATGAATGAACTGCTCGACTACCTCGGAACCTTGAAATAGCCGAGCGCATCGCCGCGGCAGCTTCGGAGCGCTCCGAACCACCTCGGATTGTCCCAATCCAGGCCATTTCGCCTCACACCACCATGACACTCTCCAAACTCTTCAGGCAGTACTGGGCCGCATGGACACGACATCCGCGCGAGCGCGGCAAGCTCGCGCTGGGCTGCCTGTTCTTTCCGAAGGCGACGCACCGCTGGCTACGCTACCTGCAGACGAATACGCATCTTCGTCAGCAGGCGCAGTTGTCACCGAAGCTGGTGACACGTATCTATCGTCCATACGCGCTGCGATCGTTGAATTGCGGTGAGCGTGTCACCCACATGATTCAGCACCATGAATACTTGCGCAGCGAAGGCTGGTCCAGTCTGACACAGGCATCCTGCTCAACGCCACTGCCGATCATGGCATGGCGGTCAGACGACGGCGACACCGCGCATCTCCAGCTGCTGTCACTGAAAGATGCCCATCGGGAGGGTGAGTCGCACATCCAGCTGTTGTGGAACGGCGCGCGCCTGTTCTCGCTGAGCTTCCTGGTGCGTGAGCAGGCGGGTCTGTATCAACTGCTAGTCACGCGTTTTCAGGGTTCACGCGCAGCGTCGGCACCGGAATGGGTTCGGCGAGCCACCAAATTGCTGCACGGGCTGCGTCCGGCGGATCTGCTGGTGCAGGTCGCGCAGCATCTCGCGCGGCAACTGGGCTGCCAGCAAGTCTCGCTCGTGTCGAACAAGGAGCGCGTGGCACTCAATCCCAAACGTCGCTTGCGCATCAAGGTCGACCTAGAAAAATTGTGGAAGGAGCGCGGTGCGGTAGCCACGGCCGATGGCTTGTTCAGCCTCGCACCAGAGGCACTGATCCGTACTGACTTCTCGGACATCGCCTCGCACAAGCGAGCGCAGGCGCGGCGGCGTGCGCTGCTGCTGCAACAGGCGCTGATGGCGCTGACCAGAGTGCTGACCGAGCGACGCCATGGCATGACCTTACCCATGCCAAATGACGCAAGCGAGCTCCCGGGTACTGTCGAGCCGGTCATGAGCACACTGCTGAGCACGCCGCCCGCCATTGCCTAAGTTGCAAACACACCCGGCCAATCTCGAAGGTCCGCTTTCATTCCCGTAAATCGACATCGATATTCGTTTGGGCTAGTCTAGCCCGGCCAGAGGTCACGCCTGATCACGATGCGTTGCCCCCACAGGCGAGATCCGCCCTGATGCATCGCTCCGGACAAGGCCACAAGCCATGACGGGCCGCTGCATCGATCCAAACAATAAAAAATGGAGACAAAGCTCATGCTGCTCAAGGATAAGGTTGCCGTCATCACCGGTGGCGCGGGTATCAACGGACTAGGCTTTGCAACGGCCCGCCAGATGGCCGCGGAAGGTGCCCGTGTGGTGATCCTTGACCTGGAGCGGGCCGACCCCGCCGCTGCGGCAGCCAGGATCGGCGAAGGTCATCTCGGGCTGGTGGCCGATGTCACCGACAAGGCGTCCTGCGAAGCGGCGATTGCGGCTGCGCTCAAGGCCTTTGGCCGTGTCGATATTCTCGTCAACAATGCCGGCATCACGCAGCCGGTGAAAACGCTGGAAATCACCGGCGCCGATTACGACCGCATTCTCGACGTCAGCCTGCGCGGCACGCTGAATATGTCGCAGGCGACGCTGCCGGCAATGCGCTCGCAAAAATCCGGCTCAATCATCTGCATCTCTTCCGTCTCGGCGCAGCGCGGTGGCGGCATTTTCGGTGGCCCGCATTATTCGGCGGCGAAGGCGGGCGTGCTGGGACTGGCGCGTGCGATGGCGCGCGAATTCGGTATCGAAGGTATTCGCGTGAACTGCATTACGCCGGGCCTGATCGAAACCGACATCACGCAAGGCAAGCTGAGCGATGCACGCAAAAAGGAAATCGAGGACAGCATCCCGCTGGCGCGCCTTGGCCGTCCGGCCGATGTCGCCGGTGCGTGTGTGTTTCTCGGCAGCGATCTGTCGGCCTACTGCACCGGCATTACGCTGGATGTGAATGGCGGCATGCTGATCCACTGAGGCCCTGATCCGCTGCTGCACTGGTCAACTCCTCCGTCGCCTGCCGCGCCGGCCCTGTCACCCAACGCAGACGAGCATGACTGATTCCAAGGCCAATCTCACGCGCCGGAAGATCGTGGCCGGCGCACTGGCGCTGCCGCTGTTCTCGATTGCCACCCGACCGGCGCGCGCCGCTGAATTCGAGCTGAAATACGCCACGGGCCAAGATCCGACGCATCCGGTCAACCTGCGCGCGAAGCAGGCGCATGACCGTATCCGCGAAGCGACCTCGGGCCGCGTGAACATCAAGCTGTTTCCCGCGAATCAGCTCGGCAGCGATACCGATCTGCTGGCGCAGGTGCGCAATGGCTCGATCGATTTCCTGAACCTGTCCTCGCTGATCCTGGCCACCTATGTGCCGCTGTCGGGCATCACCAGCGTTGGCTTTGCTTTCAAAAATTATGACGATGTGTGGAAAGCGATGGATGGCGAGCTGGGTAACCATGTGCGTGCCGAGATTGCCAAAACCTCGATCTTCACGGTGGCGAGAATCTGGGATAACGGCTTCCGGCACATCACGTCGTCCGGTCGTGAAATCCGGTCGGCGGCTGACCTGAAGGGCTTCAAGATGCGCGTGCCACCGGCACCGCCGCTGATGTCGCTGTTCAAGGCACTCGACGCCGCACCGTCGCCGATCAATTTCAATGAGGTGTACACCGCGCTGCAGACGAAGGTGGTCGAAGGTCAGGAAAACCCGCTGGCGATCACGGCCACGGCGCGGCTATACGAAGTGCAGAAAAGCTGCAGCCTGACGGGCCACGTGTGGGACGGCTACTGGGTACTGGGCAACAAGCGCTCATTCCAGCGTCTGCCGGCCGACGTGCAACAGATCATTCAGCGCGAACTCGACAAGGCTGCCATCGACCAGCGCGCCGACGTGGCCAAGCTGAATGGCAGCCTGACCACGGACCTGAAGGCCAAGGGTATCAATATCATCACCGTCGCGCAGGATGATTTCCGCAAGAAGCTGGCATCCACGCCCTTCTATGCCGAATGGAAGGCGAAGTACGGCGCGACGGCATGGTCGCTGCTGGAAAAGGTCTCGGGCAAGCTCGCCTGATGATGGCGTGTGCCCTGACACCAGCGAGATCGGGGTGATGACACACGCAAGCGCCCGCATCGCGCATCCACGCTGACCCGCGTCTGCGTGCCCGTCCATGACCATGACTGCTTCCGCCGCCACGACTCCCGATGCCCGCCCCGGCCAGACGCGAACGTCGCGCTGGGCCGACCGCGCGCATACTCTGCTCGGCCAGATGGTGGCGTTACCGGCGGCCTTGCTGGTGCTGGCCGAGGTCGTCATCCTGCTGGCCGGTGTGATCAGCCGCTACCTGCTGCACGAGCCGCTGGTATGGTCGGACGAGCTGGCATCGATCCTCTTTCTGTGGCTGGCGATGCTGGGCTCGATCGTTGCGTTTCAACGCGGTAAGCATATGCGCACGACGGCACTGGTGGGCCGCCTGGCGCCGCGCCGGCGCGCGCTGCTTGACCTGATCGCCGTCGCAGCGGCGGTCACTTTCCTGGCATGCGTGGTATCGCCCGCCATCGAATTCGCGCAGGACGAGCAGTTCGTCACCACACCGGCCATGGGACTGACGAACGCCTGGCGGGCGGCGGCACTGCCGGTCGGGTTAGGCCTGATGTTACTCACCGGCGTGCTGCAGATCCTTCGCAGCGGCAGCCTGCGCGATGCGGCGCTGGCCATCGTCATGGTGGCGATCGTTGTTGGCGCATTGGTGCTCGCGGCACCGCTGCTCACGGCGCTGGGCAACTGGAATCTGTTGCTGTTTTTTGTCTTTGGCGTTGGCGCGCTGGTACTGCTCGGCCTGCCGATTGCCTTCGCCTTCGGACTGGCGACACTGGGCTACATCGCCCTCACCACCAGCACGCCCACGATGGTCGTGGTCGGCCGGATGGACGAAGGCATGAGCCATCTGATCCTGCTGGCGGTGCCGCTGTTCGTGCTGCTCGGTCTGCTGATCGAGATGACCGGCATTGCGCGCGCGATGGTGGCTTTTTTGGCGAACCTGCTCGGCCATGTGCGCGGCGGACTGTCGTATGTGTTGATCGGCGCGATGTATCTGGTGTCGGGGATTTCAGGGTCGAAAGTGGCCGATATGGCGGCGGTCGCGCCGGCGCTGTTTCCCGAGATGCGCGCGCGCGGCGCAAAACCCGGTGAGCTGGTGGCACTGCTGTCGGCCACCGGCGCGCAAACCGAGACGATTCCGCCGTCGCTGGTGCTGATTACCATCGGCTCGGCCACCGGCGCATCGATTGCAGCGCTGTTCACGGGCGGCCTCTTGCCCGGCGTGGTGGTCGGCCTCGCGCTGGCGGCGCTGGTCGCATGGCGCTGCCGTGGCGAGCCGCTGACCGGCGTGAAGCGTGCCAGTGCGCGTGAGATTGCGCAGTCGTTCGTGATTGCGCTGCCAGCACTGGCGCTGCCAGTGGTGATTCGCGCAGCAGTGGTGGAAGGCGTGGCGACCGCCACTGAAGTCTCGACGATTGGCATTGTGTATGCGCTGCTGGCCGGACTGCTGATCTATCGACGGTTTGACTGGCGTCGCCTGTATCCGATGCTGGTCAGCACGGCCTCGCTATCGGGCGCGATCCTGTTCATCATCGGCGCGGCCACCGGCATGGCGTGGGCACTGACACAGTCCGGCTTCTCGAGCGCGCTGGCCGAGGCCATGCAGGCCTTGCCCGGCGGCGCGTTCAGCTTCATGGCGGTGTCGATACTTGCCTTCATCATCCTCGGCTCAGTGCTGGAGGGTATTCCAGCCATCGTGCTGCTGGGCCCGCTGCTGTTTCCGATTGCGCGGCAGCTCGGCATCCACGAAGTGCATTACGCGATGGTGGTCACGCTGGCGATGGGTATCGGCCTGTTTGCGCCGCCGTTTGGTGTGGGCTATTACGCCGCCTGCGCGATTAGCCGCATTGCGCCGGACGAAGGCATGAAGGCCATCGTCGGCTATCTGCTGGCGCTATTCATCGGTGTGCTGGTGGTGGCGGCGATTCCGTGGATCTCGACGGGATTCCTGTAAATGCCCACCTGCCTGCTGCTTTGATTTTTTAACGGAGAACTTCATGTCTGATCTGACGACGCTTCAAAAGAGCGCCTACCGCATCCGCCGCCTTGCGCTGCGGATGGGCGAGGTTCAGGGCCAGGGCTATATCGGTCAGGCGCTGGGCTGGGCCGACGTGCTCGCGGTGGCCTATGGCCACGCGATGAACCTGCGTCCTGCCGACCCTGACTGGGAAGGCCGCGACCGCTTCCTGCTGTCGCATGGTCACTATGCCATCGCCCATTACGCGGCGCTGATCGAGGCCGGCGTGCTCGACGAGAGCGAGCTCGAGACCTATGGCAGCGACGACAGTAACCTGCCGATGTCGGGCATGGCCAGTTACACGCGCGGCATGGAAATTTCCGGCGGCTCGCTCGGCCAGGGGCTGGCCATTGGCGTCGGCATGGCGCTGGGTCTGAAGCACAAGAAGAATCCGGCCTTCGTCTACAACTCGATGTCGGATGGCGAGCTCGATGAAGGCTCGACCTGGGAAGCCGCGATGGGCGCGGCACACCATCGGCTCGACAACCTGATTTGTCTGGTCGATATCAACAATCAGCAGGCCGATGGCCCGTCGAGCAAAGTGCTCGGCTTCGAACCGCTGGCCGACAAATGGGCAGCGTTTGGCTGGCATGTGCAGCGTGTGAACGGCAATGACCTGCCGGCCGTCGTGCAGGCCTTCGATACCGCGCGCCAGCTGACCGATGCCAAGCCGCGCGTGATCCTGTTCGACACGCTGATGGGCAAGGGTGTGCCCTTCCTGGAGCAGCGCGAGAAAAATCATTTCATCCGCATCGATCCACCCGAATGGCAGCAGGCGCTGGCCATCCTCGACCAAACGCAAGGAGATCGCGCATGAACGCCGCTGCTGACAAGAAACCGCGCCTGACCACCTCGGCCATGATCGCGTCGATTGCCGCTGAAGGCCAGCGCGTGAAGGCGGCGCCGTTCGGCAAGGCCCTGGTCGACTATGCGGCCGATCATCCCGATGTGGTCGGCCTGACGGCTGACCTTGCCAAGTACACCGATCTGCATCTGTTCGCGCAGGCCTATCCCGAACGCTTTTATCAGATGGGCATGGCCGAGCAGCTGCTGATGGCCGCCGCCGGTGGCATGGCGAAGGAAGGCTTGATTCCGTTCGCCACCACCTACGCCGCCTTCGGCACGCGTCGCGCCTTTGATTTCATTCACCAGGTCATCGCCGAGGAAAACCTGAACGTGAAAATCTGCTGCGCGCTGCCCGGCCTGACCACCGGCTATGGCCCCAGCCACGCTGCGATTGAAGACATTGCGATGATGCGCGGCGTGCCCGGCCTGACCATCGTCGACCCCTGCGACGCACTCGACCTGGCGCAGGCCGTGCCGGCGATCGCCGAGCACAAGGGCCCGGTGTACATGCGGCTGTTGCGCGGTAACGTGCCGCTGGTACTCGATGAGATCGAGGGTTATACCTTTGAGCTTGGTAAAGCCAAGCTGCTGCGCGATGGCGCTGACGTGCTGGTGATTGCCAGTGGCCTGCTGACGATGCGCGCCCTCGAAGCCGCGCAGGCGCTCGCAGCCGACAAGGTGGATGTCGCCGTGCTGCACTGCCCGACCATCAAGCCGCTGGACGAGCAGACCATCCTCGATGCAGTGCGCAGCAAGCCACGGCTGGTGGTCGTCGCTGAAAACCATTCGGTGGTGGGCGGTCTGGGCGAAGCGGTGGCCAGCACGCTGCTGCGCCATCGCGTGCAACCGGCAGGCTTTGAACTGGCCGGGCTGCCGGACGCGTTCCTCGATGCCGGCGCGCTGCCGACCCTGCACGACCGCTACGGCATCAGCCGCGATGCGCTGGCGGCTCGCATCAAAGGATGGCTGAACTAACTGAGCAACTCACTCTCCAGGAGACCCACATGAACGTGACGTTTATTGGCGTCGGCGCGATCGGCTTGCCGATGGCGCAGCGCATCCAGCAAGCCGGCCACCGCGTGACCGGCGTCGATGTGGTCGATGTCGTGATTGCCAACGCCCGCGCGAACGGTATCGACACCGTGACTCGGCTGGCGGATGCGCCGGCAGCCGACGTGGTGGTCGTGATGGTCGCCACACCCGAGCAGCTGGCCGACGTGGTGGGTCAGCCGGGCGCACTGCCGGCCGGGCAACTGTGGATCATCATGTCGACGGTGGGCCCACAGGCGGTGCGCGAGCAGGCCGAGCGGCTGCAGCCGCTGGGCGCGCGCGTGGTGGATGCGCCCGTCACGGGCGGCGTGGCGCGTGCAAAAACCGGTGAGCTGGTGATCTTCACCTCGGGCACGCCGGAAGACGTCGCCACAGCCACCCCGGTGCTGCAGGCCATGGGCACGGTGCGGGTCACGGGCGACAAGATCGGCGATGGCCAGAGCATGAAGGTGGTGAATCAGCACCTCTGCGCCGTACACCTGGTGGCGGCTGCCGAGGCGCTCAGCCTGGCGAAATCGCTCGGCATGGATCCGGCCGTCGTGTTGTCGATGGTGGAGAAAGGCGCGGCCGGCTCGTGGATGCTGTCTGACCGCGGCCCACGCATGTGCGCCGATACCGACGTTCAGGTCACCAGCGCCATCAATATCTTCGTGAAAGACAGCGGGCTGGTGGCCGACGCCGGTGCTTCCTGCGGTGCTGCCCTGCCCTTGCTGGACATTGCGCATCAACGCTTCCTGCAGGCGGCGGCGCTGGGTCTGGGGCCGCGCGATGACAGCCGCGTGATCGAGACGTGGTCATGATGTGGTCGTGATATGGTCGTGATGTAGTGGTGAGATGTTGCCAAGCAGCGGGCCCGCCGCCTGACGCGATCGGCGTGCTCCCGCCCGCTTGCCGGCCGGCCCTCCATAAGTGATTGTTTATAGATCGATATGGATGGTCAAATGATTGCGTTGGCGGTACAGTGGATCTCATCCCCACTGCCGGGCTGCCTTGCGGCACCTGGGAAAACGCATGATCAAATCGCTCCGTCTGCGGCTGTCACTGCTGCTGATCGTCATTGTCTCAGCAGTCGTCGCTGCCCTCGGGCTGTACGGCCACCATCAGCTGGTCCGTGAGCTGAACCAGAATTTCGCCGCCATGCAGGCGGCCAGCGCCAGCCGAATCTCGCATGACCTTGCCGCGCCGCTGTGGCAGGACAATGCCGCCGCGCTCGACGGCACGCTGCAAGTACAGCTGGCCAGCCCCGACATCGTTGCACTGCAAGTGCTGGATCCCGAGGGCCGCCTGCTGGTCGGACGCCAGCGCGATGCGGGCGGCGACCTGGTGGCGATGCACGACGTCATGGCAACGGATGGCCTGACCCTGAGCCGCCCCCTGCTTTCCCCTGAAACGGCACCAAAGCGGCTGGGATCGCTGCTGATCCGCTATACGCGTGCGACGCTGGATGAGGCGATCGAGCGGAATTTCCAGCGCCTCCTGTTGCAGGTGCTGGTCATCGATGCCGTGCTGATTCTGCTGCTGCTGACCAGTCTGCGGCTGGTGTTTGTGCCGCTGGCCGAACTGCGCGATGCGCTGCTGCGGCTGGCGCGGCAGGATGGCGCCGGCAAGATCACCATGACCGAGCTGCCCGAAGACGGCGATATCGAGCTGGCCGACGTGGCGCGCGGCTTCAACCTCACGCTGCGCAAGATCCGTGAAGAATCCGGCAAGCAGGCGCAGATCCTCGCTGGCAAAGCAAAGGCCGGCGAGCTGTCGCAGCGGCTGCAAGGTGCGGATGACTTCGCCAGCTTCGGCGACAGCCTGCTGTCCTTCATGGCGCCCTGGCTGGGCGCTGACGTGGCGACGTTCTACGTCAGTGAGGATGGCGGTGCGAGCTTTACCTGCGTCGCAGGTCACGGCATTGCGGCAGCACATTGTCCGCCCTTCAGTGCCGCGGACGGCCTGATCGCCGAAGCGGCATCGACCCGCGCCCCCGTCGTGCTGCGCGACCTACCGGCGGCCCAGCTGAAAATCGAGACCGGCCTGATGCGCATCGTCCCGAGCACGCTGATGGTCGTGCCGGTGGTGGGTAGCAGCGGCCTGCTCGCGTTCATCGAACTGGGCTACCTGCATCAACCGCCTCGCACCGATGAGGTCCTCAGCGAAGCGCTCCCGGTGATCGCCTTCAGCCTGCAGCTGCTGATCAGCAAGCAGGCCACGCTGCGAGGCTTGCGCGAGCGCGTTGAACTCGAAGAGCGCACCCGGCTCATCATCAGCGCGGTTGATGACGGCATCGTCGGCCTCGACAACGAAGGACGCGTGACCTTTGCCAACCCGGCGGCCTGGACAGCCCTGGGCTATACGATGGCAGAGCTCGTCGGCAAGTACCTGCATGAGCTCGTGCATCACCACTATCCGGATGGTCGTGAGTTTCCGCGCGCGGAGTGCGCGATGTATCAGACGGCGATCGACGGGCAGCCGCGCACCGTGGCCTCGGAAGTCTTATGGCACAAGGATGGCAGCCCGATTCCGGTCGAATACTCGACCACGCCCGTGGTCAAGGATGGCGCGCTGGTGGGCAGCGTGATGGTGTATCGCGACATCACGGAACGCAGGAAGGCCGAGGAAGAAATCCGGCACATCAACTTCCTCAGTGACCAGGCGCTGGGCATGACCAAGGCCGGCTACTGGCATGTGCCGCTGGATGGCTCGGGCTGGTACAACTCGTCGGAGCGCGCGGTGAAGATCTTCGGCGACCTGCCGAACAAAGACCTTCGCTACCGCGTGCATGAAGACTGGATCGCCAATGTCGAGGCCGCCGATCCGGTCGCCGCGGCCGCCACACTGAAGCACTTCGACGATGCAATCGCCGGCAAGGCACCGGCCTATGATTCGCTTTATCCGTACAAACGTCCCATCGACGGCAAGATCGTCTGGATCCACGCCTACGGTACCGTGCATCGTGATGCCAGCGGCAAGGCGACCGACATGTTCGGCGTCACGCAGGACGTGACCGAGATCATGCTCGCGCAACAGGAACTGGTGAAGGCCAAGGCACTGGCCGAGGAAGCCACGCGCGCCAAGAGCGATTTCCTGGCCAACATGAGCCATGAGATCCGCACGCCGATGAATGCCATCATCGGTATGTCGCATCTGGCAC
>JACCDS012397990.1_pt1 | contig 15021 bp, 13 predicted proteins | sample 7446441 | NCBI WGS metagenome assembly JACCDS01 (sample SAMN15323445, study PRJNA562643) | freshwater metagenome | isolation source: river surface water | place: USA:Blue River Watershed | collected 2017-08-17 | reverse complement strand
TTGGTTTTGCTTTGGTGTAACTTAACAATCTTCTCCTTTTCAGGAGCGACATTGTGTACATAGCCTTTTGCCTCATTGTACAATTCTGGTGTATCAACGATGACATTATCGAAATCATTGTTCAACAGGTCGCGTAACATCGAAGTAGCGCGGCTCATTTCCCCAATAATACGATCTCCAGCTTTCGCATCGACTAATTTCACTAAACCCTCTTCCCATTTCGCAATGGAATCTTTCAGGTCGCGCTCCATTTCTTCCACTGCTTTGCCTTCCGCCACGGTACGTACAATTACGCCGTAATTCTTCGGCTTAATTGAGTTCATTAGCTTTTGGAGGCGATTGCGTTCTGCTTTCGACGTGATCTTTTTCGAGATATTCACCCCGTTCGCAAAGGGAACTAAAACAAGGAAACGACCTGCGATAGAAATATCGCATGATAGACGAGGGCCTTTAGTAGAAATAGGCTCTTTAACGACTTGAACTAAAGCTAAATGTCCTTTTTGAACGGCTTTTTCGCTCTTCCCTAATATATCAATTTCGGGCGCGAGCTTGAAGTTCTCTAAGCGAATAACTTTCGTTTTTTTCGTCATTACCTCCCGCGTAAACTTCTGCAGGGTCGGTAAATTAGGGCCAAGGTCATGGTAATGCAAGAATGCATCTTTCTCATAACCGATGTCAATAAAAGCGGCGTTCAGTCCAGAAACCAATTTTTTAACCGTTCCGAGGTAAATATCCCCTACGGAAAACTGGGGTTCTGACTGTTCAATATGGTACTCTACAATCCTTTTGTCATGCAAAAGGGCGATCCGATCCCCCTTGGGAGTCGAATTAATGATTAATTCATTGCTCACAATTTATGTCGAGAAGAATGGTACAAGGCCTAAAGGCCTATATAGTCTAAATATACAGGAAATTAAACGCCAAAAACAGGCCATTTCGTAAAATGCCTGTTTCTGCGTTACCTAAATACAAATCCCAAAATGGAAGATGGATTTACGAAGACTATTTCTTCTTGTGACGATTCTTGCGAAGACGCTTCTTTCTTTTGTGAGTAGAGATCTTGTGACGTTTTCTTTTTTTACCGCAAGGCATAATGTTAAGAATTAATGTGTAAATACTATACGAGATTGACTTTCAACCTCAATGATCCTGCATTTCTGCAAGCAACTCTTTCGCGGCTTTCTGCTCTTCTGCGTCCTTAGATAACTCTAAAACGCGCTTCAGAATTTTCTGAGCCTCTTCTTTTTTATCTAACTGGGCTAAACAAAAACCGAGATTTAACGCGGCTTTGTGGTTATTCGGCTCCAGCTTCAATATCTGGGTGAATCGTTCTTGGCCTTTACCAAACTGATTCGATTTAATCGATAATATCCCTAAATTAAACAGCGCTGGCACAAACGTGGGCTCTTGTTCAATCACTTCGCGAAGTAGCGTAATGCCCTTCATCGGAGTGGGTGTATCTACGTAAGTCATCGCCATGTTCGATTTAACCAGCAGATTGTTCGGGTCGATGGCCAAAGCCTTCGTGAAGTACAATCTCGCTTTCTCGCCCATTTTAGTGCCTTTCTGCGCATTCAAAGCATACGTTTGTGCTTCAAAAAACAGCTGACCGGCACGCAAAACGTTCGTCAAACTGGGATGCTGATCCGCATAATTCGCTGCATAAACCGCAGCAGAATCATAATGACTCGCATTCATAAAAGCACGCATCAGATTCTCCAAGGCTTTTACCTGCGAAGCATCTGTTTTAGCAGCAGAAAAAGCCGATTTCAACGTAGAAATCTCTTTTAACTGTGCCGAAGTCAAAGGGGCAGCATGCTCCTCTTTCTCTGCGACTTTTTCCGTCTTTTCGCTCCCCGCATCTCGGTTAGCGCCCCCCGTAGGAGTGGTTTGTGCTTTCCCCGCCACATTACCCTTAGGTAATTGAAACAATAGGGCGGTTATCCCTAGGCCTACCAGAAGAATGATCAAAAGGTTTTTTTTCATTATTCTAGACCCTTTAAAGCCCTAAAGCCTATTTAGTGGGGTCAGTACTAGTTTTTACTTGCTCTACAAATACTTTGGCTGGCTTGAAGCTAGGCACATAATGTGCTTCGATCGTAATCGCCGTATTCTTAGAAATGTTACGAGCAATCTTCTGAGCTCGCTTTTTGTTAATAAAGCTACCAAAGCCACGAACATAAATGTTCTCTTGTTTCGCTAAATTATCTTTTACTACTTCGAAAAATGATTCTAACGTTTCAGATACATCTTTCTTATCAATCCCTGTTTTGCTGGCAATCTCAGCAATTACATCTGCCTTAGTCACGTTTGTTGTTTTATTAAATGATGATTCTTAGGTAATTACAATTTTCCTTCCGTAAAAGGGACACAAAAGTAACGTTTTTCTCTCAATTCTCTAAAAATTCTTTCGAATTAGGGGTGATTTTTTTCGTAAATTTGATTTTATCCATGCAGAAAAGCTCCATTCATCCTTTTTCGGCCACAATAATGGCTTGGTATACAGACCACCAGCGGGAGCTGCCATGGCGTCAAACGAAGGATCCGTACGCGATTTGGCTGTCAGAAATCATCTTGCAGCAGACCCGCGTGGCTCAAGGCTTGCCTTATTATGAGCGATTGCTAGCTGCCTTCCCTGCTGTTCGTGATTTAGCTGAGGCGCCAGAGGCCTCTTTGTTACGTTTGTGGCAGGGTTTGGGCTATTACTCTCGTGCCAGAAACTTGCAAAAGGCCGCTCAGCTGGTCATGCGCGATTTCAGTGGTTCTTTTCCACGGACTTATGATGACATAATTACCTTGCCAGGCGTAGGCCCCTACACAGCAGCGGCGATTGCGTCTTTTGCTTTTGATGAGGCCAAAGCCGTAGTAGATGGTAACGTTTTTCGGGTTTTATCTCGTGTATTCGGAGTGGAAACAGATATTGCCTCCTCTGCCGCTCGAGGTGTATTTACAGAGCTTGCGCAGTCGCTAATACCCCCGCAGAATCCCGCAGGATTTAATCAGGCGATCATGGAGTTTGGGGCTTTGCAGTGTACTCCGGCACCGGATTGTTCCATTTGTCCTTTGCGGGTTTCTTGTGCTGCATTTAAAGAGAAGCGGGTAAATGAATTGCCTATAAAGTCGAAGAAGACGAAGGTCAAAGAGATTGAAATGAACTACCTTATCATCGAACAAAATAGTCAAATTCTGGTGCGTGAACGCGTTGGAAATGGCATTTGGAAGGGATTATGGGAATTCTATTTAATTGAAGGATCGCTGGATTGGCTCGCATTTCCGAGGAAGGTTTTAAAGTCACCGCCAGTACATCTTTTAAGTCATCGAAAAATTAAATGCGAGGCGTGGCATGTTCAAGTTCCTGATAATTTTGCCCTTGCGATTCCGGAGGGTTATGTCTGGATGAGCCCCTCAGAGTTCGAGAGCAAAGGAAAACCCGTTTTGCTTTTGAACCTAATAACTGATAATTTAGATTGTCCTATTTTACAAGACATTTCGCCCATGTACCTTTAGGCAATGCAAGGAGACTTGCTGAGCTAACCCTTTAAACGACAAATCATTATGGCTGGAGTAAACAAAGTTATTTTACTAGGAAATTTAGGTGCTGACCCAGAGGTTCGCGCACTTCCTAGCGGTGTAAAAGTGGCAAACATTAATATTGCGACCTCCGAGTCGTATACCGGAAAGGACGGACAACGAGTTGATCAAACGGAGTGGCACCGCATTGAGCTTTGGGATAACCTGGCAAATATTGCCGAACAATACTTAAAGAAAGGAAACCAAGTCTATATCGAAGGAAAAATTCGTTCTGAAGAATGGCAAGATAAAAATGGTGCAACCGTTCGCGGTTATAAAGTACGTGCGACATCCATGAATTTAATTGGAGGCCGCAATGAAGGTTCCCCATCAGCTGCGCCAGCTGTGGAAAGACCGAAGCCTGAACCCGTTTTAGCCGGCACTCCTAAAACAGATCCTTTCCCTCCGATGATGGAAGAAGGGGATGATCTTCCGTTTTAAATTTTCTTACAAAAAAGGGGATATCGCATTTCGTATTCCCTTTTTTGTAAATTTGTGTCGATCAGTTCACCCAAATTATGGACCCAGACCCCTTACCCAATCTATTTTTACTCGCCTTGGAGCCTTCCATTAGTGTGAGTTCGATTGCGTTTATTTCCTTTGTTTTAGTGGCTTTATTGTTTCTGTCCGCGGTTTTAGCCGGATCAGAGGTGGCTTTCTTTTCATTGAATGCAGACCAGCGCATTAGCTTACGGGAGAGTGAGGTAAGCAGCGAGAAAACGGTAAGCCAATTGCTCGATAAACCCCAACAATTACTGGCTACTTTGTTGATTTCCATCAACTTTGTGAATATTATTTTCATTACACTAGCCAATTATTTGACCTCCATACTGCTAGGTCAGCAGTCGATGGAGACCTTGCTCGTGACCTTGTTTTTGTTATTCGGGGTGACCTTTATTATTACCTTTTTTGGAGAATTAATCCCTAAAGTATGGGCGCAACAGAATAACCTGAACTTCGCGCGCTATTCAGCTCCTTTAATTAGCTTTTTGAATTTTGTTTTCGCCCCGCTTTCAAAAGCCTTATTAGGCATCTCTGGATTGATAGAGAAGCGAGTGAAGAAGAAATCGTATACGTTGACATCGCAGGAATTAAACCAGGCGTTGGAAATTACTACGGATGAAAACACGAGTGATCGCGAGAAGGATATTTTAAGAGGGATTCTGAATTTTGGGAATATTTCCGTGAAATCCGTAATGCAGGCAAGAAGAGAGATCGTGGCCTTCGATACGAGTATGAATTTCCACGAATTAATGGACCTCATTAATAAAAATGGCTATTCGCGTGTGCCTGTTTTCAATGAGACCATCGACAAAATCGAGGGTATTTTGTACATCAAAGACTTGTTGAAACACATTGATCAAGACGAGAATTTTGACTGGATCCCGCTAATACACAGCCCATTTTTTGTTCCAGAAAACAAGAAAATCGATGATTTACTGTACGATTTTCAAGAGAAAAGGGTGCACATGGCCATCATCGTTAATGAATACGGCGAAACTGAGGGACTTGTAACGATGGAAGACATCATCGAAGAGATTGTGGGTGAGATCAATGACGAGTTTGATGAGGTGGAGGCAGACTATAAGAAGATGGCTGACAACATTTATGTGTTCGAGGCAAAAACTTCATTAAATGACTTCTGCCGGGTATTTGAAATCGATGGAGCCTATTTCGAAAAGGCTAAAGGCGAGAGTGAAACACTAGCAGGCTTGATCATCGAGCTTTTTGGTCGCATTCCGAGTGCAGGAGAGGAAATCGAATTCGAAGATTTCACTTTCAAAATACAGTCAGTAGACATGCGCCGCATCAAAAAAGTACGGGTAACACAACGCCCTCCAGCTGATTTAGATGATTCTAAAAACTAAGTAACTATCATCAGTTTCGCGAAGCTCAATAAGAGTGTCTTCTCGCCTACCCCTTTCTCAAAATCAATCACCGCTTTTCGTTCTGCACCATTTACTTCGATTCTTTTGATGAGACCGAAACCGAATTTAGCGTGCTCGACTTTTTGGCCGGCTGCCAAGGCTAAGGCGTCCGTGGCCTGGAAGTTCGCCGAAACCACGTGTTGGTAATTCGTATTCGTCGTTGGTTTTTGAATTAATTGTGCTGCTGAGGGAGCAGGTTTCGAGGTGAAACCGGTTTTTTGAACAGGACGAAAGCTTGACACCTCTTTAGGTGCATTTGCTGGCTTCGCCATCTTCACAAAGTTCGGGTCTAATTCATTCAAGAAGCGACTAGGCTCGCAGGCTTTCAATCGACCAAACTGGTAACGCGATTCCGCATAGGATATCATCAATTTCTTCTCCGCTCGAGTAACCGCCACATAGAATAGGCGGCGCTCCTCCTCGAGGTCCTGCTGGGATTGAAGCATCATTTGGGACGGGAATAAATCCTCTTCTAGTCCTACTAAAAAGACGCGGTTAAACTCCAAACCCTTCGCCGAGTGAATCGTCATCAATGTCACCTTATCGCGATCTGCCGGATCTTCATCTGCATCCGCATTTGTAAGCAAGGAAACCGATTGCAAGAAAGTCGCTAGTGACTTATCCTCGTTTTCGGGATTGTCTACGAAGGACTTGATGGCATTGAGTAATTCCTGTAAGTTTTGGTAGCGAGCTAAACCCTCCACCGTCTTGTCTTCGTATAATTCACGCATCAATCCAGATGCTTTTGCTACGTGGTTCGCCACCTCGTAGGCATCTTTTTTCTCTACCTCGACCATCAATTTGAAGGACTTGATCAAATCGGAAAATGAATCTATTCCGGCACTTCCGCGCGCCGCATTAAATTGGCCGATATTCGAAACGATATCCCAAACAGGTACATTATTTTCCGCGGCCGTCACGACGATTTTGGCGATGGTCGTGTCACCGATACCGCGTTTAGGCAAGTTGATGATGCGCTTGAAGGCCTCCTCATCGTTTTGGTTCACCGTAAAACGCAAATAACCGAGTACATCTTTGATCTCCTTGCGTTGATAGAAAGAAACGCCGCCGATGATGCGGTATTTGATATTCAATCGGCGCAGGGCCTCCTCAAAAGAGCGTGATTGGGCATTTGTACGGTATAAAATGGCAAAGTCAGACCAGGTGAGGTTTTCTTTTTGAGCTGCCTCGAAAATCGTGGAGGCAATCATCCGGCCCTCTTCATTATCACTAGATGCACGAATGATGACGATATCCTCTCCATCCTCGTTCGAGGTGAATACGTCCTTCTTTAATTGATTCTTATTGCGAGAAATTATCGAATTCGCAACTGCCACAATGGCCTTCGTGGAACGGTAATTCTCCTCTAATTTAATGGTCACTAAGTCGGAATAGTCCCGCTCAAAGTTCAGGATATTCTGAATATCAGCGCCGCGGAAGGCATAAATGGATTGGGCATCATCACCCACCACACAGATATTGCGGTTCACGGCGGATAATTTCTTCGTGATTAAATATTGGGAAACGTTCGTATCCTGAAACTCATCCACCATCACGTGCTTGAACTTGTGTTGGTATTTATTCAATACGTCCAAATGGTCGCGGAAGAGGATGTTTGTTTGGAATAACAAATCATCAAAGTCCATCGCATTCGCCGCAAAACAACGTGCGCAGTACAATTGATATAATTCGCCCATCGCTGGGATGCGAGCTAGGCGATCTTCTTCAGCTAAAATGGAAGATCCAGTATATTGAGCCGGACCGATTAGGCGGTTTTTCGCATTCGAAATACGGTTCAAAACCAGATTTACTTTGTATACTTTATCGTCTAGATTCTTCTCTTTAATCAGCGCGCGGATCAAGGATTTAGAATCGTCCGTATCATAAATGGAGAAGTTCGATGTGTAGCCGAGGCGCTCGCCTTCGAAACGGAGAATTTTGGCAAAAATCGAGTGAAACGTCCCCATCCAAATGTTTTTCGCCGCATTCCCTATCACCGTCTCGATACGATGGCGCATTTCGCCAGCCGCCTTATTTGTAAAGGTCAACAGCAAGATCGCAAAGGGGTCCACGCCTTTCTCAATCAAATGTGCCGTACGATACGTCAGCACGCGGGTCTTTCCAGATCCGGCACCAGCGATGATCATCAAAGGACCATCAATATGTTCGACTGCTTTTCGTTGAGGCTCGTTCAAGCCAGCTAGGTAATCCATCTGTTTTGGGCTATTCAATAAGGGCTGTAAAAATACGAAATTACCGCCGGATATTAGTGGTGACTCGCGTTTTTCTCCCCGGCCGGAATGGCAATTATCAGTTTGTTTTCCTTCGTCGGTAACGGACAGGTCGCGAAAGGCGTGAAAGCACAAGGCGGATTATAAGCCTTGTTAAAATCAAGCGTCACCGTACCGTCTGAATTGAATCCTTTCGTGTCTAGAAAACGGCCTCCACCATAGGTAGATGTTTTATTGGTCGCATCGCCAAAAACCACGAAGAAATCCTCCTTAGTCTCTCCCGGCCCTGCCTCTAGACGATAGGTCTTGCCGTCTACCACAAACTCCAATAAACCCGGTGAATCTTCCTGGTAGGAGCGGCCTGTGATATCGATTATGGTGACTTTTTTACCAACGGTTGGAATGAATTTTGCTTTGATTTTCCACTTCGGATCCGCTGGAAAATAGTCGATTCCGTGAAATGCTTTCAGGTATTCCCCCTCCAAGTCCCGCAGCCGAATCGCATATTTGTCTCCTCGCTTGATGATAAACCAACGAAGGGATTGATGAGAAATGACCTTGAAATTATCATCAGATGCATAAATGACCTGCCCGTTATAAAGAACTTGATTATTTTGTAGGATGACCTTCCCCAATGAAGCCTCCGAATGAGGAAAAACAAAATCATTCGATTCCGCTCCACCAATGGTGTTTTCTCCCTCCTTTAGCCAAAACAAACCGGCTAAATTTAGCCAGCCATTTTCGGATTTGAGACTAGCTTCTCTTTTGGCATAAAAATCCGAATAATTCTCCTGAGCTACCGACTGGAAAGCACAGAATAGAAGTAAAATAAATAAGGTCTTTTTCATACTAGATATTTGGCTAAAAATACTAAATTACCTCAGAAATATACCCTATGCATCCTCAAATCTACGAATTAGGCGACAGAGCTCTCACGATTGAATTCGGCAACGAAATCAGTGAGCAATTGCACGAAGAGGTCATAAAGCGATTTTATCAATTTCAGACGGCGCCTCTTCCGGGCACTTTGGACCTAATACCCGCTTATGCCAGCCTAACCATTGTCTTCGATTTAGGTAAAGTAGCCAGTCGCTTTCAAGGGTTATCAGGCATGAAAACGTTAATCGAAGAAAAATTAACCCAGCCATTTACCTCGCCGGCCATGGAAGGCCGCCTCCACGAAATCCCTTGCGAATATACAGGAGCGGATTTATCAGCTGTGGCTACTTCCTGCGGGCTTTCAGAAAAAGAAGTCATCCAAATTCATAGCGAAAAAGAGTATACCGTTTTCTTCCTTGGCTTCCTGCCCGGATTCGCCTATATGGGCACGACAGACGAACGAATTACCGTGTCTCGCAAAGATAAACCGGCGCCTATTCAAGCAGGGGACATCGGCCTAGCCGGCAACCAAACGGGCATTTACCCGAGTGCTTCTCCCGGGGGCTGGCAAATTATCGGTCGCACCGCCCAGATTCCCCATTTCAAAGCGGGAGATCGCGTCCGTTTTATCCCTGTTAAAGCATGAAACTGATCAAGAAAGGTTTATTGGATTCTTGGCAAAGCCTACCCATTTTCGGTATGCAACACGAGGGAATTCCTCCTGGGGGAGCCATGGACACCTTTTCTTTGCAACTAGCGAATGCACTGGTAGGGAACGATGTGTATGACAAGGCGCTAGAAATGCACTTCCCGGCTGGAGTTTACCAGTTTGAGAGGAGCACATTGATCGCCGTTTGTGGGGCAGATTTCACGGCCTGCATTGATAACGTGGAAGTCCCAATGAACCAACCCATTAAAGTTCCTCCCGGCGCTATTATTAATTTTAAAAAACCCCGTTTAGGACAAAGAGTCTACATCGCTTCAAGAGAACTCAAAGACGAACAAGTCTCCCGTGTAAAAATTATGCCTTGGTCGATGGGACCAGAAGATGCTCCCAGCCAAGATCCGATTCGAATATTGTGCGGAAGAGAGTGGGATCACTTAAAAGCCTGTTCTCAACAACGTATCTTGAGTAAGGATTTCGCCATTTCTGCGACCTCGAATCGAATGGGTTACCAGCTCGTTCAGGAACCAATGAAAACGGTTTCTTCGGCGACGATGTTATCCAGTGCCATGACCGCAGGAACCATTCAACTACTTCCATCAGGGCAATTAGTCGTCTTGATGGCGGGACACCAAACCACCGGCGGCTACCCTCGCATAGGCCACGTTATCTCGGCAGATTTGCCGCGACTGGCGCAAATGGGGCCAGGAGATTGCGTCCGCTTTACGCTGACAGACGCGATGACAGCTGAATACGAGTGGATTCTACAACAAAATTACTTGCAACAAGTTCGGAATGTGTGTGCGTTGAAATTAGACCAGCATCGAATCGATCACCGCTAATTCGTCGCGAAGGCGTGCGGCTAATGGGAAATCGAGATCGCGCGCGGCTTTCTCCATCTCTTTTCGGATGGTTTCGGATTGCTTTTTCAGCTCTGCCGGTTTCATATAAGCTAATAATGGATCTGCCGCAACTGGCGCTTGATCCGGATGAATCGTGTAGTTCTTCGTCGGTTTCGCCATGCGATCCGCGATGGAGGTTTGCTCCATGATTTCGTCGTGCGAACGCCAAATCGTTTTAGGCGTAATCCCGTGCTTCTCGTTATAGGCCATCTGGATGGCGCGGCGGCGGTTTGTTTCGGAGATTGCTAGTTCCATCGAACCCGTTATCTTATCTCCATACATCAATACCTTGCCATTTTCGTTACGTGCCGCACGACCAATGGTCTGTATCAGCGAGCGAATGTCGCGCAAGAATCCTTCTTTGTCTGCATCCATAATCGCGACTAAAGAAACCTCTGGTAAGTCCAAGCCTTCTCTTAATAAGTTCACGCCCACCAATACATCGATTACCCCAAGACGTAGATTTCGAAGGATTTCGACACGTTCGAGGGTCTTCACCTCGGAATGAATGTACTGGCATTTGATGCCCACGCGATCGAGGTATTTCGAAAGTTCCTCGGCCATCCGCTTCGTCAGCGTCGTGATTAAGACACGCTCGTTTTTCTTGATGCGATCGTAGACCTCTTCGAGTAAGTTATCAATTTGGTTTTTCGTAGGTCGGACTTCGATTAATGGGTCCAAAAGACCGGTAGGCCGTATAATCTGCTCAACTACAACTCCTTCCGAGCGACGCAGTTCGTAGTCGGATGGGGTGGCGGAGACGAAGATGGTTTGGCCGATTAAGTCTTCAAATTCATCGAATTTCAAAGGGCGGTTGTCCATCGCCGAAGGCAAACGGAATCCGTATTCTACCAGGGATTCCTTGCGGGAACGGTCACCACCGTACATGGCACGTATCTGTGGCATCGTGGCGTGACTTTCGTCCACCACCATCAGAAAATCATCTGGGAAAAAGTCTAATAAACAGAAAGGGCGCTGGCCGGATTTTCTTTGGTCAAAATACCTCGAATAATTCTCAATACCCGAGCAATAACCTAACTCGCGCATCATCTCCAGGTCAAACTCCGTGCGTTGCTTAATCCGCTCCGCTTCTGTCAAGCGACCTTCGCGGCCGAAATAGGAGATTTGGTTCACTAAATCTTCTTGAATATGGGAGATGGCATTGTTCAGAGTCTCACGACCCGTCACGAACAAGTTCGCTGGGAAAACGGCTACCATGGTCTCCGAAGAGATCTTCTTGCCAGTCCAGGGATCGATGCGGTGAATCTCCTCGATCTCGTCGCCAAAAAACACAAAGCGATATCCGAAGTCCGCATAGGCTAAAAAGATATCCACCGTGTCGCCTTTTACCCGGAAGGTTCCACGCAAGAATTCGCCTTCGGTCCGAGCGTATAGAATCTCCACCAAACGGAACAGAAACTGGTTTCGCGAAATAGTATCTCCGATTGCAACGCGCATGATGGAATTTCGGTACTCATCCGGATTTCCCATACCATAAATGCAGGAAACCGAGGCAATTACAATGATGTCGCGGCGGCCAGACATCAAGGAAGAAGTCGTCGCCAAACGTAATTTTTCAATCTCTTGGTTAATCGAGAGATCTTTTTCTATATACGTACCCGTAGAGGCAATAAAGGCTTCGGGCTGGTAATAATCATAATAGGAGATGAAATACTCTACCGCATTTTCCGGAAAAAACTGCTTGAATTCGCCGTATAATTGAGCAGCAAGCGTTTTGTTATGGCTTAAAATTAACGTGGGTCGATTTACCTGTTGGATCACATTCGCAATAGTAAAGGTCTTCCCAGAACCGGTAACTCCTAATAGAGTTTGGGCAGCTTCTTGCTTGTTAACTCCTTCGACTAATTGCCGAATCGCCTCGGGCTGATCACCGGTAGGTTTATAAGAAGAAGTGAGTTTAAAATCCATCCCGAAATATACGAATAATGGAGAGGATTAGTCGGGGGGAAATACTATTTTTGGCAAAAACAAACCTACATGCTTCGTTCCACTGCCTTATTTTTTTTACTTATCCTATCTGTTTCTCATTATGTAAAGGCAGGGAATTCTATAAAGCCAAAAATTAAGAATTACAGTTTTGCTACTAAGCCGTTTTGGGCAGATGAATTTGATAAAGACGGTTTACCTGATCCGACTAAGTGGAGTTATGATGTGGGAAATAGTGGCTGGGGGAACCATGAATTGCAAAATTATACCAATGCGAATATCAAGAATGCGCATATTGAAAATGGTATTTTGACGATCGAAGCAATCAAAGAAACGGCGGGATCGAGTGCTTATACCTCTGCACGTTTAGTTACCAAGGGTAAAAATGACTTCTTATATGGACGGGTGGAGGCAAGAGCTAAAATTCCAGCGGGGCGAGGTAATTGGCCAGCGATCTGGATGCTCGCAAGCCAATCCGATTATGGAACACAATTCTGGCCAGACAACGGCGAGATTGATATCTTAGAACACGTTGGGTTTAATCCAGGAGTGATGCACGCCAGCGTTCATACGAAAGCATTCAATCATATGATCGGGACGCAAAAGACCTCGACTAAAAAGTTAGACAACTGGGACACCGAATTCCATATATTTCGAATAGACTGGACACCTGATTATATTCGAGCCTTCATTGATGGGCAACAATATTTTGAATTCCAAAATCCAAAAAACGGCTGGGAGCAATGGCCTTTTGACAAGAAACAACATATTTTAATGAACCTTGCGATCGGTGGAGATTGGGGCGGACAAAAAGGGGTAGATGACTCTATTTTCCCTAATAAGTTCCAAATCGACTACGTTCGTGTGTATGCTTTAAACCCATAGTATGAAATATCCCAAAGCCGCCGAGGCCTTCGACCGATTGCTAACTATTATGGATGACCTGAGGGAAAAATGCCCCTGGGACAAGAAACAGACGCTGGAGTCTTTGCGCCATTTGACCATAGAGGAAACCTACGAGCTTTCGGATGCGATCATGGAAAATGATTTGGCGGAAATCCGTAAGGAACTGGGAGACATCTTCTTGCACCTCGTTTTTTATAGCAAAATAGGCTCAGAAAAAGGCGCCTTTGATGTCAGCGACGTGTTACACGGGGTTTGTGAAAAACTCATTAGCCGCCATCCCCATATCTATGGTGATGTGGTGGCTGAGACCGAAGAGCAAGTGAAACAGAACTGGGAAGCACTAAAGTTAAAAGAAGGAAACAAATCCGTTTTAGGTGGCGTTCCAGGTTCGCTTCCGGCACTCGTGAAGGCGATGCGGATTCAGGAAAAGGCGCGCGGTGCGGGTTTTGACTGGGAAAAAAAAGAGCAGGTATGGGAGAAAGTGGAGGAAGAACTGGGCGAATTCAAAGAGACTTTTGTAGGCAAAGAATTAGATGCCAATAGTAAAGCGGAGGCAGAGGGCGAGCTAGGGGATTTAATCTTTAGTCTCGTGAACTTTGCGCGATTCATTGATATCAATCCAGAAACAGCGGTCGAAAGGACGAACAAGAAATTCATCAAACGCTTCCAGCACCTCGAAAAGCGCGCAGCAGAGAATGGACAGGCGCTTTCCGAGATGACTTTAAAAGAAATGGATATCTACTGGAATGAAGCGAAAACGCTTTAGTTTACGCTAAATTGATACGCAGTCTTCGTTTTATAGGTGTCTCCTGGACGTAAAACCGTCGTAGGGAAAGCCGGCTGATTAGGCGAATCTGGGAAATGCTCCGTCTCCAAACATAGTCCAAAACGCTTCCCATACGCTACCCCGTATTTTCCTGACAAGTGCCCATCGAGGAAATTACCCGTATAAAACTGCACCCCAGGTTGATCTGTCGAAACCACCATCTTGCGTCCTGAAACTGGTTCCACGACAGTTGCGATCTTAGCATAAGTTCCAAAAGGCTTATCCAAAGCCCAGCAATGATCATAGCCTCCGCCTAACACTATTTGTTCTGAAGATGTATCGTTAATGCGATCCCCGACAACGTGTGGGTTCGTAAAATCAAACGGCGTCCCTGCGACAGGCGTTAGCACCCCCGTGGGAATCAACACCTTGTTCACAGCTACAAGTCGGGACGCATTGATCTGGACTTTATGTGTTAAAATATCGCGTTTCGCATTTCCGCTCAAATTAAAATAGGAGTGATTACTCAAGTTTAAAACGGTGGCCTTATCTGTGGTCGCTTCATATGCGATACCTAATTCGTTATCATCCGACAAGGTATAGGTCATTTTTACGCTCAGGTTTCCAGGGAATCCCTCCTCCATGTCTTTTGAAACGTAGGATAGGCTTAGGCTCTGAGCGGAGGCAGCCTCCACTTTCCACACTTTCTTGTCGAACCCAACCAGACCGCCATGCAGGTGCTGGCCATTGTTTTGGGCAGCTAAGGTATATTCTTTGCCGTCCAGTGTAAATTTCCCCGCCGCAATACGATTCCCGAAGCGTCCTACAACCGCTCCAAAGTAGGGGGTGTCTTTGATGTATTCTTGTAAGGTTTCATATCCCAGCACCACATCTTCTACTTTTCCATTGCGGTCTGGCGTTAAGATTTTTTGGATGATGCCGCCGTAATTCATGATGCGAACTTCCATGCCTTTGGCATTCTTCAAAGTGTAAAGTGTAACTGACTCGCCCGCAGGCGTTTGGCCAAAAGGTTTTCCGGGATTATTCATGGCTAATAGGTTTTGGGACAAGAAAAACAGGGCTAAAAAGCAATATTTCATAGATTAAAGAGGTTTGTGGATTCAATTTACCACAAAAGATGGAAAATAAAATTATTCTTCGTAGCTTTGCACCCCAATTTAAAAATTGTTTCAAACTTAATTTCAGCAAGTTAGCCCAGCTTGTTGAT
>JACCDS010838331.1_pt1 | contig 15021 bp, 12 predicted proteins | sample 7446441 | NCBI WGS metagenome assembly JACCDS01 (sample SAMN15323445, study PRJNA562643) | freshwater metagenome | isolation source: river surface water | place: USA:Blue River Watershed | collected 2017-08-17 | reverse complement strand
CGCGCAGCCCGGGTGAGCAAGCTTGCGTGCATCTCGCCAGTCTGTGCGATTTAAGTGGCGGGTTTATTCGCAATGCGGTGCTTGCAGCAGCGGCTGAGTTGCCGGTTAGCGAACAGTCACAGTTAAGTTTTACGTGTTTGTTGCAATCCGTTGCGCGTGAATACCGAAAATCCGGCAAGCCGCTACCGCCTAAATTGCTCAATCAATTAAATCTGGCGCAGCCTGATAAGGCAGTGCAAGTATGAGCCAGACTCAATCACTCAAGAAAAAATCAGCGCAAGACAGCGGAGAAAAACAATCGCTGCAGCGCAGTGCCCAAAAAAATTCCGATGAGGCGCTAAACAAAAAAGCAACCGCTACCCCCGAAGAGACTCCCGCGCTACAGAAAAAAATTTACCGTACCGCAGAGCCTGAGCAGCCAGAAGGCAATGCGCAGCGAAAACCTCGCTTGCAAACAAAGCTCAGTGTCAGTGAACCGGGCGATAGCCACGAACAAGAGGCAGATCGTGTTGCCGACGAAGTGGTTAGCCGCAGCGCAGCACCTGTTGCAGAGGAAAATAAATTAAATCCTGGCAATACCAAGCCGGAAAATAACGCCGCTAGCCCGCAATCCCTGCAAACCAAAATCTCGCGCATGGAAGAACCTGCTGCTGAATCTGCACCGGTAGAAACTGAAGTACCATCAACCGAGACGGAAGCCGCTACTGACGCGGCAGCAAATTCCGAACAGGGCGTGAGTGAAGAGGTTGAACAACAAATTGCCGGGATGCGCGGCCAGGGTGCGCAATTGCCAGAGCAATTGCGCACGGAATTGGAAGGCCAATTCAATCACGATTTTTCCTCTGTCTCTATTCATACCGGCGGAACCGCCGATGCACTCTGTAAACAATTAAGCGCACGCGCGTTTACCGTTGGCAGTGATATTTTTTTCGCGTCCGGTGAATACGCACCGGATTCACAAGAAGGCAAACGTTTGCTGGCCCATGAGTTGACGCACGTGGTGCAGCAGGGGAGTGGTGTTACAAGGAAGATAATGCGGGATGTAACACCTGCTCCATCACCTGCAGTTAGCCCGGGTTCAGATGCAGAAACCAAGTTGAATGAACTCTGCAAACTCGAGTTGCCGCCAATAAAACACCGCCACGCGGCACTTTACACCGGACATGGCGCGCGCCGTGCGGCAGGCTATGCGCGTAACACGAGCGAGCAACAGATAGATGTTTGGAAGCGTGATGTAAATTTAACTGAGGCAATCATTGCGCAAAAAATACAGGCGTCGCTGCAACGTTCAAATCCGAATGCGACCTTCACGATACCGTCTTCCCCGCATGCGATGGTAAATTTTTCACTACCGGGAAGTCCAACACCAATCAGCGGTCAATGGCGCGGGTTGCGAAATCAATTGTTGATCCCTGATTGGGACAGGCGGGGTGTTGCGTTAACTACTCGTGAAAATAAATTCCAGGTCGATCACATGATCGAGTTGCAAGTCTATGGTGATTCAACTGGAAATTCTGGCAACGTCGTTGGAAATATGGAGTTGCTCAAAGGGTCATCAAATGCAAGCTCTGGTTCTACCATAAAAAATAAAATATACGAAAAAGTATTTGATTTTCTGGGAGCGCAGGACAGTAATTTCGCCACCCTCGCTGAAGACACTAAAAAAGCGCGCAGGCGCAGCTTTCTCAGTGCCCATACCATAAATTTCACTGAAATGGTTCGTGGTTCAGGTCGCGGCGGTGATGATGCTGATTGGTGGACTAAAGCCGAGATTGAAACCGGGGCGCACATGGATATTTTGCAAGCCGCACCTGCGACACGGTTGCAAGGTAGCTCTGGGAATTTCGTATTTGCGACTGGTCCAGGGGGTAGTGAAATTCGTCGTTACTCCTACACAGGCTTTCCAATCGCAGTAACGGATCCAGCTGGACAGAACGCTTTTGCTGGGATAATCATTAATTCTTTCAATCTGAACAATCAAGTCGAAGTTGGCACAGAAGGGGCTGATGTCGGAACAATTCAGGGGACTTGGAATTTGCCACAGGGTTTCGCATCCGGTGCCGCTGTAACCATCCCATTAAAAGCGATTGGACCTTATTGTGCTGGGCCAGGGCAAATTCCGCCGTTAAATACCACTTTTAATCATCTGAGCCCGGTTGAATTTACCGAGTTCGAAATTCGCAACAATGAACTTTATTCGATGGGGCGAATTCCCACTCCGACGATTCCGTTATTGTCGCGCGCACAAATTGGTCTGGTGCTACAGGGAGATGACATTCGTTTCCAGATTCAATACAACACTGGCATGTTGAATTTGCCTATCCCGGGCGTCTCGATTGACGATAGCAGCATTGCGCTTTTTTACAGTGTGCAACAGGGGTTCGGTGCAGAGGGTAGTTTGGATTTTGGAATCAATAATCTGGGCGCGGGTAATTTGTCGGTAGCCGCATCGCAAGAAAGTGGATTTTCTGCGAGCGGTAACTTTTCATTTGATACCAGTTTGTTTGATCGCGCGCGCATCGGTATTTGGTATAGAAATGGTGCATTTGGGGGCTCTGGTGAAATAGGTATAGATACACCCAATAAAATTCGTGGTATTCGACGAGCAAATTTGAATGTAAGTTTCACCGACGGAAACTTTTCAGCAACAGGAGATATTCAACCAGCAATACCAGGTGTTCAACAGGCGGGATTGCGGGTTATCTACACTGAGCAAGAAGGCTTAACTATCGGAGGCAATTTACAATTAAATAATGAAACTCCCGGGCTGCAATCCGGATCTGTTGATGTGACGTTAAACAAGCGCGACGGCCTTTGGAAGGTATCTGCAACAGGTACAGCAGTTCCTGCGATTCCAGGCGTAAATTCCCAGTTAACGATTAACTACAACGATGGTACTTTCACCGCCGAAGCCAATGCCGATTATTCGCGCGGTATGTTGTCCGGACGCGTGAACGCGGGCGTGACTAATCGCACGGTTAATGCGGATGGTTCGCTCAGTGAAACTGCTACAGAGGGAAATCCGCTAGTAATTTACGGCGGCGGCCAACTCACCTTACAAATCGCCCCTTGGTTGCAAGGAACGGCCGGAGTGCGTTTTGCGCCGAATGGCGAAGTCACCGTTACCGGCGAAATTGGTTTGCCGAGTCAGTTAGAAATATTTGCGCGCAAAGAAATTAATAAATCGATTTTTAACATAGCAGTACAAGCCCCCATATTTCCCGGCATTGTTGCAGAAGTGGGGGGCGGCTTGAGCGCTACTGCTGGTATTGGACCGGGCGTTTTGGATCGCTTGAGTTTGGGGATCACTTACAATCCCGCACACGAAGACCAAACGCGAATTACCGGAGACGCCCATTTAAATATCCCTGCCAATGCCGGTTTGCGTTTGTCGGTGCGTGCAGGAATTGGATTGGGTATTACCGGCGCCAGTGCCACCGGTGGTTTGGATATAGGCGGTACTTTGGGGATTGAAGGTGCAGCAGAAGCCGGTGTGCATGTCGAGTGGACACCAGCAACCGGTTTGGATCTTCGCGCCGAAATTGCGGTACACGCCCAACCCAGTTTTACCTTCGATATTGGTGGTTATGTCAGCGTACGCGCATTGGGTTTCGAAGTTTATGACAATCGCTGGCAATTTGCCTCTTACACCTTCGGTTCAGATTATCGTTTTGGAATTCGCTTGCCTATTCACTATCACGAAGGTGAGCCCTTTGATATTTCGCTCGATGACGTTCAATTTGAAGTGCCTAACATAGATACGGATCAATTACTGCGTGGCCTGATAGCGAGGATTGCATGATGACTACTGACGCTCTGAGACAAAATCAAATCCAACAACAATTGCGTGCCGGAGTAGATGCGCATGTGCGCGGAAATTTACTCGCCGCCGAAAATGCGTACAAAACAGTGTTGAGCCTGGATGATATTAATGCAACGGCGCACAACAACCTGGGGTTTGTTTACGGCCAGCAAGCCAAGTGGCCGCTGGCGCTAGAGCATTTACACAAGGCCATTGAAATAAGCCCTGACTATGCCACGGCCATGTCCAACCTTGGGCAAATTTATTTTTCTACCGGTGAGCAGGAGAAAGCATTAACGCTATTGGAGCAAGCCATCGCATTGGATGCCAATGACCCACAGCATTGGCACAACCTCGCGCGTATAGATTTGCTTCGCGGCAATTTTCAGCGCGCCGAGTATGGTTGGTGGCGGGCCTGCAATTTGCGTGCGGATTTTCTGGATTATCAAGTCAATATGGCAATTGCCATAGCAGCGCAGCACAGGTTTGCGGAAGCAGAAAAAATTTATCAGGGCGTTGTCGCGCAACAACCACAACATTTTAATGCGCTTCTGCAATTGGGTATCTGTTGGTTGCTGATGAAAAACTATGGCAATGCGCAACAAATTTTTCAACGCGCCTTGCAGCTAAATCCACAAGACCCATCGCTATTGCGACATTGTGGTTTGGTTGAGTTGACATTGGGCAATAAAGTTAGTGCGGCGCACTTCTTTCAGTCCTTGCTGGACCTAACGCCTGAAGATCAAGACGCGCGTGTTGATTACGCGTTAGTACTGCTGGAATTGGATGACAAGCTGGCATTAGCGGAGCAGCGTGATTATTTGCAGGCAGTTGCTCTGCCTGGCGAACGTGTGCTCCGCTATTTGCCGGTGATTGACCGTGCGTTAGGTGAGCAGGAGCTGCATTAGCTCCATGCGATAAATGGATTTAATATCCGGTGCCAACCGGTAAATTTCAACGGCGCACTAAGCACAGTTAAGCAAATACAATCTTCATTTTGTAATGCCGTGGGGCTGTGTTTATGGCTTGCATCGCGCGCAATAAAATCGCCTGTGTGATAAACACCGAGCTCATCGGAAAAGCCGCCGTTTAAAATCACCGTATACTCAACACCCTTGTGGGTGTGAGTAGGAATTTTTGCCCCGGCTTTAATTTTCTGCAGCGCTACCTGAAAGCCTTTGGTTCCGAGTAGTTTGGTCAAATCGTATTTACTTACTTCTTTGGTTTGTCGATGCCAGGATATATTCTCCAAGGGTTCAGGCAGGTATTTTTGAAGTGGATTTTGCGCCGCTGGTGCTGTTTGTGTAGCCGGTGCAGCATGGCGCGAGTTCCTGATTGCTGGAAGGTCTTTATCGATTTCTGCCATGAGCGCATCAAAACTGGAGCCGTCGGTGCTTGCAGGCGTAATGTTTTCCAGCAATGCGCCGCCCAAATGGTTGAAATTTTTCACATGCGTGCGGCACTCATGACAAAAACACAAGTGCATCGCAATCGCCAATGCTTCGGGCGCGCTTAGGCTACCCGCCGCATAGTTCATCAGCGTCATATCATCCGGGTGCCAGGCGTTCATAGTTCTTTAGCCTCAAACATAACTCTTAACTTTTGCAGTGAAAGGCGCAAGCGCCCTTTCACGGTACCTAAGGGAATATTCAATTCCTCTGCCACTTCTTCGTGAGTCTTGCCCTCGTAGTAGACTTTGCGCAGGGCAATCATTTGTTCTTCGGGTAATTTGTTGATGGAATGATTAACAAATTTCTCGGTGGATAAATTCTGAATCGAACAAACGGTCGTGTCTTCTTCAGTGGGTATTTGCCAGAGGTCTTCTGTCTCAATGACGACTTCCGCGCGCGTGCGATTTAATTTACGCAGCAGATCGATGCGTTGGTTGCGGGTGATGGTAAAAATCCAGGTCGAAACTGAAGCAAGCGCGGGCGAGTATTTATCGGCATTGCGCCAGACATTGGTCATAACCTCCTGCACCAATACCTCTGCGTGTGGGCTAAAGCCCTGATTGATGGCATAGGCCTTAATACGGGGCGCGAAATAGGTGTACAGCTGCCGAAACGCAGCGCGATCATCCTGTTGCGCGACCCGGCCAAGTAATTCAGCCCAGTGCAGCGCGTCACCGGGCATATCACTACCCGTCGTTGAGTCATTCATGGACCTGGCCTTTGCGTCAGTCATCAGTTAATGCCTCATTATCGCTGGTTAAGGGCGGCTTGCCAGAAGAAAAATGTTTAGGTCCCTTTATACGTTGAAGCGCTTGGGCTGGATCAGTGGGGTACTGCCACGTGATGCGGGCAGGTAAAAAGGCTTGCCAAGAGGTTTTTTGTGTATTAGTGTATTATTTAAATAATACACAGTGCGAGTGCACGCTGGGGCTATGCCAGGCCCTATGCCCGCAGTCTCTTAGGTTTCTCTGGCAAGGAGTGAGTCATGAAAAAATTAATGGTTGTCCTGGGGTTTAGCGTCGGTTTGTTGTCCACCTGTGCGGTGGCGGAAACCAGTCTTTACGAAATCAGCAAAGGCGAACAAAAAATCTACCTCGGAGGCACTATCCATGTGCTGCGCAATAGCGATTATCCCCTGCCAGCGGAATACGAACAGGCGTATGAGCAAACACAAATCCTGGTTTTGGAAACTGATTTAAAAAAATCCAACTCACCGGAGTTTGGCCAGCAGCTTGCGCAGGCGTTTATGTACACCGGTGGCAAAAATCTCGCCCAGGACCTGCAACCCAAGCTCTGGCAACAATTGCAAGACTATGCCGATAAAAACCAGTTTCCGCTCGGCCAAATGAGTATGTTCAAGGCCGTATTTGTCAGCCTGTCGTTATCGATTATGGAAATGCAGAAGCGCGGTTACGGCTTGGGGCAGGGAGTGGATATGTATTTTTACCAAAAGGCGAGTTTGGTGAATAAACCAATTCATGAGCTTGAGTCGGCCGAAGACGTGTTGTCGCACTTGAATGAGTTGGTTGATCTGGATGCAAATCAGGTAATCAAAGCCACACTGCGCGATTTAAGCAAAATCGATAAGGTAATGAGCCAATCACTGGTGTTTTGGCGCAAGGGTGATTTGGAAAAGCTCGACAAAGAAATGGCAAGAGACATGCGCGAGCAAACACCGGAAATTTATCAGCACCTGCTCGTGAATCGCAACCAAGCCTGGCTGCCAAAATTGGAGGCGATGTTTGCAACGCCGGAAACCGAATTGGTGCTAGTGGGCGCATTGCATTTGGGCGGCAAAGACGGCTTGTTGAACGCCTTAAAAGCACGCGGATATCAAATAAAACCCTTCGCTTTAAAGAAATAGTATTGCTAAAGCGCTCTTGTGGTTGCGCTGAAAAGTTCAGTGCAACGCGAGCGTTCGTTCGATAACCATAACAATTGATTGCACCACAAAGCCACAAGGAGTCTCTATGCTCAGCCCGAATTCACCTCAACCGGTTTCGTTGCAGATCTTGCAGCGTACGCTTGGCGGCGTAACTATTTTAAAAGGAATTACCGCAGACGTATTACCGGGCCAGGTTATTGCCTTGCTCGGAAAAAACGGCGCGGGAAAAACCACCTTGCTGGAAACCATTTTGGGGTTTGGGTTTCCATCGGCAGGCGAAGCAAAATTGTGGGATACCAAAGCCACCTCGATCGACGGTGAGATTAAGCAGCGTTTAGGCTTTGTGCCGCAACAAGATGAATTGCTTGCAGGTTTGAATGGCAAGGATCATTTGGAGTTATTCAAGGCCTTTCGTAAAACCTGGAACCAGCAACTGGTAGATCGCCTGGTGGCTGAATGGCTTATTCCTACGGATATCGCGGTAGGAAAGATGTCTGTCGGCCAACGTCAAAAATTATCCATTCTGCTAGCCATGGCCCATGAGCCGGAATTGTTGATCCTGGATGAACCCGTCGCGAGCCTGGACCCAATCGCGCGCCGCCAATTCTTGCAGCAGCTGGTGGAAATCGCGGCCGATGAAAATCGCGCAGTGATTTTTTCCACCCATATCGTTAGCGACGTGGAGCGCGTCGCCAATCAGGTGTGGATGCTGCGCGATGGCGAACTGGCTTATCAAGGTGGCTTGGATGAACTCAAAGAGTCCTTTGTGCGCGTCACGCTCAGTCTTAGTCAGCCTTTTAATCAAAAAATTAACTGGGCTAATTTAGTTAAACAAAAAAATAGCGGCAACCAAACCCTGCTTACATTCAGCCATTGGCAACCGGCAATGGAACAACAACTAGCACAAGAATTTTCTGCGCAAGTACAGGTGGAATATCTGGGGCTGGAAGATATTTTCCTGGAGTTGAATCAATGAGTGCAGGACATCTCAGTGTTCACAAGGGACTGGTAGTGCTGCAGCAGCTATTCCCAACACGAGTAATTCGTTGGTTGATGCTGTTAATGCTGACAATTTTTTTGATTGGATTTGCACTGACAGAATTATTCGCGTTGGATTTGATTGGTGTGGTTGCCGGGGCATTGGCTATGCCGTTGGTATTGATTGGGATGATAATCCTACCGACCCAAATGGTGGCCCTGGCAACCCATAGAGCGGCCAGTTTTTTTCCGGGGTTGCGTGGAATCCTGCTGGCTACTTACTGGTGGATCTGTTTGGTCTTATCGTTGACCATTTGCTGGATTTGGAATTTATCCCAGCTGAATCCGTTTTCGCTCTCTATGTTTGTTGTGGTCTGGCTGATTACCTCGCTGATATTCCAGGCGAGTGTATGGCTCTGTACCTTTTCGCAGACGGGCCATTTTTTGCTCTATGCGGTTTATATAATGTTGGGCGATATTTTTGGCTGGTTTGCTGCGGTTAACCCGCTCTACATTCTCTGTTTTATTTTGCTCAGCTGGGCAATTTTTGCGAGCCGCTGGTTTGGCTGGAAACCGGAGCACTATAAAGCCAATCCGTTTTTTGTAGGCTTGCAGGTGCGTGAGCAAATGCTCTGGGGCAAAGCCTTTAAGTCTTGGTTCAATGTCGCCCAGGCGCGGACTTGGCTGGGTTCGCGTTTGACTGGTATTCCCGATGGCCGCGTGGCACGTATCCAGCGGATGCTGCCCGCTTTAGGGTCCGCAACTGTGGGTTTTTTGCCGGGTTATCTCCTTATGGGTAGCGATTGGTTACTTGGCCTTGGGTATATGTTCCTGATGGCTGGTGGCGGCTTTTTTGCGATGCTGATGCTCATGGGGTACGGGATGAATGTGCATCGAATTTGGTTGTATAGCCCCGGTAATCGTCGCGCGCTTTTTACTTATCTGCATGGTCGCTTTTGGTCTAGTGTGCTGCCGGTAACCCTGGTGTTGGTGCTCGTGGGTACGCTGGTAAATCTGTTCTGGAAAAACTGGCACAGTCCTTCTGACTGGTTGATGTTTATGGTGAGCTTGTTGCTGTTGCAGTCGCTGTGTTTTCACCTTTATTGGTGGTTGTACCAGCGCTTGGGGGCGAATCACGTATTGCTCAGTTTCGCGTGCGGCGCCTTGGTGCTGTGTTGGTTTTTAATGTCCATCGTGAGCGGTTTTTTAATGAATGGGCCCGCAAGTTGGCCAGCTATATCACCCCTGTGGATTCTTATTTCAGAAGTGCTGGGTTTGGCGCTGCTTTATCGGCCGGTGCGATTTGGTTTTTCCAAGATTGAATTCGTGGGAGCAGGGCAATGAAAAACCTAACGGGAAAAATGAATACCTTATTGGTGGTTTTTAAGTTGTTATTCCCGCTGAGGGTTTTTCGCTGGGTAGTTTATGGCAGCGTAGTGATGTTGGCATTGGCATCACTGCTGAATCTGGAATGGTTAATTGCCGTGGCGGCAGGATGTATTTTGCTAACGGTTTTTTTTGGAGCAGTTTGTGTACCTATGCAGGCGGCGAGCTTGGCCTCGTCGCGCCCCTTTAGTCTGCTGGGTAATAGCCGCCAGTGGTTGCTGTTAATGCTTATGCTCATTGGCGTGGTATTCACTCTTGCTGTTCAGTGGATGTTGGCACACCTGGACAGACTCGGCTTTATTGCTTCGCTACCCGTGCTCTGGTTGATGGTTTCATTGGTCTTGCAGAGTGGGGCATGGATTTGTAGCCGCTGGCCAGGTTTCAATGGATTTATTTTTATGTTGAATCCGCTGTTTGATGATATTGCTGCGCAGTTACATGAACAGAACCCAATCGGAGTTGTCGTTGCGCTGATAGTCAGCTGGGGCGTTTTTTCAATCTGGTGGTTACAGTGGAAACCAGAGAAGTATCAAATTAACAATATGAATCTTCCTAGTGGTGAGCTGCAAAAACGTCAAATGGAAGGCATGGCAGCATCCCGTTTAATGCAGGGCAAAGCGAGCTCTTGGATTGGAGCGCGTCTGCTGGGATTTTCGGACAGCTGGAGCGTACTTGCGCGCCGTATGTTTGGTTCATTGGCCTTGGTGGTATTTATTTTGGTGCCGATAACTATTTTAATCGGAATAGATAAGTTTCTACCTTTCATACAAGTAAGCACCCCAATTTTGCTGCTGACGTTGAGTGGAGTAATAGCACAAACAACCGCAACTAAATTATACCGCAACATTCGCGTGATCTGGCTGTGTAGTTCGGGGGGACGCAGCGACCTGATTGCGATAACTCGTCGAATCTATATGCGCGAAGTTGGTTCCTGGACATTTTTAACGGTTGTTATAGCAATGATGGTGGAAATCGCGTCGGGTGGATGGAAGGGCGCTGAGTCCTGGGGCCTAATGCTGTTTTCAATAATTTTATTGCAGGTATTATTGTTCTATACCGCCTGGTTTATTTATCAGCGTAAGGCCGCGAGTGTAATGTGGTTAAGCTGGGTTTGTGGTGGAGTATTTTTGGCGTGGTTGTGCTCCATAATAGCAACCGGTTTTTTATTTCCTTTGCCCTTTGAATTGCAGGGGATTTCCAATCTTTGGGTGTGGATGCCGGAACTGCTTGCAATCGTATTAATTCATAGCAAAGTTCACCGGCAGTTTGCTGCCATCAATTTGTTGCGGGCGGTATGAAATGGGTAACTACGCCCGGTTAATTTATTGGGGAATTAATTGTGTTTACCCTTAACCCCAATTCCGGAATTCCAATCTACCGCCAATTGGTCGAGCAGGTGCGGCGGATGATCGCCGGTGGGCAGTTGCAGGCGGGGCATGAACTGCCGTCAGTGCGTGAACTCGCTGTTGAGCATGCGGTCAACCCCATGACGATTTCCAAAGCTTACAGTTTATTGGAAGTGGAGGGATTGCTTATTCGCCAGCGTGGCAAGCCTATGCAAATTGCACCGCAAAAAAAATCGCAACTAACAGAACAGGCGCGTTTACAACATTTGCAGCCGCAGCTGGAACAATTGGTGATGGCGGCGCGGCAGCTGGAAATTTCCGATGCGCAATTAATTTCCAGTTTACAAAAATTATTGGAAAGCCCTGCTGAGTAGTTGTCGAAACCTCAATAGGTGATTCGTTACGCGTTAAGCAGATAATCAGGAAAATAGTTAAGGAACCGGTTAATGAGAAAAAAACTACTTTTATTATTAGCTGCAGCGATGTGGCTGGCAGGCTGTGGTGAGCAGCAGGTCGCGACTACCACAGCGCCGGCCTTGCTAAAACCTTGTCCTGGTTTTGTGGAAACCGGCAAGCCGCCACTGGTGTATGGCGCGGAGTGCGGTAGCTTGTTAGTGAGAGAAAATCCGGCAGATCCGGCAAGCAAGGAAATAGCGGTAGAAATTTTACGCCTGCCGGCCATCACACCTGCGCCGCAGCAAGATCCATTGTTTTTAATTCAAGGGGGACCAGGTGGTTCCTCTATCGAAATGGCAAGTTTTATCCATCCTGTGTTTGCCGATGTGCGTAAGAACCGTGATTTAATTTTTGTTGATCAGCGCGGTACGGGCAAATCCAATCCCTTGCGTTGTGAACAACTCTCCTCCGCTGAGATGCGTTTGCCAGATGCCGAGCAAATGGATATATATTTTCAGCGTATGCAACAGTGCGCGACCAAGTATAAAGACTCACTGCCTTTCTATACCACCTTGCACGGTGTTCAGGATCTGGATGCCGTGCGGCAGGCGCTAGGTTATAACAAGATCAATCTTTGGGGCGTTTCCTACGGCACTCGGGTTGCGCTCGAATACGCCAAACATTATCCGCAATCGACGCGCACTATTATTCTCGATGGTGTTGCGCCAAAAGAAATTGCGTTGTCAAAATTTTCTGGACGTGATGCGCTCAAAGCGTTGAATGCTGTCAATGCTGAATGCCTCGCCCAAGCTGAGTGCGCGACGGCGTTTGGCGATATATTACAAAAAGCGGAAAACGTTTATGCCCGCTTACACTTGGCGGAGCAAAGTGGTACGGCGGTACAATTAACATTTGCGCACCCGGTAAATCAACAGGTCGAGCAGTTAACGTTGACCGCTAAAAATTTTTCTATGCTGATTTTTAATGCGCTTTACTCGCGCGACCTCACGGTACTTTTGCCTCAGGCGATCAGCGAGGCGGAACATGAAAATTATCGCTTGCTGGCAACCTTATTTTCCATGGCGATGGATCAGTCCCAGAAAATGAACATTGCCGATGCCATGCATTTCAGCGTGCTCTGCAATGAAGATTGGCATTTTGTGTCAGCAACCGATGTTGAAACAACGGCGCCCTTTTTTGGCATGAACCTGATAAACGATAAAGCCACTGTCTGTCACTTTTGGCCCAAAGCAAGTTTGCCGGAAGATTATTTTACGCCTGTCATAAGCAGTGGGCCAGCGCTGCTGCTCTCCGGTAAGCATGACCCGGTTACGCCTGAAGTATGGGCAGAACTGGCTGCTAAAGATCTATCGAATGCGACGCGATTACAGGCCGCTGGCGGCAATCACGGTGTCTCCTATGAAGGTTGTCTGCCGCAAATTATCGCGCAGTTTATTGAGCGGGCATCCATGCAGGATGTAAAAGCAGATTGCGTAGGGAATATAAAGCCTTTGCCGTTCATGCTTGGGGCTAATCAGAAAAAAAGCTCGTCATCTTCCTTGAGCAGTACTGCGTCCAGTGTGGCGACGGCAGAAGGAGTTACACCATGATTCGCGTCGAACAACTTGGTAAAACCTTCCCGGCAAAACAGGTAAAGCGAATTACCTTGCCATTTGGACGGCAAGCGCCCGCTGCGCAAAATATTGTTGCGTTAAACAATGTAAGTTTTACGTTGAATGATGGCGAGATTACTGGCTTGCTCGGTTTGAACGGTGCGGGTAAATCGACCCTAATGCGTTTAATTTACGGTTTGCTACAGCCTACCAGTGGCGAAGTCTGGGTGAATGATGTTTCCGTTAGCGGAAATCCCAATCTGGCCCGCCAGCATTTGGGCGTGCTGCCGGATGATACGGGTTTGTATAAACGTTTGAGCGCGCGCGAAAATATTCGCTACTTTGGTGAGCTGCAAGGAATTGCTGGTGCTGAGCTGGATCAGCGCATCGACAAATTAATTGGTTGGCTGGGAATGGAATCTATTGCGGACAGACGGGCGGAGGGCTTTTCGTTGGGTGAGCGAATGAAAACCGCATTAGCGCGCGCCATAGTGCATCAACCCCAACATATTTTGTTGGATGAACCCACCAACGGCTTGGATGTAATTACCACCCGTGCGGTGCGCCATTTGTTGCATGAATTAAAAGCCGAGGGACGTTGTGTGATTTTTTCCAGCCACTTGATGCATGAAGTGAGCGGCCTGTGTGATCGCATTATTGTCATTCACAAGGGGGATATTTTGGCAGACGGCAATCTGGAAGCGATTAAAGCGGCGGGCAAGGCAGAAAATCTGGAAGACGCTTTTGTGAATTTAGTGAGCGCGGGCGCAAGCACGGAGAACAATCATGCATAAAATCTGGGTGGTATTTACGAAAGAGTGGCGCGACGCCTTGCGCGATAAAAAAAGTTTACGTATGACGCTGTTAATGCCGGTGTATTTTGTCGGGATTTTTGTGGCTTCAACATTGTTTGCTATTCATATGGGCAATCAATCACGTGCAACCACTACCGAGCCGATCAAGTTGTCGGTAGTTGGTGCGGAGCAATTGCCGGCGCTGATAGATTGGTTGCGTGAGCGCGGCGTGGATGTGCAGTCTGTCGGTGAAGATGCCTATCAACAGGTAGAGCAGGCAAAGTTGGATTATGCGTTAATTATTCCCGAGGATGCCGCCGAAAAATTTGCGATAGGTGAAAGTGTAGAGTTGGCGTTGGTATTTGATATGACCAATAGCAAAGTGCACGGGAGTTTGAGTTTTGTGCGGCAGCAGATCTGGAGTTGGAACGCGCGCATGGGCAGTTTGCGTTTGCTTGCTCGCGGAATTTCACCGGCCATTGTTAACCCTGTGAGTGTGCGCGATTTGAATATCGCCAGCGACGAAAAAATGGGTTTCTTCGTGATGCTGAGTTTACCGACTCTATTAATTTTGACGGCGTTTATGAGTAGTGTTGGTTTTAGCGCAGATATGGTCGCTGGTGAACGCGAGCGGCGTTCACTGGAGTCTCTGCTTATCACGCCAGTGACATCGGGTTCATTGGTGTTGGGGAAATGGTTGAACGCTTTTTCAATAACCGTATTGGTATTGCTGGTAGAAGTCTTTTTGTTTGCCTTGGCGTTTCATTTTTTGCCCTTCAATGATTTGGGCTTGCGCGTAAACGTGACGCCGCTGGATTTGGCATTAGTATTGTTAGTGCTAATTTCCGTTGCTTTTGTTGCCACGGGACTGCAATTTTTGGTTTCTATTTTTGCGCGCAGTTTTAAAGATGCGCAAACCTATATGGGGTTAATGGTGTTTATTCCTATGGTGCCCCTGTTTTACAGTATGTTTAATCCCAGTGCCTACGCCGACTGGTTTCGCTGGGTGCCAATTTTAGGGCAACAAATATTGATCAAAGATTTGTTGTTAGGAGGGCGTGTTCAGGTTGCGCAATTTGGGCAGGTTTGGTTGGTGGCTTTAGTATTAGCTATCGGCATGCTGTTGTTAACTGCACGACAATTGCGCAAGCCTGGCATAGTATATGGCGCGGCTTAGTAAAACATCTGCAGTACTTTAGGGGGATGTTGCTTTATCGGCGTGACATTTCTCACTGGTTAGTCGCGCGCAGTTTTCTTAGAGTGGGCACTGTGACGTTTCCATGATTCGTCCAGTGAACAGAGTAATTGTTCATTGAGAGGCAACGGGAATTGATAAAAACATTTACAATATCGGCTATTTCTTTTGGCCT
>JACCDS010751103.1_pt1 | contig 15022 bp, 13 predicted proteins | sample 7446441 | NCBI WGS metagenome assembly JACCDS01 (sample SAMN15323445, study PRJNA562643) | freshwater metagenome | isolation source: river surface water | place: USA:Blue River Watershed | collected 2017-08-17 | reverse complement strand
CATAGACGGTCATCGCGTCCAGCAGGGCGTGGGTGGTCAGCACCAGTGCCATGGCCAGGCTCCAGCGGCGCCAGTGCTGTGCTTCGCCGTGCAGCCGGGCGATCAGCCAGCCCAGGGGCCAGCCGCCTAACGCCAGGTAGAGCAGGGCGTGGGTGTCGGCGCGGTGCAGCACCATGTTGAGCACAGCGTCGCCGTGGTCGATCAGGGCGTCCAGGTCGGGCAAGGTGCCGGCAATACCACCCCACAGCGCGGCTTTCCACGTGGCCGTGCGCCGACCCATCACGGCCACGCCGACGGCCGCGCCCAGGGCCAGTTGGGTCAGCGAGTCCATGGAGACCCATCGATCAAAGTGAACATAGGGCACATCCTAGAGGCCCTGGCAAGACCTTATGGGGCGCTGGGCATCGGCGCCAGGTGGGCCTGGGCGGCGGCTTTGACCGCCTGGGTCAGCCGTTGCGCGGACACGGGCTCGCGCGCCCAGTGTTGCCAGTACAGCGCCACGTCCACGCTGGCGCCGGGTACCACGTCCACCAGTTCCGGGCGGCCGCTGCGCCGTGCCAAGTGGTGTTCGGGCACCATGCCCCAGCCCAGGCCGAGTTCGATCGCGGCTTCGAACGCGTCGATGGCGGGTGCATAGTGGCGCGGGTAGTTGGCCTGCTGCAGCCCGAAGTGCTGGGCCAGGAAGGCGTCTTGCAGCGCGTCCTTGCGGTTGAAGATGATGGCGGGCAGTGACAGCAGGCGGTGGGGCGACACCTCGCCGCGCGCGCCGCGGCATTTTTGGGCGACGGCCGGCAACGCGACGCAGCGGTAGCGCATGACGCCCAACGGCTCGGCCACGCAGCCGCGCATGGCTTCGGCCAGGGTGGTGACGCAACCCATCACCTCGCCACTTTTGAGCGCGTCGTGGGTGTGGTCCTGGTCGTCGATGGTGATGTCCAGCAGCAAGTGGTGGCGCTGCAGTGCCTGCGCCACGCCAGGCAGAAACCAGCTGGCCACCGAATCGGCGTTGATGGCCACGCCCAGCGATTGCCAGCGCCCGCCCGCCCGCGCTCCGCCACCGGGCAGGCCCGCGAGCAGATCGGCCTCCATCAGCTGCACCTGTTTGACATGGGCCAACAGGGCTTGCCCGGCCGGGGTGGCACGCACCTGCTTGCCGCGCACCAGCAGGCGTTGGCCCAGGTGATCTTCCAGTGCCTTTACCCGCAGCGACACGGCTGCCAGGGTGAGGTGCAGGCTTTGCGCGGCGGCGCGGAAGCTGCCGTGTTCCACCACTGCGTTCAGTGCTTCGAGTTGGCGGGCATCGAGCATGATTAATAAAAAATAAACTGAATATAAAAACAATCAAAACAGTTTAATTCAAGGTGGGCGTTGGGCACACTGCGGGGCATATACCCATACACATCGTTGCTCTGGAGCCCGCCATGACCCTGACCTTCCCTACCTTCACCGCCGGCATGGTGCTGAGCCTGTCGCTCATCATGGCGATTGGTCCGCAGAACGCGCACGTGCTGCGCATGGGCCTGCAGCGACAGCACCTCTGGCTCACGGTGGCCGTGTGTGCCTTGGCCGACATCGCCCTCATATCCCTCGGCGTGCTGGGTCTGGCCCAGTTGGGCGGCTTGAGCGACAAGCTGCTGGGTGCACTGATTGGCGCTGGGGTGCTGTTCCTGGGTGTGTATGGCTGGCAGGCGTTCCAGCGTTTTCTGCACCCGCAGCCGCTCGCAGCGCTAAAGACCGAGGATGGCCAGGCGCACCCCGCGCCCGCACCCGTCAGCCAGCGTCAAGCCATCCTGTCCGCCCTCGCCTTTTCGTGGCTGAACCCGCACGCCTGGCTGGACACCGCGGTGCTGATCGGGACTGCCTCGCTGGCCTACGGCCAAGGCAGCACCGCGTTTGGCCTGGGTGCGGCCACTGGCTCGCTGGTCTGGTTCCTGCTGCTTGGTGCGGCCGCTTTCTGGCTGGGCCGCCGGCTGAACTCGTTGCACATCTGGCGCGTGCTGGATGGCGCGGTGGCACTCATGATGTGGGGCACCGCTGCCTGGCTGGTCACCTCGCTGGTCTGAAGTGGCCACGATGCGGGCTGCGCCCTGCCGGAGTGGCTTCAGCGCGTCAGCCAGCGCCGTGCCGCGTGGCTGCCCGCGTCCACCACGGCCACCATCAACAGCATCGCGCCCAGGACGGTAGCGGTCTTGTTCATCTGGAACAGCCCCATGTGGAACGCCAGCAGCTGGCCCAGGCCGCCCGCGCCCACCACCCCCAGCACGGCAGCGGCGCGGATGTTGTTTTCCCAGCGGTAAAGGGTGTAGCTCATCAGCTGCGGCAGCACTTGGGGCAGCGTGGCGTACAGGAACACGCGGCCATCGGTCACGCCTTGGGTGCGCAACGCGGTGCCCGGACCGGCCGGGGCGTTCTCGATCGCCTCGGCAAACAACCGGCCCAGCACGCCGGTGGTGTGCAAGGCCAGTGCCAGCGTGCCCGCGAACGGGCCCAGCCCGGCCGAAATCAGCAGCAGCGCCGCCCACACCAGTTCCGGGATGCTGCGCAGCGCGTTCAACACCAGCCGCGTCAGCGAGCGGGCGCGGGCGGCGTCACCCTCGTGCAGGCGGCTACCGGGCAAGGCCAGGGCCAGGCCCGCCACCGCCGCGAGCCCAGTGCCCAAAGTAGACATGGCCAGCGTTTCCCAGGCGCCCACGGCCACCTTGCGCAAGAAGTCGGGGGAGGTGTCTGGCGGGAAAAATTCGCCCACGAAGCGGCCCATGCTGTCCAGGGCATCGCGCGAGAAGAAGGCCGCCCATTGCAAATCCAGCGACCAGAAGCTGGCCACCACCAGCACGGCGATGCCCAGCGTGAACCAGCAAGCGGCGCAGCGCGCGTTGAACAGCCGCGGCGGCAGGCGGTACGGTGTATTGGCCGCCTGCGGTTTGGGGGTGGTCGGGGATGGGGAGTTCATCCCAACGCCTTTCGCAGCCAGGCGCTGACCCGGTCTGCCAGGGCCACCAGGGCCATGAATACCAGCAGCATGGTGGCGACTTCGCCACCTTCAAACATCTTCATCGAGTTGTCCAGTTGCTGGCCCAGCCCACCGGCGCCCACGAAGCCCAGCACCACCGAAGAGCGGATCGCGCATTCCCAGCGGTAGACGGTGTAGCTGGTCAGTTCGGCCGCGTTGGCCGGCAGCAAGCCGAAAGCGAAGGCCTGCAGCCGCGAGCTGCCATTGCGCAGCAGCGTTTCGGTGGGGTGGGCATCGCCGCTTTCCAGGATTTCGCCGTACACCTTGCCCAGCATGCCGCCATAGGTGAGCGCAATGGCCAGCACGCCCGCCGTGGGGCCCAACCCGACCACGCGCACGAACACCAGCGCCCACACCAGTTCGGGAATGCTGCGCAGCACGATCAGCAACCAGCGTATGCCCTGACGAACCCAGAACGGTCCGCGCGCCATGCGCCCGGACAGCGCGGAGATTGACAGCGCCCGGGTGTTCATCAGCGTCAGCGGAATAGCCACCCCGAGCGCCAGTGTGACGCCGGCGGTGGCCATGGCCACGGTGCGCCAGGTTTCGCGCGCCACCATGGCCAGGAATTCGGCGTCGTGCGCCAGTGGCCAGAAACTGCCGATGAACTGGCCGGTGATCTTGAGGTTATCGGGTTCCAGCAGCACCCAAGGCCGGAATTCCGTGGCCACGGCCAGGGGCCACAGCAGCACAGCGATGGCCAGTATCCAGAACAGGCGGCCGAGCCAGGCTGGGTCGCGGCGGGGTGGGGCGGCAGCGAACACGGCTGGCCCTTCAGCGGCAGTGCATTACCACCGGTTGCGGGCCTGGGTCGGCCAGGGCGGGTGCGGGCACCTCGCCGCGCAATTCGTGTTCGTGCTGGGCGTACAGCGCGGCCAGGCGTTCGCGCGTCACCTCGGCGGCGGGCAGGTCGAATGCCAATGCGCCATCGCGCAGGCCGACAATGCGCGGGAAGTGGGCCAGCGCGACGTCTACCTGGTGCAGCGTGGCGACCAGGGTAGCGCCGTGGGTGTGGGCCGCGTCGCGCAGCGTTTCAATCGCCTGGCGGGCGCGGGTCGGGTCCAGCGCTGACAAGGGTTCGTCCACCAGCAGCAGGCGCGCGCCCGCGGCGGCGGTACCCGGCAAGGGGGCGAGTGCGGCCAAGGCGCGGGCCAGGCCCACCCGCTGCCGCTCGCCGCCCGAAAGGCGGTCAACCCGCTCGAACAGTTTGTCCGCCAGGTCCAGCCGGTCCAGGGCCGCATGGGCGCCGGGAATGTCGGCCGGGTAGAACAGCGAGCGCACGCTGGCCAGCAGCCCCAGGCGCGGCAGTTGACCGGCCAGTACAGCAGTGACCACCCGCTGGCGCGGCGGCAGCGGCGGCACTTGCGGCGCCAGAAACAGCTGGCCCCGCAGGCGTTGCAGCGCGCGCCGGGACAGTTCCCAGGGCGCCGTGCCGTCCAGCTGCAACTCGCCGACCGACGGCGGCAGCGCGCACGCCAGCACCTGCAGCAGCGTCGTTTTGCCCGCGCCCGACGGGCCGATGATGGCCAGCTGCTCGCCGGGAGCCACTGTCAGCGTCAGCGAACGCAGCGCCGGTGCAGCACCGGGCCGCGCTGCCGGGTGCCGGGCCGACAGCGCCTGAAGTTCGAGCTTCAAGGGCTGCGCTCCGTGGTCAGAGCAGGCCGGCGCTGCGCGCTGCCGATTCCAGACCCTTGTAGTTCTCGGGCTGGGTGGCGATGTAGCGGGTGGCGCGATTCAGACGCAGGATTTCGGCCTGGTCCGGCTTGGCGGGGTCCAGCGCCAGCAGCGCCGCCTTCACCTTGTCTTGCAGGGCCTTGGGCATATCGGCGTGTACCGACCAGTTGTAGTTGAAGTAACCCGGCGTGGTGTAGAACACGTCCACGGCCTTGGTGTCCACCTTGTTCTCTGTGACAAACTTTTTCCACACCGTGATGTCGAGCGCAGCAGCGTCCACCTTGCCACTGACCACCGAGGCGATGGTCGCGTCGTGCGCGCCGCTGTAGGCAATGCGACGGAAGTCCTTTTCTGGGTTGATGTTGGCGGCCAGCAGGAAGCTGCGCGGCATCAGGTGGCCGGAGGTGCTGCTTTGGGAGCCGAAGCTGACCTGCTTGCCCTTCATGTCAGCCAGCGTTTTGATGCCCGAATCCGTTTTGGCGATGAACACCGACTGGAACTTGGTGTCTTCCTCGCGCTGGGCCAATGGCACGATCTTGCCGCCGGAGCGGATGTTGGCCTGCACATGGGTGAAGCCACCGAACCAGACCAGATCCACTTTCTTGTTCACCAGGGCTTCGACGGCCGCCGGATAGTCGTTGACGGGCGTGAATTCCACCTTCATGCCGAGCGCCTTTTCCAGGTAGCTGGCCAGCGGAGTGAATTTGCGCACCTGTTCGGTGGCGGCTTCTTCGGGGATGGTGGTCACCCGGAAAACGGTTTGGGCCTGGGCGAGCGTGCCAAGACCGAGGGCGGCGCAGGTCAAAAGTGCGCTGAATGTGCGGCGTGTGAATTGCATGGGGTATCCGAGTAAGAGGGACGCCTGTATTAGAACCCGACCGGCCCGGCTTTGCCGACCGTGGGGGCAAGCGGGTTATAAAGCGGCCATGGCCCAACCCCATTTTGTCCAGTGTTACCAGGAAGACGAGGCTGAGGTGCGGGCCGAACTGGCCCAGGGCCTCATGGCGCATCCAGCCCAGGTGGCGCCCAAGTTTTTTTACGATCCGCTGGGCTCGCGCCTGTTCGACGCCATCACCGCCTTGCCCGAGTACTACCCGACCCGCACCGAGGCTGCGGTGTTCGCCGAACACGCAGCGTCCATGGCGGCGCACGTGCCGGCCGGCGCGGTGATGTTGGACCTGGGGGCAGGGTGCTGCAGCAAGGCGGCGCGGCTGTTCCCGGTGCTGGATCCGGCGGCCTATGTGGCGGTGGATATTTCGGTCGACTACCTGCGCCAGACCCTGCTGCGCCTGCAAAGCGAGCACCCGCGGCGGCCGATGCTGGGGCTAGGCCTGGATTTCTCGGCCGAGCTGACCCTGCCCACCGAGGTGGGGTCTTGGCTGGCCGATCATGGGCTGGCGCAGGCACCGCGTTGCGTGTTCTACCCGGGCTCCAGCATCGGCAACTTCACGCCGACAGAGGCCTTGCGCCTGTTGCGCCAGGCGCATGCGTTGTGCCAGCAAGGTGGGCCGGGTGGGGGGCTATTGATCGGGGTCGATCGGGTCAAGCCGTTGTCGGTGCTGGAGCCGGCCTACGACGATGCGCTGGGGGTGACGGCAGCCTTCAACCGCAACCTGCTGCTGCACGTGAACCGCCTGCTGGGCGCCGATTTCTCACCCCGGCGCTGGCGCCACTTGGCGCATTTCAATCGGGCCGAATCGCGCATCGAGATGCACCTGCAGGCCGACGGTGCCCAGACGGTGCGCTGGCCCGGGGGCGAGCGCCACTTTGCCGATGGCGAGCGCATCCACACCGAAAATTCGTACAAATGGACGCCCGATGCATTCGAGGCCCTGCTGTGCGAGGCGGGCTTTGCCGCCCCGCAGGCCTGGGCCGACCCCCAGGGCTGGTTCAGCGTTTACTGGGCGCAAGCCTGAACACCCGAGCCGGGTTCACTGCCCCTGGCCGAGGGCGAACCCATTCACCCCGTCAAATGCGCACAAGTTTTCGGTCTTGATCACGTCCACCCCGGCGTCCGTCAGCGCACCCATCAACGCCACGATGTCACGCTGGGTGATGACACCGTTCTCTGTGGCGGCGACGAAGCGACAGCGCCAGTGGTCGGTGCAGAAAGTTTCGGGGTAGCCGCCCGGCCAAACCTTGACGCCGCGGTTGGTGATCATTTGCAGGGCCCAACCCGTGGGGCTGCACTGCTGCAGTCGCCCGGCAAGGTCTTCGGCGCTGAGGGCCGACTGGTGGACGAACATGTCGACCCCGACCAGTGTTTTGTGGCTGGCCGGTCTGCGGACGTACAGGGGCGCGGTCACTTCCAGCGCCCGTGGTGTGGACGCCTGCTGGTAACTCACGGTCTTGAATTGTTGGGGCTGGCGGCCCAGGCGGGCGATCACCGCGTCGGCGAATGCCTGGGTTCCCAGTGGAGCGGGTGATGTGTTCGCCGCCCCTGCTGTGCCTGCCGCCGGCGGGGTCTGTCCTTGCAAGTCGGCGGTCGTCAGGCCGTCTTCCAGTGCACACAGCCATGCGTTGTGGATCTTCGCCGCAACCTCGGTCTGGCCAATGTGCACCAGCATCATCACCGCCCCCAGCAGAAGACCACTGGGGTTCGCAACCCCGCGTCCTGCAATGTCCGGGGCGCTGCCGTGGATGGCTTCGAACATCGCGACATGTTCCCCGATGTTGGCACTGCCTGCCAGGCCTACGCTGCCTGTCATTTCGGCGGCGATGTCGCTGAGGATGTCGCCGTACAGGTTGGGCGTGACGATCACGTCAAACAGCTCGGGCCGGGTCGCCAGCCGCGCAGCACCGATGTCGATGATCATGTGTTCCGCCTGGATGTCGGGGTAGTCGGCCGCCATTTCGTCGAACACCTTGTGAAACAGACCATCGGTCATCTTCATGATGTTGTCTTTGGTCATGCAGGTGACCTTTTTGCGGCCATTGGCGCGTGCGTACTCGAAGGCGTAGCGCACAATTTTTTCGCACCCTGGGCGGGTGATGAGTTTGAGGCACTGGTACACCTCGTCGGTCTGGCGGTGTTCGATGCCTGCGTACAGATCCTCCTCGTTCTCGCGCACGATCACCAGATTGAGTTTCGGGTGCTGGGTGGCCACGAAAGGCGCATAGCTCACGCAGGGCCGCACGTTGGCATACAGCCCCAGCGTCTTGCGGATGGTGACGTTCAAGCTCTTGTAACCCCCACCGCTGGGCGTGGTGATGGGGGCTTTCAGGAACACCCGGGTGCGGCGCAGGCTGTCCCACGATTCAGGCGCTATGCCGCTGGAGTGACCGGCCTGGTACAGCTTTTCACCGATCTCGATGGTCTCGGGCGCGACCTGCGCACCGGCAGCCATCAGCACTTTCAGCGTTGCATCCATGATTTCTGGACCAATGCCGTCGCCATAGGCCACGGTGATGGGTACCCGCACATCGGGCTGATGGTGCGATTGCGCCGCTTGGTTGAGCAGATCTTGAGGTGCGTCGTTTTTCATGGCGTTTCCTTCGTTTTGCAGTGGGTGCATGGACTTTAGGGAATTCAACGCATAAAGAAAAATACTTTGTTTTTATAAATTTCATAGACTAATATCTATAGATCAAGCACTTTTCAACCCCATCGGCATGCCCACTGCCATCAAGCGCCTGTTGCGCATTTCTCCCCAGCAATTGCGTGCGTTCGAGGCGACCGCGCGCCTGATGTCGGTGACCCAGGCCGCGCGCGAATTGCACGTGAGCCAGCCCACGGTCAGCGTGCAGTTGCGCGAACTCGCCACGCTGGTGGGCGAGCCATTGTTTGAGCCATTGGGTCGTGGTCTGCGCCTGACCCCGGCGGGTGAAGCGCTTCACGCCACGGTGGCCGACATTGCGGCGTGCTGGCAGCGGTTTGAGGACCGCCTCGGCGACCTCAATGGCCTGGCTCGCGGCCGACTGCGGATCGCCGCGGTCACCACGGCCGAATATTTTGTGCCCGACCTCCTGGGGCCGTTCGCCGCCTTGCACCCGGGTGTGGAGATTGATCTGGCGGTTGAAAACCGCGACCGCGTGATCGCCCGACTGCACAGCCAGGCCGACGATCTGGCGGTGATGATGCTTCCGCCGGCGGAGTTGCCGCTGTACAGCGTTCCGTTCATGGACAACCCGTTGGTGGTGATTGCGCCCCGCACACACCCCCTGGCTTGCAGCTCGCAGCCGATTGCGCTGGGTGCCTTGAGCCAGGAACGCTGGCTGATGCGCGAAGCCGGCAGCGGTACGCGGTTGGTGGCTGAGAGTCACTTCGCGGACCACGGCTTTGCACCGCGCATTGCCATGAGCCTGGGCAGCAACGAGGCGATCAAGCACGCGGTGGGCGCAGGGCTGGGCCTGGCGGTGATATCTGCCCTGACGATTGACGCCCGGGCTGGGCTGGCAGAGGATCTGGATCGCGGCGCGCCCTGGGTGTGTTTGCCCGTTGAAGGTTTTCCGATTCAGCGGCAATGGTCACTCGTGTGGCGCCGCGACGCGCCACTCGCGGGACCGGCCCGCCAGCTGGTGGCGTACCTGCAAAAAGGCCGAAACGCAGATGCCCACGGCTGACGCCATGCGCAACGTCTGGCGTGGCTACCTGGCCACGCTGCGCAGCCCGGCAAAGATGTCGTTGCGCTCGGGCTGAAAGAAGTTGCGGTAGCGCCGGTGCCGCAGGCGTGGATGGGTCGCGGTGCTGGCGCCCTTGAGCACCGGGCGGCCGTCGAACCAGGGTTGGGAATACTCGCGGTAGGGGTGGGCAGCGAAGCCTGGAAACGGCGCGAACGGGCTGGCGGTCCATTCCCACACCTGGCCCCAACGGAACCCTGGTTGGCGAGCAGCAACTTCCCATTGCGCTTCGGTGGGCAGGCTGCGGCCGGCCCAGGCGCACCAGGCCTGTGCCTCGAAGGCCGTGAGGTGGCAGGCCGGCGCATTGGGCTGCAACAACGCCCAGCGACCAAACACCTGTTGTTCCCAGCCGAGAGGCCCGCGGCGCAGGTGGCGTGGCGCCTGAGCGCCAGTGGCCTTGAGCCAGGACCAGCCGGCCTCGCTCCAGCATCGGCGCTGGTTGTAACCACCGCCGTCCACGAAAGGCAGAAAGCTCGCCCAAGTCACTGGGCTCGCGTCGATCTCGAAGGCCGGCACCTCGATCGGCTGGCTGCCACATTCGTTGTCGAACGCGAAGCCCGGGCCCGGCTGGCCCAGCGTCCAGCGCGCAGCGGGTATCTGCAGCGGAGGTGGGGCAGCTGCGGCCACCTCAATTGGCGCCGTTGGGCCGGCTCCGTTGGGCAGTGCGGCCTCGCCCAGATCGAAACCAAGCGTCTGGGCCATGTAGACCGCCGCTTCGGCGTGCATGTCTTCATGGAACAACGCAAGCCGGAAGAAGTACAGGCCCGAGTCGGTGTCGGGCGCATCGGCCAGGCGGTCCAGCGTGTCACGCAAGCTCTCGGCCAGGTCGGCGCGGGTGGTGTCTGCATCGGGCAGCGGCAGGTGCCAGCGCCGCTCGTGGGGCACGGTGCTGGAGTTGTAGCAGGCATCGGCTTCTTGTCCGCGCCGGGCTTGGCGGGCAGGTGCGCGGGGCGCGTCCGGGTCGGCGGCCGTGCCCAGGTGCCGCTGTGGGTTGCGGCTGATCCACCAGTCCGCGAACCAGCCAATGTGACCCACCTCCCACAACGGCGGGTTCAGTTCACTGGTGCAGGGCACCCGCAGCGCTGGGCCAAGGGCACGTTCACAGGCATCCAGCAGCGACAGGGTGCGCTGGCGGGAGTCTTGCAGCGCCGCAGCCAGACCCGCCCGGTCCAGGCAGCGCATCGCCGTTTCGTCCACAATGCCCATCGAGTAACTGCCCATGATGCCCAGACCTTCCATTTGCATTGTCACCCCCGCGCTGGCCGATGCCAACAATGGCAACTGGCAGACGGCGCGGCGCTGGGCCCGCCTGCTGTCTGGCCATTATCGGGTGCGGCTGGCAAAGCAGTGGCCCGATCTGGATGGTGTGCATGACGGCACCGACGTGTTGCTCGCGCTGCACGCGCGGCGGTCGGCGTCCAGCGTTGCCGCTTGGGCCCACGCCCACCCGCAGCGGCCACTGGTCGTGGCCCTCACCGGCACCGACCTGTACCGAGACATTGCGGTCGATACCGAGGCCCAGCGTTCGCTGTCGCTGGCCACACGGCTCATCGTGTTGCAGGAGCAGGCGCCGTTCGATGTGCCGAAAGAATGGCGCCACAAGTGCCGGGTGGTGTTTCAATCCAGCACCCGCCGCGCCACTTTGCCCAAGACCCGTGCGCACCTGCGGGCGGTGGCGGTGGGTCACCTGCGCGATGAAAAATGGCCGCAGACCCTGTTCGAGGCCGCGCGCCTTCTGCACGGGGACGAAGGCATTTTGCTCGACCACGTTGGTCATGCCCTGGACCCGGCCCTAGGCGCGCAGGCACAAGCCACGGCTGCCGCCTACCCACACTACCGCTGGCTGGGCGGTCTGCCGCACGCTGTTGCGCGTCAGCGCATCCAGCGCGCCCATGTGCTGGTGCACCCCAGCCGCATGGAAGGCGGTGCCCACGTCATCATGGAGGCCACTTTGAGCGGCACGCCGGTGCTGGCGTCGCGCGTGCCGGGCAATGTGGGCATGTTGGGCGAGGCTTACGCTGGCTACTTCCCCCCGGGCGACGCGCCGGCCCTGGCCGCCTGGTTGCGCCAATGCCGTGCGGACATCGCGTCGCCCGACGGCGTGCTGGCGCGCTTGCAAGCACAATGCAGCCAACGCGCCGCGCTGTTCGAGCCCGTCGTCGAGCGGGCCGCCCTGCGCGCCGTGATCGATGAACTCTTGTAGAAGGACCACCCCATGACCGCCCCTGCCACGCCTGCCGAACCCCGCCTGACCAGCCTGTCTCACGGTGGCGGCTGCGGCTGCAAGATTGCGCCCGGCGTGCTGTCCGAAATTCTCAAGGGCACCAGTGCCATGCCCATTCCCAAGGAATTGCTGGTGGGCATTGAAACTGCAGACGATGCGGCGGTGTACCAGCTCAACGACGAGCAGGCGCTGATCGCCACCACCGATTTCTTCATGCCCATCGTGGACGATCCGTTCGACTTCGGGCGCATCGCGGCCACCAACGCCATTTCGGACGTGTACGCCATGGGCGGCACGCCCATCATGGCGTTGGCGTTGGTCGGCATGCCGATCAGCGTGCTCAGTACCGACACCATCGGCAAAATTTTGGAAGGCGGCCAGAGCGTGTGTCGCGCGGCGGGCATCCCGATCGCAGGCGGCCACACCATCGACTCGGTCGAGCCCATTTACGGGCTGGTGGCCTTGGGCCTGGTGCACCCCAAGCGTGTCAAGCGCAACGCCGATGCCCGGGTGGGCGACCGGCTGGTGCTGGGCAAGCCGCTGGGCGTGGGTGTGATGTCGGCAGCACTGAAAAAGAATGCGCTGCCGGCCGAAGGGTACGCCCAGATGATCGCCCACACCACCAAGCTGAACACCCCGGGCCCGGACCTGGCCGTGCTGGCCGGCGTGCACGCGCTGACCGATGTGACCGGGTTTGGTCTGGCGGGCCACGCGCTGGAAATGGCGCGCGGCTGCGGTGCCACGGTGCGCCTGTCCATGGACAGGGTGCCGCTGGTGCATGGGGTGCGCGAGCTGGCTGCTGCTGGCATGGTCACTGGGGCCAGCGGGCGCAACTGGGCCGCTTATGGTGCTGAAGTGGCCCTGGCTGAGGGGGTGAGCGCGGTAGACCAGGCCCTGTTGAGTGATCCACAGACCAGCGGCGGCCTGCTGGTGGCCTGCGCACCCGAGGTGGTGGCCGATGTGCTGGCCACCTTCCGGCGGCATGGTTTTGCTGAGGCAGCCGAAGTGGGCGAGATCGTCGAACTCCAGTCCGGTGGCGTCAAGCTCCAGGTGGTCTGAGGGCGCTGCGTTCGAGCCGTCGGTTCAGTCAGCCCGGTCCGGCTGGGCGCGACCAGAAATCCGGCTGGCCGTAGCGGCTGCGCAAAAAGTCGATCCACAGCCGCACCCGCAGCGCCAGATGCTTGCGTTGTGGGAACACCGCGTAAATGCCGTTGGGCGGCGCAGCAAACGCGTCCAGCACACTTTGCAGGCGCCCTGCCGCAATGTCGCTTTCCACCTCCCAGATGCTGCGCCATGCGATGCCATAACCCGCCAGGCACCACTCGTGCAGCACCTGCCCGTCAGAGCAGTCCAGCGGCCCGCCCGGCCGCAGGTGGATCAGCTCGCCCGGCTTGCCCTCTTCGCCGGGGGGCAGCTGGAAGGCCCAGCCGCGCGTTTGCGAAGCGTCCGACGAGAGCGTGAGGCAGTCAAACCTCGAAAGGTCGTGCGGGTGTTGCGGCCGCCCGTGCTGGCGCAAGTAGCGCGGCGTGGCCACGCACAGTCGGCGGTTGTCCGCCAGGCGGATGCTGACCAGCGACGAATCGGGCAAGTCTCCCACGCGCACCGCGCAGTCGTAGCCCTCGGCGGCCAGGTCGATGACGCGATCGCTCAGGTTGAGCGATACGCTGACCTCCGGGTGCAGTTCACGGAACTGGGGCACCAGCGGTGCCACATGCCGGCGCCCAAAACCCGCCGGCGCGGTGATGCGCAGGTGTCCCTTGGCCTTCACCCCGCCGGCGCTGACGCTTGCTTCCGCGTTGGCCAGGTCGGCCAGCAGGCGCTGGCAGTCTTCCAGAAATGCGGTGCCTTCGTGGGTGAGGGTGATGCGGCGTGTGGTGCGCACCAGCAGCTTCACGCCCAGGTGGGTTTCCAGCGCGTCCAGCCGCCGCCCGATGATGGCCGGCGCCACCCCTTCGGCGCGTGCGGCGGCGGTCAGGCTGCCTTTGGTGGCCACGGCCACAAAGGTTTCCATGGTTTTGAGTTTGTCCATGGTGGTTGATTGGGTGGATTTGAGAGGGGTGGTTTTTCTGGAATTTGGAGTAATTATGTACACAAAAGTCATGGCTGAGTGCTGAGCGGTCGGTGCAATCCCTGCCATCAAGTCGCTTAAAGTACGTGATATGCGATGTGTGGGCATCCGTCTGCCTCAGGCCCCACGTCTGCCCCAGTTGTCCATCTCGGAGGTTCTCACATGACCGCTCGCACCACCACCGGCCGCCTGCAGGTGGCTACCGCCCTGTACGATTTCGTCAACCAGCAGGTGCTGCCCGGCACTGGGGTGGACCAGGCCGCTTTCTGGGCCGGTTTCGACGCCATCGTCGCCGACCTGGCGCCCAAGAACATCGCCCTGCTGGCCGAGCGCGACCGCCTGCAAGCCGAGCTGGACAAGTGGCACACCGCCCACCCTGGCCCGATCCAGAACATGGCCGCCTACCGCCAATTCCTGGAGACCATCGGCTACCTGGTGCCGCCGCCCATGGGCGTCAAGGCCACCACCGCGAACGTCGATGCCGAACTGGCCGTGCAGGCTGGCCCGCAACTGGTGGTGCCCATCCTCAACGCGCGCTATGCCCTGAACGCGGCCAACGCACGCTGGGGCAGCCTCTACGACGCGCTGTATGGCACCGACGCGATCCCTGAAGCGGACGGCTGCGCCAGAGGGCCGGGCTACAACGAAAAGCGCGGTGCCAAAGTCATTGAATTTGCCCGCAACTTCCTGAATCAGGCCGCACCGCTGGCCAGTGGTTCCCATGCCGATGCCACCGCTTACGCCATCGTGGGTGGCGCGTTGCAGGTCACGCTGCAAGGTGGTGCCACCACCGGCTTGCAGGATGCCGCCCAACTCGTGGGTTACCAGGGCGATGCCGCTGCGCCCAAGTCGGTGCTGCTGGTTCACAACGGCAACCACATTGACATCGTTTTCAACAAATCCACCCCCATCGGTGCCAGCGACGCCGCCGGCGTGGCCGACGTGGTGCTGGAAGCCGCGCTGTCCACCATCCTCGACCTGGAAGATTCGGTGGCCGCGGTGGACGCCGAAGACAAGGTGCTGGGTTACAGCAACTGGCTGGGCATCATCAAGGGCACGCTGACCGAGTCGTTCGAGAAGGGCGGCAAGACGCTGACGCGCGGCCTGAATGCCGACCGCGTGTACACCGCGCCCAACGGTGGCGAGGTGCGCCTGCACGGCCGCAGCCTGATGTTCCTGCGCAACGTGGGCCACCTGATGACCAACCCGGCCATCCTGTACACCGCGACTGATGGCACCGCGCGCGAAATCCCCGAAGGCATCATGGACGCGGTGGTGACCACCACCATCGCGCTGCACGACCTCAAGGGCCACGGCAAACTGCCCAATGGTGAGCCGATCCGCAACAGCCGTACCGGCAGCGTCTACATCGTCAAGCCCAAGATGCACGGCCCCAAGGAAGTGGCCTTTGCCGCCGAGCTGTTCT
>JACCDS011540887.1_pt1 | contig 15025 bp, 11 predicted proteins | sample 7446441 | NCBI WGS metagenome assembly JACCDS01 (sample SAMN15323445, study PRJNA562643) | freshwater metagenome | isolation source: river surface water | place: USA:Blue River Watershed | collected 2017-08-17 | reverse complement strand
CGCAGCTGCAGGTTTACGACCGCTCCATGACGCTGAACTTCCGCCAGCGTTTCATGGCCGGGGCGGATCGCCTGCGCATGGGGCTGCTTTTCCCCGACGAGCAGCTCATGCCCAACTCCTCGCTGGCGCATTACCTGGCGCTGGCCCTGCAGCACTTCGGCACGCCCGAGAGCCGTTATTACCTGGACAGCGCCGGCCTGCAGCTGGACGCGCTGTCCGCCACCCTGGCCCAGGTCCAGGCTCGCGGCGAACCGTTTGCGTTGCTGGGCGCGAGCTACGGCTTTGTGCACCTCATGGACGCCCTGCAGGCGCGGGGTCTCAGGGTGCGTTTGCCGGCGGGCAGCCGCCTGCTGGACACGGGCGGCTTCAAGGGCCAGTCGCGCGAGATGGAGATGGAGACGTTCTACGACATGCTGGCCTCTAGCTTCGGCGTGCCGCGTTGCGCCTGCATCAATATGTACGGCATGACGGAACTCAGCACCCAGTTCTATGACGACGGCAACGCCGTGCTGCCCTCCCTCAAATCCGGCCCGCACTGGATCCGCACCCGGGTGCTGGACCCGCTCACCGGGCAGGAAGTCCCCAAGGGCGAGCGCGGCATCCTGGCCCACACCGATCTGGGCAACTACAACGCGGTCACCACCATCCTCACCGAAGACGTGGGCGTGGAAGTGGACGGCGGTTTCCTGCTGCTGGGCCGCGCCCAGGGCACGCAGGCCAAGGGCTGCTCCCTGGCGGTGGATGAATTCCTGAAGGCTGCACGCGCATGAAAGTTACTGCGGGTTATCTCCCGGGCCTGCCGGCCAGCGAGGTGCAGTGGCAGACCTTGTCTTTTGGTACGGGGGCGCAGGCTGTGGACGTGGCCGTGCCCCAGCTCACGCCGGCCCAGCTGCGCACGCTGGCCGCGCACGTGCGCGCGCAGGGCCGCGCCCAGCTCAGACCCATGGCGGTCTCGCAGATCATTGCGGTGATCGACCGCGCCATCGCGCGTCTGCTCGACGCCCAGGACCCCTATCGCCAGCAGCTCGACGCGCTGCTGCCGCGCATCAGCGGTTTCGACGCCGAGATGGTGCGCCTGGGCCTCAACGCCTACCTCAAGACCTTCCGCGCGCCGCAGCTGCAGCGTTTCGTGGCCGAGGACTTCGCCAACCCCAAGTTGCTCGACGAATTCCAGCCCCGCGCCAAGGGCGGCATGGCCCGTGCGCTCGGCCCCGAGCTGCTGCTGCACGTCTGGGCCGGCAATGTGCCGGGCCTGCCGCTGTGGAGCCTGGTCTGCGGTCTGCTGGTCAAGGCGCCGGCCATCGGCAAGGTGGCCAGTGCCGAGCCGCTGTTTGCCTCCGTCTTCGCCCGCCTGCTGGCCGAGGTGGAGCCGCGCCTGGCTGGCGTGCTGGCCATCGTCAGCTTCAAGGGCGGCGATACGGCTAGCGAAGGCGCGCTCTTTGCAGAGACCGATACGGTGCTGGCCTATGGCGGCAACGACACGCTGACGGCCTTGCGGCAGCAGGTGCCGGTGAGCACGCGCTTCCTGCCGCACGGACACAAGCTCAGCGTGGGCCTGGTCTCGGCGGCTGCGCTCGATGTGGCCCATGCCCCGGCCACGGCACGCGCCGCCGCGCTGGATGTGGTGTGTTACGAGCAGCAGGGCTGTTATTCGCCGCACACCTATTACGTGGCCCGTGGCGGCCGTGTGACGCCGCGCGAGTTCGCGCAGCAGCTCGCGGGTGAACTGGCCGCGCTGCAACACAAGTTCGTGCGGCGCACGCTCACGCTGGAAGAAGCCGCCAGCGTGGCCAGTTGGCGCCAGGGCCAGGAGCTGCAGGGTTTTGCCGGGGCGGGCGTGGAGCTGCTGGGCGACGCCGATGCCGCCTGGTGCGTGGCCTATGCCGAACAGGCCAGCGCCCTGCGGCCCGGCGCGCTCAACCGCACGGTGCAGGTGCAGGCGGTGCACAGCCTGGCCGATACCCTGCCCCTGCTGGCCGCGCAGCGCGAGGTGCTGCAGACCGTGGGCATTGCCGCCGCGCCGCAGGAGCTGCAGGCGCTGGCCGAAGGCCTGGGCGCGGCCGGCGCCACGCGCCTCTGCGCGCTGGGCCAGATGACGGCGCCCGAGGCCGGCTGGCATCACGACGGGCGCTTCAGTCTGCTGGACCTGGTGCGCATGGTCGAGCTCGAACAATCGGCCGAGGATGCGGCCGAGGCATTTGCGCCGTACCGGGATTGAACGAGATGGCCACACCTTTCCTCGACATGCAGCAGGTGAGCTACACCTACCCCGGCTGGCCGCCGGTGGTGCAGGCGGTGGACTGGGACATTGCCCCCGGCGAGTTACATTGCCTGGTGGGCCGCAGCGGCTGCGGCAAGACCACGCTGCTCAAGCTGGCCGCGGGCCTGCTGCAGCCCGATGCCGGCTCGGTGCGCTTGCAAGGCCAGGCCGTCCACACCCCCGGGCCGGGCACGGGTTTTGTGTTCCAGCAGCCCACGTTGCTGGACTGGCTCACCGTGCTGGACAACGTGCTGCTGCCCCTGACCCTGCAGCGAGCGCCTACCGAGACCGATCGTGCGCGGGCCGAGCAGCTGCTCAAGCAGATGGGCCTGGGCATCTACCTTTACCACCATCCGCGCCGGCTCTCGGGCGGGCAGCAGAGCCGCGTGGCGATTGCGCGCGCGCTGCTGCTGGACCCGCCCATCCTGCTGATGGACGAGCCCTTTGCCGCTCTGGACGCCATCACCCGCGAGGAGCTGCAGGATGAATTGCAGGCCATGTGCCGCGCGCGTGGCACCTCGGTGTTTTTCGTCACGCACGACATTGCCGAGGCCGTCTACCTGGCCGATCGCGTGGCGGTGATGGACGCTGGGCGCATCCGCCACGACATCCGCGTGGACCTGCCGCGCCCGCGGCGCCGCGAGCTGCGTTATGGCGCGGCCTTCAACGCGATCTGCGCCGAGCTGCGCGCAGCCATGGACGGGGAGGGCGGCGTATGAGATACCCCCGTCTGCTGGCCCTCGTGCTGCTGATCATCCTGCTGCTGGCCTGGGAATGGGCCGTGGTGGCTTTCAAATTCTCACCATTGGTGTTGCCCTCGCCCAGCGTGATCGGCGCGGCCCTGCTGCGCGGCCTGGCCACGGGTTACCTCTGGCCGCACATCGCCCAGACCCTGCTGGAGCTGGGCCTGGGCCTGGCGTTGGGCGTGGCCCTGGGTTTTGCCGGGGGTGTGCTGCTGGGTGAGTCGCCGGTGCTGCGCCGCGTGCTCATGCCCTACGTGGTGACCAGCCAGGTGGTGCCCAAGCTGGCGCTGGTGCCGCTCTTCATCGTCTGGTTCGGTTTTGGCACCACGCCCACGGTGGTCATCACCGCGCTGATCTGCTTCTTTCCGTTGCTGGAAAACACGCTGACCGGCATTGCCCAGGTGGACGCGGCAAGGCTGGAGCTGTTCCGCATGCTGGGCGCCACGCGCTGGCAGACCCTGTGGCGGCTCAAGGTGCCGGCCGGCCTGCCCGCCATCCTGGCCGGCCTGCGGGTGGCCGTGGTGCTGGCCCTGGTGGGCGCGGTGGTGGGTGAGTTCATTGGCGCCAGCAAGGGCCTGGGCGCGCTGATCATCGCCGCCCAAGGCTCCATGGACACCTCGCTGATGTTTGCCGTGCTGCTGCTGATCACCGCCATCGGCCTGCTGCTCTACGAAGGCATGCTGCTCATCGAGCGGCGCCTGCTGCGACCCTATCTTCACTCTGACTAGAAGGAACACCCCATGAAACCCTACACTCTGCGCGGCCTGCTGCTGGCGGCCCTCTGCTTGCTGGGCGGCAGCGTTTCGGCCCAGCCCGCCGGGCTGGAGAAATTCACCCTGGCCGGCTGGAGCCAGCCGATTTCGGAAATCACCAACCTGCTGGTCGAGCCGGACAAGGGTTTCTTCAAGGCGCGTGGCATTGATCTGGTCTACATGCCCGGCGCCGGTGGCGGCGATGCGGTGCGCAACCTGCTCAGCGGCCAGGCCGATGTGGCCTTCACCGACCCCGGCTCGCTTTACGCCGCGCTGGACAAGGGCGAGAAACTGCGCGTGATCTACGACATCTACCCGCAGAACATCTTCAACGTGGTCTCGCTCAAGAGCAGTGGCATCAGCAAGCCGGCCGATCTGAAGGGCAAGAAGATCGGCGTCTACAGCCTGTCCAGCGGCACACTGACCAATCTGCAGCTGCTGCTGAACCAGGCCGGCCTGACGGAAAAAGACGTGACCATCGTCGTCACCGGCCTGCTGAACTTCGCGCCGCTGATGCAAGGCCAGGTGGACGCCACCGCCGCCACCGATACCGGTCTGCTGGTGGCCCGCGCGCGCGGCGTGGGTGATGTGAACGTGATGGAGGTGCGCAACTCGCTCAACGTCTCCAGCGACATCTTTGTGGTGCGTGAGGAGACCTACCAGAAGAAAAAGGACCTGCTCAAGCGCTTCCTGGCCGCCTACCGCGACAGCATGTTGTGGATGATCGCCCAGCCGCAGGAAGCCGCCGCCCTGGCCGTCAAGCGCGCCATCAACGGCCAGAACGAGGCCGTGAACCTGGAGGTGATCAAGCTGCGCAATGCGTCCAGCGTTTCGCCGCTGACGCAAAAGCAGGGGCTGGGCGCCATCGACGTGGACATGCTGCAAAAGGGCGCCGAGGCCTGGAAGAAGATCGGCCTGGTCCAGAACGATCTGAAGATGAGGGACGTGGTGAGCGCGGACCTGCTGCCGGGCAAGCAGTAGTCCGCGGTGTCCTCTTCATTCTGGATGGGTTCAATCAGACACCCTCTTGTCCGCTACCATGCACATCCACAGTGAAAAACATGCGTGCACGCTGGACGGTTGATGAGGTCAGAAAAATGGCGCCGGACGCGGCCTCGGTCGCGGCCGGTCGCAAGCTGGCCGAGGCGAAACAGTGGAAGCTGCTTGGCGCCTCCGACACGCACCTCTGGGGTGAAATGCAGGGCAGTGGTGCCAAGCCCTATCAGACCTGTATCGAGCGCGAGGGCCCCGTCTTTCATTGCACCTGTCCGAGCCGCAAGTTTCCCTGCAAGCACGGCTTGGGCCTGGCCTTTATCGAAGCCGGGCATGCGGGTGCACTGTCGGCCGCAGACCCACCTGCGTGGGTGGCCGAGTGGGTGAACAAGCGCGCTGAGCGCGAGGAGCGCAAGCAGATCCGCGCCGAGGCGGCGAGCCAGCCAGTGGACGCCGAGACCGCCACCCGCCGCGCCAAGGATCAGGAGCGTCGGGCGCAGGCCCGCACGGACAAGTCGCGCGACGGCATGGCCTTTGTCTCGCAGTGGCTTCGAGACACGCTGCGCCAGGGCATGGCCGCGCAGGCCGAGCAGCCTTACCGTTACTGGGATGAGCTGGCCGCACGCACCGTCGATGCGCAGATTCCTGGCCTGGCTCGCCATTTCCGGCAAATGCCGGCCCTGCGGCATGCGCGCGCCCACTGGCAGGCGGCTTGGGGCGACAGCCTCGCGCGTCTGCATCTGCTGTGCGCCGCTTTCCAGCGCTACGAGACGCTCACGCCGCAATGGCGCAGTGACCTCGACGCGGCCCTGGGTCTGGCTCAGGACAAGGAGGCCTTGCTGGCCGCGGACGGTGTGGCGGACCGCTGGTGCGTGCTGGGCACGGCCGGCGGCGAAGAAGACGGTCTGCGCCATCAGCGCACCTGGCTGTACGGCGAGCGCAGCGCGCGCACAGCCCTGCTGCTGGACTTCGCCACACGAGGCCAGGTATTGCCCGTCTACGGCTCCCCGGGCAGTGTGTTCGAGGGCGAGCTGGTTTTTTATCCAGGGGTTTGGCCGCAACGTGGGCTGATCAAGCATGCGGCACCGGCACAGGCCGGCGCCACCCTGACCGGCGCCTTGGCGGATGTACAGGCGGCGCGCGAACACTATGTCAGTGCCGCCGAGAAACTGCCCTGGGTCGAGCGCGTCGCGATCACCGTGCGCGCGGTCACACCATGGCACCGGGACGGGGGCTGGTGTGTCGTGGACGGCCAGGGCGAGGCGTTGCCGCTGTCAGCCGACTGCAGCAACGCCTGGGAGCTGCTGGCCGCCAGCGGCGGGCAGGCCCTCGATCTGTTCGGCGAATTCGACGGCGAGGCCTTGCTCCCCTTGAGTCTGGCCGACGCCCGGGGCGTGCGCGCCCTGCCGCAGGGCCAGACGCGCGTGCAGGCCGCACTCGCCAGCCAGCCCGACCCCGTCTGGCGGGAGGCGCTGACCGTGGCCCTCTTGGGCACGGGGCGCCAGCAAGGCCCGCTGTCGGCCGCCGGCCCCGTGGGCGCGGTGCTCGAGCGCATCTATCCGCAGGCCGCGCTGCCGGCGGACGCTGAAGCGCGCGCGGCTGCCTTGCTCGACGCCTTGAGCGTGCTTTCGGTGTATCGGCGCGGCGCGCACGGGCCGCTGCGGCTGGCGCCGCTGCCTGCGCCCTGCGCCGACGACGCCTGGGAGGAGGCGGCCGCCGCTGCCGCCGACGCTTTGCGTCATATCCTGGACGCGAAGGACAGTGCCTTGCTGCAGCAGTGGCTGGCCCTGGCCGCGGCCTACGCGAAACGTTGCCCGGCGTTTCTGTTGCCCTCCCTGCTCGATGGGGCCGCGCCGCTCAAGGTCTCGCTGGTCGATCTCGCGGCCGTGCTGGGCCGCCGCGGTGCTTGGCTGGCGCAGTTTCGCGACGAGTGGCGCGCCGTGCTGGCGCAGGCGCCCGGCGCTGATCCCGCCCAGCTGTTGCGCCAGTGGGAAGAGGGGGGTGCCAGCGAGCGCCGCGCTGCGCTGCAAGCGCTGCGCGGCCACGATCCGGAAATGGCCCGGGCGCGGCTGGCGGCCGCGCTGCCTGGCGAGCCGGCTGCGGTGCGCGCCGAACTGCTCAACGCGCTGGCCCAGGGGCTGGGCATGGCGGACGAAAGCCTGCTCGAAACCTGTCTGGCCGACAAGAGCCAGGAGGTGCGGCAGACGGCGGCGCAATGGCTCAGCCTGCTGCCGCAGTCGGGCCTGCGGCAGCGCACGCGCGCACGCGCCCAGGCCTGGCTGGTGTACCAGCCCAGGTCGGGGCTGTTGAGTCGGCTCGGCAGCAAGCCGGGTGACCTCGTCCTGATGCTGCCCGAGGACTGGGATGCGGCCTGGGGGCGCGACGGCCTGATCGAGAAAGCGCCGCGCGGCAAGGGTGCCAAGGCCTGGTGGCTGGAGCAGACCCTGGCGCTGGTGCCCCCCGCCACCTGGAGCCTGGGTTGGGGCCTGGCGGCGACCGATTGCCTGGCCTTGCTCGAAGGCCACGAATGGCGCGACGCTGTGCGCGCCGGCTGGCTGCAGGCCACGCTTGCGCAGCGCGACGCCGACTGGGCACTGGCCTGGCTCGACGCACCGCCGATGCTGGTGCCCGAGGCCGATCTGCGCGCCAGCCTGTGGCAACTGCTCGCGCCCGAGCTGCGTGCGCAGCATTTCGTCGCCCGGCTGCAGGCGGCGCGCGGCGACGCGCTGGTCCAGCTGCTGCACCAGACGCCCGATCTGGGCGCGGTCTGGAGCGAGCCCGTGTCGCAGGCGATCATCGCCGCCTGGCGCCAGCTGGTGGGCAGCTTCGATCCGGCGCGCGACTACGGCAGCTACGCTGACCTGCGGGATGCCGCGCTGCGCCTTGCGCCCTCGCTGCTGCCGCGCTTCGAGCGGCAGTTCGCGCGCGAGCTCGCCGATGAAGGCCCATGGCACAAGATACTGAACGAGACCCGCGAGCGGCTGCGCTTTCGCCATGCGATGCACGCCGCGCTTAGCCAGCAGGACAAAACCGGAGGATCCATCCCATGAACGACCAGACCACCGCCGTCGACGCCGTGATGCGTCGGCACGCCGAGCAGGAATACGCCGCCGAACTCGCCGCGCTGGCCGAGTTCGACGACGGCCAGCGTCCGCCCAACTGGAAGCTCTCGCCGCAGGCCGTGCGCACCTACCTGCTGGGCGGCAAGGCCGGCAAGGACGTGGAGATCACGCCCAAGTACATCGGCAGCCCGCGCACCATCGAGATCGCCATCTCCACGCTGGCCACGGATCGCGCGCTGCTGCTCTATGGCCTGCCCGGCACGGCCAAATCCTGGGTTTCCGAACACCTGAGCGCCGCGATCTCGGGCACTTCGACGCTGCTGGTGCAGGGAACGGCCGGCCTGGGCGAGGAAGCCCTGCGCTATGGCTGGAACTACGCGCGCCTCATCGCCGAGGGGCCGTCGCAGGCGGCCATGGTGCCCAGCCCGATGATGAACGCCATGGCCCAGGGCCGCATCGCGCGCGTGGAGGAGCTCACGCGCATCCCCTCGGACGTTCAGGACACGCTGATCACCATCCTGTCCGAGAAGTTGTTGCCCGTGCCCGAGCTCGGTGTCGAAGTCCAGGCGCAAAAAGGGTTCAACGTCATCGCCACCGCCAACAACCGCGACAAGGGCGTGAACGAACTCTCCAGCGCGCTTAAGCGGCGCTTCAACACCGTGATCCTGCCCATGCCGGCCAACGCCGACGAGGAGGTCGACATCGTGCAGCGGCGCGTGGCCCAGCTCGGCCGCGCCCTGGAGTTGCCGGCCGAGAAGCCCGTTCTGGAGGAAATCAGGCGCGTGGTCACCATCTTTCGCGATCTGCGCGAGGGGCTGACTGGCGACGGCAAGACCAGACTCAAGTCGCCCAGCGGCACGCTGAGCACGGCCGAGGCCATCTCGGTGGTCAACAGCGGCGTCGCGCTGGCGGTGCATTTCGGTGATGGCACGCTGCGCGCGGCCGACCTGGCCAGCGGCCTGATCGGCGCCATCGTCAAGGATCCGGTGCAGGACGCCGTGGTCTGGAAGGAATACATGGAGACGGTGGTCAAGGAGCGCTCGGGCTGGAAGGACCTGTACCGCGCCTGCCGCGAACTGCTCTGAGCCTGTGGCCATGCCGTCTCCCTCCTATCAGCTCTTCGGTATCCGCCACCATGGCCCGGGCTCGGCGCGCAGCCTGCGCGCGGCGCTGGCGGCCATGCAGCCGGACCTGGTCCTGATCGAGGGTCCGCCCGAGGGCGACGCGCTGCTGCCCTGGTGTGCGCGGGAGGGCATGCAGCCTCCGGTTGCCCTGCTGGTCCACGCCAGCGACGATCCAGGCCGGGCCGTCTACTACCCGTTCGCCGCCTACTCGCCCGAGTGGCAGGCGATCGCGCACGCGCACGCGCACGCCGTGCCGGCGCGCTTCATGGATCTGCCGCCCGCCTACCGCTTCGCGCTGGAGCTCGCGGCGGACCAGGAGGCGGCGCCGGGCGCCGCCGACGGTGATGAAACGGAAGTCGCCCCAGCGCGGGAAGATGAAACGCAGGAGGATGGACGCGAAGCGCAGCTGCAGCGCGATCCGCTTGCCTGCCTGGCCGAGGCGGCCGGCTACAACGACAGCGAGCGCTGGTGGGAGCACATGGTCGAGCAGCGGCGCGAAAGCGGCGCGCTGTTCCAGGCCATCGGCGAAGCCATGACCGCGCTGCGCCGCGAGCTCGGTGATGCGCCCGTGCGCCGCGCGCATGAGCGGCGCATCGAGGCGCTGCGCGAGGCGTACATGCGCAAGACCCTGCGCGAAGCGCTCAAGGAGGGCTACGCGCGCATAGCGGTTGTCTGCGGCGCGTGGCATGTGCCGGCGCTGGCCGAGCTGCCCGCGGCCAAGAGCGACAACGAGCTGCTCAAGGGGCTGTCGCGCGTCAAGACCCAGGCGACCTGGGTCCCCTGGACCTACGGCCGCCTGTGCCAGGCCAGCGGCTATGGCGCGGGTGTCGAGGCGCCCGGCTGGTACGACCACCTCTGGCAGACGCCGGACCAGGTGGCCGTGCGTTGGCTCACGGCGGTGGCGCAGGCGCTGCGCACCTGCGGCATCGACGTCTCCTCGGCCCATGTGATCGAGGCCGTGCGCCTGGCCGAGACGCTGGCCGCCTTGCGCGGCCACCCCATGCCCGGCCTGCCCGAGTTCAATGCGGCCGTCGAGTCCGTCATGCTGTTCGGCGAGACACTGCCCATGCGGCTCATCCACCAGCGCCTGATCGTGGGCGAGCGCTTGGGCGCCGTGCCTGCGGCCACGCCGATGACGCCGTTGCGGCAAGACCTCGCAACCGAGCAGAAACGCTTGCGTCTCAAGCCCTCGGCGGCCGACGAAGAACTCATCCTCGACCTGCGCAAGCCGGGCGATCGCGAGCGCAGCCAGCTGCTGCGCCGTCTCAATCTGCTGGGCGTGGCCTGGGCGCAGGGCGGCGAGCGCGCCGAAGGCAAGGGCACGTTCAAGGAAGGCTGGCGCCTCCAGTGGGAGCCGGAGTTCGAGGTGCGGCTCATCGAGGCCGGCCGCTGGGGCAATACGGTGGCCGGGGCCGCCGCCGCCTCGGCCATGCATCGCGCCGACACGGCGACCACCCTGCCCGAACTCGCCGCGCTGGCGCAATCCGTCATGTATGCGGATCTCGGCCCGGCGCTGGCCCGGGTCATGCAGCGCCTGCAGTCCGAGGCGGCCGTGGCCGCCGACGCCACGCACCTGATGCAAGCCCTGCCGCCGCTGGTGCAGCTGCTGCGCTACGGCGATGCGCGCGACACCGACCGCAGCCTGGTGGACACCGTGGTCCAGGGCCTGGCGACGCGTATTGCGATCAGCCTGCCGCTGGCCTGCGCCGGGCTGGGCGAGGAGGCCGCCGAGCAGATGTCCGGCCAGATCCAGGCCGTGCACGCGGCGCTGCGCCTGCTCGGCCGCGCCGAGATGCTGCAGGCCTGGCAGCGCACGCTGGCGGCCATGGCCGTGCAGGGCGACCTGCACGGCTTGTTGCAGGGCCATTGCTGCCGGCTGCTGCGTGACAGCGGCGCAATGGCGGATGAGGAGACGGCGCGGCGCTTGTCCGTGGCGCTGTCCACGGCCAGCGACCCGGCGCACGCCGCCGCGTGGATCGACGGTTTTTTGCGTGGCGGCGGTCAGATCCTGATCCATGACGACCGGCTCTGGGGGCTGATCGACGCCTGGGTGGCGGCGCTGAAGCCGGCCGCCTTCCAGGCTCTGGTGCCGCTGTTGCGCCGCACCTTTGCCAACTTCACGCCGCCCGAGCGGCGCCAGATCGGCGAGCGCGCGGCGCGTGGTCCCGCGGCGCCGGGAGCGGCAGCCGGCGCACCGGCCGAGACGGAATGGAACCACGAGCGTGGTGCGCGCCTGCTGCCCGCCCTCTTGCAAGTGCTGGGGAGGGATGCCGCATGAACCTGCCCGACGACATCTCGCGCGAACAGCGCTGGCGTCTGATCCTAGGCGGCGGCGCGGCCGACGGCACCGGTGTCGCGCTGCCGGCCGAGCTCGGTGCGCTCGACCAGTGCCTGGAGATGGTCTATGGCGGCGAGGACGGGGCTCCGCGCGGCGGCACGGGCGCCTCGTCCCCGCGCGTCGCGCGCTGGCTGGGTGATATCCGCACGTATTTTCCGAGCAGCGTCGTGCGGGTCATGCAGCAGGACGCGATCAAACGCCTGGGGCTGGACCGCCTGCTGCTCGAGCCCGAGATCCTGGAAAGCATCGAGCCCGACGTGCACCTCATTGCCACGCTGATCACGCTGAAGCACGTGATCCCCGCCAAGACCAAGGCGACGGCGCGCCTGGTCGTCAACCGGGTGGTCGAGGACATGCTGCGGCGGCTTGAGCAGCCCATGCGCCAGGCCGTCGCCGGCGCGCTCAACCGCGCCGTGCGCAACCGTCGGCCCCGGCTGCGCGAGATCGACTGGGCGCGCACCATCCGCGCGAACATGAAGAACTACCTGCCCGAGTACAAGACCATCGTGCCCGAGGTGCGCATCGGTTTCGGGCGCAAGCGGGCAGCGCTGCGCGACATCGTGCTGTGCGTGGATCAGAGCGGCTCCATGGCCGCCTCGGTGGTCTATTCGAGCATCTTCGCGGCGGTCATGGCCAGTCTGCCGGCGCTGGCGACGCGGCTGGTGGTGTTCGACACCGCGGTGGTGGACCTCAGTGCCGAACTGCAGGGCGATCCCGTCGACATCCTGTTCGGGGCCCAGCTCGGCGGCGGCACGGACATCAATCGCGCCCTGGCCTATTGCCAGGGTCTGATCACCCGGCCGGATGACACCATCTTCGTGCTCATCAGCGACCTGGCCGAGGGCGGCAAGGTCGACGAGATGCGCAAGCGCGCCGCTTCCCTGGTGGCCTCGGGTGTCAACTGCATCGCCTTGCTGGCGCTGTCGGACGACGGCGCGGCCTATTACGACCACGACAATGCAGCGTATTTCGCGGCGCTGGGCATCCCGACCTTTGCCTGCACACCGGACCGGTTTCCCGAACTCATGGCCACGGCCATTGCACGGCATGACATCCAGGAGTGGGCGGCGCGCAATGACGTGACGGTGACCCGTTCCGCAGCCCGGGCCGTACCCTAGCCGGGCCCTGTCCGGCGAGCAGAGGTGCTTGCGTGGCGTATGCTTGCGCGCAATTTTGGCAGGAGTCCAGATGAATTTTTCCGGCAAGGTCATCCTCGTCACCGGCGCCAGCCGCGGCATCGGTGCGGCCATCGCCCGGGCCTTCGCGGCCGAGGGGGGCTTCGTGGTGGTGAACTACCTGCGCAACGAGGCCGCGGCCGACGAGGTAGCGGCGCAGTGCAAGGCGGCCGGTGCTGCAAGCGGTGGCGACGCCTGGGCCATCCGTGCCGACGTCAACGACCCGGCCCAGGTGCAATCCATGACCGCCCAGGTGCTGGCCGAACTGGGCCGTATCGACGTGCTGGTCAACAACGCCTTCGCGCTCTACCGCTTCGATCCCGAGCAGCGCAAGCGCTTCTGGGAAACCGGGTGGGACGATTACCAGGCCCAGTTCGATGGCGCCGTGCGCGCCACCTATAACGTCTGCCAGGCCGTTCTGCCCGGCATGCGCCAGCGCGCGCAGGGTTGCATCGTCAACCTGGCCAGCGATCTGGTGGAGCGGCCCGTGGTGCCCTACCACGACTACGCCACGGCCAAGTCCGCGCTGGTGGGTTTCAGCCGCAACCTGGCGGCCGAACTCGGGCCCCTGGGCATTCGTGTGAACTGCGTGGCCCCGGGCCTGGTCTACCCCACCGACGCCAGCCGCGCGACCAAGGAAGATGTGAAAGAAGCCATCGTGGCGCAGACGCCGCTGCGTCGCATCGCCCGGCCCGAGGATGTGGCGGGACCGGTGCTGTTTCTGGCCTCCGACTGGAGCCGGTTCATGACTGGCCAGGTGCTCGTCGTCGATGGCGGCTTGGTGATGAAGTAAGCGGTCATTCGCCTACACTTCTTTCCATGTCCGATACCGCGCCCCTGATCCTGGGCATCGAATCCTCCTGCGACGAAACCGGCGTGGCCCTGGTGCAGTCGCGCTCAGCGGGTGTACCGCAACTGCTCTCGCACGCGCTCTACAGCCAGATCGAGATGCACCAGGCCTATGGTGGTGTGGTGCCCGAGCTGGCCAGCCGTGACCACATCCGCCGCGTGCTGCCCCTGACCACGCAGGTCATGCAGGAGGCGGGCAAGACCCTGCAAGACATCGACGTGGTGGCCTACACCCGCGGCCCCGGCCTGGCTGGGGCCCTGCTGGTGGGCGCCGGTGTGGCCTGCGCCCTGGGCGCGGCCCTGGGCAAACCGGTGCTGGGCGTGCACCACCTCGAAGGCCATCTGCTCTCACCCTTCCTGAGCGCCGACCCGCCCGAGTTTCCTTTCGTGGCCCTGCTGGTTTCCGGCGGTCACACGCAGCTCATGCGCGTGGACGGGGTGGGGCGCTACGAGATCCTGGGCGAGACCATCGACGACGCGGCCGGTGAGGCCTTCGACAAATCGGCCAAGCTCATGGGCCTGGGCTACCCCGGCGGCCCGGCCCTGGCCAAGCTGGCGGAGCAGGGCGAGGGCACGGCCTTCAAGCTGCCGCGTCCGCTGCTGCACAGCGGCAACCTGGATTTCTCTTTTGCCGGTCTCAAGACGGCGGTGCTCACGCAGGCCCAGCGCCTGGGTGGTGAACTGGAAGCGCGCAAGGCGGATTTGGCGGCTTCGACCCAGGCTGCCATCGTCGAGGTGCTGGTGAAGAAATCACTGTCCGCCCTGAAAGAGACAGGCCTGAAGCGTTTGGTGGTGGCAGGCGGCGTGGGCGCCAACCGGCAATTGCGCGAGCAGCTCAATACCCAATGCCAAAAGCTCAAGGTGCGCGTGCACTACCCCGAACTGCACCTGTGCACCGACAACGGCGCCATGATCGCCATGGCCGCCGCCATGCGCCTGCAGGCCGGCCAGCAGGAAGCGACCCGCGCCTACACCTTCGAGGTCAAGCCGCGCTGGCCGCTGGACGCGATCAGCCAGTTGGTCTGAGCGGCTGCCGCAGGCGGGCCCACTGCGGGAAACCCGATACATTCAGGCAGCTGAAGCAGGAAACGCGAGGCGCCATGGACCGGCTTAGGCTGGCAGATTGGCGACCTCCATCAAGTTGGAATTTACAAAGGAACGGACCATGTCCTACATCGACGATTCCCTCTCCGATGGCGAGAAGATCGCGGGCCGGTTCAAGCTGCACTGGTTCGCCTGGGTGCCCATGTGGTTCTGGATCGCCCTGGGTTTCCCCACGCTGGGCCTCACCTGGCTCGTGGCGCTGTATGAATTCCTGAGGCTCCGGTTCACGGAGCAGGGCGTGACCAACAAGCGGGTGATCCTGAAGACGGGCATCATCAGCCGCAAGACCGAGGAGATGAAGCTCAGCTCCATCGAAACCGTGGAGCTTGATCAGGGACTCTGGGGACGGATCTTCGGCTTTGGCAACCTCAAGGTGACCGGCCGCGGCATCAGTGATCTGATGTTCAAGGGTGTCGACGACCCCATGGCCGTGAAGCGACAGATTGAAAGCATCAGCAACCCGCCGCAGTGAGTTACCGCACGGCGTAGGCGCCATGAAAAAGGCCGCGAACTTCGCGGCCTTTTCTTTGGGGAGCAGAGGGTCTCAGTTGATCGCCAGCTTGACGGCCTTGCTCTGCGGCAGCACCTTGACCAGCTTGAGCGTGAGCACGCCGTTTTCCAGCTT
>JACCDS010929941.1_pt1 | contig 15026 bp, 14 predicted proteins | sample 7446441 | NCBI WGS metagenome assembly JACCDS01 (sample SAMN15323445, study PRJNA562643) | freshwater metagenome | isolation source: river surface water | place: USA:Blue River Watershed | collected 2017-08-17 | reverse complement strand
CCCATGACGTCGGTGCGGCGCACCTCGGTCCAGTACATCCAGATCAGCGAAACCCAGACCACGCCGTACATCAGCATGAATGCGCTGGAGCGGACGCCGGTGAGGTCGAGCAGCGCGCCGAACAGGATGGGCAGCACGAAACCGCCCAGGCCGCCGGCCAAGCCGACGATGCCGCTGATGGTGCCGATGTTGGTCGGGTAGTCGTCGCTGATGTACTTGAACACCGAGGCCTTGCCGAAGGCGAAGGCCACGCCCAGCACGGCCAGCAGCCCGGTGAAGGCGTAGACGTTCAGGCCGATGTGGAAGGTCTTGGCGCCGGTGATGGTGAGCACGGTGAAATCGGTCTGCGGATAGCTGAGCAGGAACAGGCAGATCCAGCTCACCCACATGACCCACCAGGTCACCTTGTGAGCACCGTACTTGTCGGACAGCAGGCCGCCGATGGCGCGCAGCACGCCGCCGGGGAGGCTGAAGCAGGCCGCCAGCAACGCGGCGACTCGAATGTCCAGACCGAACTCGCCAACGTAGTACTGCACCATCCACAGCGCCAGCGCGACATAGCCACCGAACACGATGCTGTAGTACTGGCAGTACTTCAGCACCCGGGGATCCTTCAGCGCCTGGAGTTGCTCGCGGAAGCTCACTTTGCTGTTGACCAGGTGGGCTGGGTTGCTGTGGCTGAACAGCCAGAACAGCACGACGGTGCCGGCCATGATGGCCGCGTAGACCTGCGGCACCATGGCCCAGCCGAAGCTGACCAGCAGCACCGGTGCGACGAACTTGTTGACGGCCGAGCCCGAGTTGCCGGCGCCGTAGACGCCCATGGCCATGCCCTGGCGACTCTTGGGGAACCAGCGTGCCACGTAGGGCGTGCCCACCGAGAACGAACCGCCCGCCAGGCCCACGAACAGGCCGATGACGAGGAAGTGCCAGTACTGTGTGGCGTAGGTCATCAGCCAGACGGCGGGCACGGTGGCAAGCATCAGCAGGGCCATCACGATGCGGCCGCCGTAGCGATCCGTCCAGATGCCCAGCGGCACGCGCACCAGGGACCCGGTCAGCACCGGCATGGCCGTCAGCAGGCCGAATTCGGTGGCGTTGAGGCCGAGCTGTTTCTTGATCGGGATGCCGATGACGCCAAACATCATCCACACCATGAAGCAGACGGTGAAGGCCAGGGTGCTGACGATCAGGATCGACCAGGCCTTGCGGTCGACAGGGGCTGCGTTCATGCAGATTTCTCCTCAGTGACGATGTAGGCACTGTTGCGCGCGCGGCGCGCGCTGCCCATTCACCGGAGGATCAGCGGCGCACCGGTCGCTGGGAGGACGACCGGCATGGTGCCCTCGTCCAAAAGAACTACAGGTTTGGTGTCGTCTGGGGGGCAGGAGGCTTTGCAGGCCTGATACCGAGTGTCCCGACGCCGGTCGTCGCCGTAGCTTTCAGGCGCGCTGTTGGGCGACGAGCACTGCTGCCTGCACCCGCGAGTCCAGATCCAGCTTGCGCAGTAGATGCTGCACATGGATCTTCACCGTTGTCTCGGCGATCCCCAGCTCGCGGGCGATCTGCTTGTTGGAGTCGCCGCGGGCGATGAGCTCGGCGATCTCGCGCTCGCGCGGCGACAGCGTGGCGAGCGGATCGGGCGGCGGGGCAGCGGCGGTGCACGCCGCCTCGGCCTCTTGGCGGAAGGCCGTGGCCAGCTTGCCAGCCATCTCGGCGCTGAAGCTGGACACGCCGCGCGCGGCGCGCTCGATGGCCTGGGCCAGCTCGTGGTTGTCGGCCGTCTTCAGCAGATAGCCGCAGGCCCCGGCCCGCAGCGCGGCGCCGAGGTCGGCCTCGGCCTCGCTCATCGTGAGCATCAGCACCTGGGCACCTGGGGCGGCGGCCTTCAAGGCTGGCAGCGCCTGCACACCGCTGACGCCGGGGAGATGGTTGTCCAGCAGGATGACCTGCGGCCGTGCTTCAGCGGCCAGGCGCTCGGCGGCGCCTGCGTCGCCGGCCTCGCCGACCACCTGCAGATGCGACTGCGTGGCCAACAGCGCGATCAGTCCACGGCGGAACAGGGTGTGGTCGTCAACGACGAGCACGCGGATGGGGGCTGTGGTCATGGCGTCGCCGCCTCGTATTCGGGCAGGGACACGCGCACCAGCGTGCCCTTGCCGGGTTGGGATTCGAGGGCGACAGCTGCGCCCACCTTGGCGGCGCGCTCGCGCATGATGCGCAGGCCCAGATGGCTGTCGTCGGGGGAACCCGCAGCGGTGTCGAAGCCACGGCCGTTGTCGCGCACGTCGATCTGCCAGTGCGGCTGGTGCGTCAGTTTCACCTGCACCTGGCTGGCCTGGGCGTGCTTGCGCACGTTGGTCAGCGCCTCCTGCACCACGTGCAGCAGCTGCACCTGCATATCGGCCGGCAACGGCGGGCTGTGGCCGTCCACCTCCAGCTCGGCCGGCACGCCGCTCTGCAGTCGAAACTTCTGCAGCGTCTGTTGTAGCGCGGGCAGCAGGTCGTCGCCGTCGGTGCGGGTGCGGAAGTGCATCAGCAGCGCACGCACATCGGCCGTGCATTCCTTCAGGCCCAGTTCCAGCTCTTCGATGAGGCGGTCTGCCGTTCCGGCCTCGCCGCCCTGGCGGGCGCTCCTCAGCAACTGCAGTTGGATCTTCATGAAGGCCAGGCTCTGGGCGATGGAGTCATGCAGCTCGCGAGCCAGCATGGCGCGCTCGTCCGCCACGGCGGCTTCACGCTGCAGCGCTTCGTTGCGCAAGCCGTCCATGGCGCTGGCAAGGTGGCTGGCCAGGCTGTCCAGCAGCTCGCGGTCGGCCTTGCTGGGCTGCGGTGTGTCCCGGAAGAGCAGATCCGCCTCTCCCATCAGGCGCCCTTGCACGGTCAGGCCCACTGCCGTCACGGCGACAAAACCGGCCTTGGCGCAGTGGGACTGCGAAGGCTTTTCGCGGGCGATGGGAATGACCTTGGCATGCAGGGCCGGAGTGCCGCAATGGCAGTCACCCGGCGCCAGGCAGCGCTCGGCCTCGGCCATCGCGGGCGGCAGTCCTTGCGATGCCAGCAGCACCATGCGCTGCTGACTCGGATCCAGCCAGCGCAGCGCCACGGCATCGGCGCAGGCCGCGCGGCGCAGGCGCTCGGCGAAGCCGGCCGCCAGCTCCCGCTGGGACGCGGCGCCGGCCGCGAAAGACGTGGCCTCGTAGAGCGTGGCGAGGCGCTGCTGCTCCAGCCGCAGGTCGGCCGTCTTGGCGTGCACCTCGTCTTCCATGCCGCGGTAGACGGTTTCGAGCCGCTGGGCCATGCGGTTGAAGCCGCGTGCGAGATCGCCGAACTCATCCTGCGATTCCTCGGCGATGCGGGCGCCCAGCGCCCCCTGTTCCAGCGCCTGCAGGCCGCGGCGCAGGCGATCCACCGGCGCGAAGACGACGAGGTGGGAGGCGTAGAGAAAGATCATGGCCGCCGCAATCGCCAGGCCGACGAGGGCGAGCTGCACGCTGGACAGCAGCGAACTCCAACCGGCCATTCGGTCCTCGACGGCACTGACCAGCACATCGATGCGTTGCGCCAGTGCCTCGGCCTGCGCGCCGTTGGGCGCCTGGCGGCCCACGGCGGCGGCCTCCTTGAGTGGCTGCCAGCCCTCCCGTACGCCTCGGTAGGCCCGTAGCGTTCGCTCGTCGCGCGGCAGGAACAACGGTCGCGCCGGGTCGCCGTCCACCAGCAGTTGCAGCGAGGCGTCGTAGGCCTGCACGAGGGCGGGCAGCTGGGCCGTGTTTCCCACGGCAGCGTGATGAGCCAGGCGCCAGGTCTGCATGCGCAGCCGCCCGGCCTCGTTGACCGCAGCGGCGCCGCCTTCCAGCTGCCAGCCTATCCACAGCGTCAGGCCGATGGACCCGAGCGCGATGCACAGCAGCGCGGCCCCCAGGATGCCGATCTTGGTGGCAAGGCGTGCGCGGCTCCACCCTTTGGACATGTCGCGCATTCTCGGCCGCTGCGCGATGTTCAACTTTGACGTCGCGCAAGCTTCGCGGTGAATTACTCCGCTTCTGTTCCCGCCTGAACGGGCGGCGTTGCGGCGGCCTGCTTGGCATCCAGCCCCCAGTCCAACCAGTCGTCGCCGAACAGTTCGCTGGGGTGGGGTGTGGCCACCGAGCCGTTGCCGCATTGCAGCGCGTCGGCCGGGCAGTAGCGGTCGCAGCCCCAGCAGATGCGCCCGGGCTGCGCCGGCTTGACCGGAAACTTCTTGCTCATGGCGGGGTAGGCGCGGCGTCCGGCACCGCGCGCGAGGCCGGCAGGCACGGCGACACCGGCTGGATCATGTAGACCCCGTGGTCTCGACCCTGCTCCAGCAGCAATGCCCGCATGCGAGCCTGGCAGAGCGTGGCGAGCAAGGCGTCGATCACGGCTGTCTTTGCCGGTCAGCCCGGGCGGCCGTCGAGGCGGGGGCGGGACAGTACTGGCCAGTAGCGCACCGCGTACAGGCCGAACCCGGCCGACCACAGCAGCGCTGAGGCCAGCGCCGCATGGACGATCTGGCCTGGTGCGAACAGCGGCAGCAGGACGCGCACGCCGGCTGCAGCGGCGACCAACCCGTAGCAGGCCACCTCCCAGCGGTCGGCCTTCAGGGGCCGGCCTGTGTGGCCGCGTGCGGTGCGGGTCATCATGCCAATCACCAGCCCGCCGACAGCGCCCACGGTCAGCGCATGCGTGGCGAGCGACGGCATCAGCCAGCCAGCCTCGGCCAGCGCTCGGAGCAACAGATGCACGGGCAACCAGGCGTAGGCCAGGTGCAGCACCCACACCAGCGGCACGCGGCGCGTGCGCCAGGGCCGCCACAGCGCCCAGCGCCAGGCGTGCGCCAGGCCCACGGCTGCGGCCAGCACGGCCAGCGGCAGGCCCTGCAGACCGATCGCGTCGGCCGCGAGCAGCGCCAGCACGCCGCCGAGTGCCGCCTTCTCGACGCGCGGCTCGCGCGTGGCGCCGGCGCCCGGCACGCCGTTGTTCGTGAACATGGGGATAACCCGTCCACCCATGACGGCCAGGATGAAGAGCACGACGTCCAGCCCCAGCTGGATGCCCAGCCAGGCCGGCACCACGACGATGCCGAACTGCGCCAGATGCACGCAGCCCGCGGCCAGGGCCAGCAGCGCCAGCAGGGCGATGAAGAAGTAGTTGCGTCGATTCCCGGCCTTCAGGAAGGGCAGCGCCAGCCCGACGGCGGCCGCCAGCGGGAAGGCGACGTTGGCGAGGGCCGCAGCCAGCGCATAGGGCGTCAGCACGAGCACGCGTGCCGCCACCCACAGCAGGGCCAGCGCGGCGAGCGTCCAACCCGTGGGCGTGGCTCGGTCTGTCCAGTTGCGGCCGGCCGTGAACAAGAATCCGACGATGACGGCCAGGGTGAAGCCGAACAACATCTCGTGGGCATGCCAGATCGGCCCGGCCAGATAGGGGCGCGCGAGCAGTCCGGAGAACTGCAGCGCCCACAGCGGCACCGACAGCGCCGCGAACACGCTGGCCAGCAGGTAGAAGGGCCGAAAACCCAGCGCGAACAGCGCGAAGCCCCTGTGGGGTGCCTGCGGCGGCTCCTGCAGTTTCAGCAACATTGTCATTCTCAGATCAGTCAGTCATCTTTTGCATTCGCCAGGCCGCTCGCGAAGGAACAGCGGCCATTGGTGGACAGGCTGCGCGCTGGCCGATTGGCGCGCCCACATGGCTACAAGCCACTGAGCGGAAGCCAATCCAAGTTTGTGGAACTCAAATCCTATTGAACCGTTTCGGCACCATCCTTGATGAGCGTCAAAACCGAACGTCTGCGCCGCATTTGCCGATTTCGTGGCCGATACAAGAGCTCGACTTCGATGCCGTCTACGGTGGGGCGTCCATCCCACTGCAGACGCTGGTTGGTCTGCACACATGAACTCATGCGGAACAAGGCTTGACCCTCTGACTGAGGTGGTCCACCGGCATGTCGCACCCGAGCTGTGCACCAACGACACCGAGCGGGAGTTGATGGCGGTGCTGGCCGGCGAGGTGACCGGTCAAGTGGCTAAGCTCTCTGCCGTCAGCCGCATCCGGGCCGGTCGCTTGGTTGCGCTGCTGCTGCCGCACATGACCGACCACATCGGCGTGCGCGCCTACGACGGCAACCCTACCGCCCAGCCTCGCCGGGAGAGGGCCTTCATCGACCTGGTCGTCGAGCGCCTGGCCCGCACCTCTTCGGTGGTACTGAGCGGCAAGGAGTTGAATCAGGCGACCAGGGACTGGAAGCTTAGGCGCCGCGGGACATGATCTTCGACGTGCGCTGGCCTACCGGAGGTGCCATGGCGCTCACCCCTTCCTGTCGACAGGGAAAACGGTGCTGGTTGTGCTGAACGCGCCGTCTGCGACCCTGTGTGGCCAGAGCGGCGCGCTCAGCGCTCGCCCAGGTGCCACAGCAAGGTCTGCCGCGCATGGGCCACGCGTGGCTGGCGCAGGGCGATCGGCGTCCAGGCCAGGTAGTAGCCGATCTGCGTGGAGGCCACGGGTGCGGGGATTTCCGCCAGTTCGCCGCGCTGAATCTCCTCGTGGCACAGGTACTCGGGCAGGGCGGTCCAGCCGAAGCCGGCGCTCAGCAGGCTGCGCAGCGCGCGCAGGTCCGGGCCAATCAGCGCGGGCACGAGGGGTTGGGGCCCGAGGTGGTTCTTGTCCAGCCAGTGATCGATCAAGGGCAAGTCCAGGCTGTAAGCCAGCAGGGGTTCAGCCAACAGGGCAGCCTTGAGATCCTCGGCGGTGTTCAGGCGCTGCACAACGCCGGGCGCCGCCACGGCCAGCACGCGCTCGCGCCGGATGAGTTCGCTGCGAAGGCGTGCATCGGTGGTGGCAAAGGCTGAAATGCCGAGGTCGCAATCACCATCGATCAGCATCTGCTGGATCACTTCGCGGTCACCCGACTGCAGGCGCACCCGCACACCCACCTCCAGCAGTGGGATCAGCTTGGGGGCCACGACTTCAGACAGGAAGTCCGCGTGGCCCGCCACCTGGAGGGCGCCGGCCACTTCAACCGAGCGGGCGCGGGCCGACGAAAGGGCCGCTTCCACCACGTCCAGCCTGTCGCCGATGTCGGCGGCCAGTTCGTCGGCCGCGGCCGTGGGGCTTACGCCCTGGCTCTCGCGCACGAACAGGCGGCGGCCGATGGCCGCTTCCAGTCCCGCCACATGCTGCGACACCGCCGGCTGCGTCAGGTTCAGGCTGCGCGCCGCGGCGGAGATGGACTTCTGGCGGTAGACCTCGACGAAGGTGCGCAGGCGGGACAGGGACATGAACCTGTCATCATAAAAATATTTATGCCCCTGGGCAAATCTCTTCGTTGGCGCCCGGACATCGGTCTTCCTACAGTGCCCTCACTGCATGAAGACGACGACACGAAAGGCTGCCACCATGATCAAACACCCGAGCTTCCAGGACCTGCAGGCCATCCTCCAGGCCATGAAGACGGCCCATCTGCACAAAGGCCCGGCGCCAGCCGCCTTGCGCCAGGACCGCCTGGCCCGTGCGGCCAACCTGGTCCGCAGCCACCACCAGGCCCTGGCGCAGGCCATCAGTGCCGACTTCGGCCACCGGGCCACCTACCAGTCGCTGGCCGCGGACGTGATGACCTCGGTGAAGATGCTGGGTTACGCCGCCGAACAGCTGCCCCAGTGGATGCAGCCTGAAGCCGTGGCCGTGCCGGCCCCGGGCATGCAGGGCTGGATTCAGCCGCAGCCGCTGGGCGTGGTGGGCATCATCAGCCCCTGGAACTTCCCGCTCAACCTGGCGTTCGGCCCGCTGGCCGGCGTGTTCGCCGCAGGCAACACCGCGCTGATCAAGCCCTCCGAGCTGACGCCGCGCACCTCCGAGCTGCTGGCCGAACTGGTGGGCCGCTACTTCGACCCGATGGAACTGGGCGTGGTGCTGGGCGATGCCGAGGTGGGCGCCGCCTTCAGCGGCCTGCCGTTTGACCACCTGGTCTTCACCGGCAGCACGGCGGTGGGCAAGCACGTGATGCGTGCCGCCGCCGAACACCTGGTGCCGGTCACGCTGGAGCTGGGCGGCAAGTCACCCGTGGTGGTGGACAGCGACGCCGACATCGCGCTGGCGATGGCCCGTACGCTGACCATCAAGACCTTCAACGCGGGCCAGATCTGCCTGGCGCCCGACTACATGCTCGTGCCCGCCAACCAACTGGACGCGCTGGTCCGCGCCGCGCGCCAGTTCATGACCGAGGCCTTCCCCACGCTGCAGGCCAACCCCGACTACACCAGCATCGTCAACGACCGCCACTACGGCCGCCTGATGGGCCTGCTGGCCGATGCCGCCGCCAAGGGCGCCCAGGTCATCAGCCTGGCCCCAGCGGGCGAGCCTGCGGCCGATGCGGCCACCCGCAAGATCGCGCCGCACCTGGTGCTGGGCGCCACCGATGACATGCAGATCATGCAAGAGGAGATCTTCGGTCCGCTGTTGCCGGTGCGCAGTTGGACCGACCGCGCCGAGCCGGTGGCCTACATCAACGCCCACCCGCGGCCACTGGCGGCGTACTACTTCGGCAACGAGACCGCGCGTCAGCAGGCCTTTGCCGAACAGACCACGTCGGGCGCCCTGGTGATCAATGACGTGATGAGCCACTCGGCCATCGAGACCCTGCCCTTCGGGGGCGTAGGCGCCTCCGGCATTGGGGCCTACCACGGCATCCACGGTTTCCGCCGCTTCAGCCATGCCAAGGCGGTAGTGCTGCAGAGCGAAGACGGCGCGTCCGGGCTGCGCCTACGCGCCCCTTACGACGACAAGCTGGCGGCGGCGCAGCGTGCCCTGGGCACGGCCTGAGCCGATGCAGCGTCCCCCAGTTCTATCCCAACCCCCATTTGCTGATACGCAAGGAGTGATGACATGAGCAAGAAGATCCTGATGGTGCTGACCTCACACGACCAACTGGGCGACACCGGCCTGAAGACCGGCTTCTGGCTGGAAGAGTTTGCTGCGCCGTACTACGTGTTCAAGGACGCGGGCGCGCACATCGTGCTGGCTTCGCCGGCCGGTGGCCAGCCGCCGCTGGACCCGAAGAGCGACCTGGCCGAGTTCCAGACCGAGCTGACGCACCGCTTCAAGGCCGACCCCGCTGCCCAGCAGGCGCTGGCGCACACCGTGAAGCTGGACACGGTGAACCCGGCCGACTTCGACACCGTCTTCTACCCCGGCGGCCACGGCCCGCTGTGGGACTTGGCCGAGTCGGCCACCTCGATCGGTCTGATCCAGACCTTCGAGCGGGCCGGTAAGCCGGTGGGCTTTGTCTGCCACGCCCCGGGCGCACTGCGCCATGTGAAGGCCGCCAACGGCGAACCTCTGGTCAAGGGTCGCCGCGTGACCGGCTTCACCAACGGCGAGGAAGCTGCCGTTCAGTTGACACAGGTCGTGCCCTTCCTGATCGAAGACGAGTTCAAGGCCCAGGGCGGCCTGTACGAGAAGGGGCCGGACTGGCATCCCCACGTCGTGGTGGATGGCACGCTGGTGACCGGCCAGAACCCCTCCAGCTCCGAAGGCGTGGCCAAGGCCTTGCTGCAACTGCTGGGCTGACACCAGGCAGGGCAACGGCAGCTGGCGCAGCGCTTCGACTATCGCCGTTAGCTGTTGGGCGCTTGGACCTTGTTTCGGCTGAGACCTACTACGAGCGGCGGTGGTGTCGCCTGGTCAGCGACTCAGCGCCGCCAGTGCCGCGTCGGTCCTGACGGCGTCTGACAAGTCGAAGGACTCCACCGCCGGCGGCTTGATCAAGGGCAGCACGTCTTCATGTCGACCGCGAAGCCAGGTCTCCCAATCGCTGGGATCGACGTGGATCAGCGAGCGCTTGTCCTGCGCGTCAGGCGGGAGTTCGGGGGCGGGCTTGTGCAGACGATTCAGCAGCGGATGGCTGTCGCAATTGGTGGTGATCAGCGTGAAGTTGGGCACCAGCTCGCCGGTCTTCGGATCCGTCCACTCGGACCACAGCCCGGCCAGCATCCATGGCGCGCCGTCAGCGCGCTTGAGCTGCCACCAGATGTTCTTGCCGGTTTCCCAGTTGGGCTCCTGGTACCAGGCCGCCGGTACCAGGCAGCGTCGGCCCGCTGCCCAGGCCGCTTTGAACGTCACCTTCTTCTCGATGCCTTCGATACGGGCGTTGTTCGTGCTGCGCGGCCGCCCGCGCTTGCCGGGGACCTGGCTGGGAAGGTAGTCAATGCGTTCGGGCTGACCGGGCCGGATCATTCCCCACTGCCCCACATGCCCGATGAAGGCGCCTTCAGCGGCGACGAAGAAGACGCCATCTTGATTCGGCCCCACGGTACGCGTGGCGTAGGCAGGGACGACCCAGCGCGCCGCGTGCTTCGCGACGTACACCTTGAAGTCATCCTTGGGGCTGACGTGATAGAGGTTGCACATGGCCGACGCACGATAGCGCATGGGCGTGGGCATCGCCCGATGGGAAGCCTGGTTGGTCTCCGCACACGGACTGGTCCCGAGCAAGGCTTGACCCTCAGGCCTCAGGCCCTCGTCGCTGACGCGTGGCGTGCTGCGCACGCGTGTCCCAGGGGCTCGGCCCTCCCGTGCGAGGCGACCGCGTGCCTGCTTCCTTCCCGCTGCGCGTGAACGGGCCCGCTTGGCGAACTGGCCGGTGCTGATGGTCTGCGCTTCGCGCTTTTCCGGCCAGATTGCCACACCTCGCACCCGCCATGCCCGTGGCCGGGCCGCGCTGAGGTGATCGTAGCGGCTCGACCGTCGCGCCAGTCGCTGCGCTTGCTGTCGCGACGGTCGCAGAGTTGCTGCGGCGCAGGTCAAGGCGATAGATTGCATCGCGTTCCTTTATTTCGTCAGAAAGTTGATTTCGACGACATTGCGGAACATACTCGCCGCATGACCGCCAGTCACACCCAGCGCGTCCTCGACCTTGCCGGCCAGAAGGGGCTGTTGCGCGCCGCCGACCTGGACGCCATCGAGGCGCCCAGGATCGTGCTGACGCGCATGACCGCTGCCGGCCTGCTGGACAAGGTGGGACGAGGCCTCTACCGCCTGCCAGGCCATCCAGCATCGGAGCATGAAGGCCTGGCGACCATTGCGACTAAAGTCCCGCAGGCTGTGTTCTGCCTGCTGACGGCGCTGCAGTTCCATGAACTGACGACGCAGCTGCCGCGTCAGATCTGGATAGCGATGCCGCGCGGCAGCCATGTGCCACGCATCGACTATCCGCCCCTGCGGATGGTGCAGATGAGCGGTCATGTCTACGCCGAGGGCGTTGAGACGGTCGAGCGTGATGGCGTGGCGCTGCGGGTGTATGGCGTCGCCAAGACCGTGGCCGACTGCTTCAAGCATCGCAACAAGATCGGGCTGGACGTGGCGCTGGAGGCGCTGAAGGATGCGCGGATACAGCGCAAGGCCTCGGCGGATGAGCTGTGGCGCTATGCGACGGTCTGCCGTGTTGCCAACGTGATGCGGCCCTATCTGGAGGCGGTGGGATGAGCGCGCACCTCGCTGCCTCCGTTCGCGCCCGCCTGCTCAACGTCGCCAAGGCGCAGGGGGCCGACTTCAACCAGGTGCTCGTTCGTTTCGCGCTGGAGCGCATGCTCTACCGACTGGCGCAGTCATCACATGCGGATCGGTTTCTGCTGAAGGGGGCGCTGTTGTTCACCCTCTGGTACGACATGCCGCATCGGGCTACGCGCGACGCCGACCTGCTGGGCTTCGGTGCGAGCGACCTGGCGTCTGTAGCGCAGGCCTTCCGCGACATCGCCGGCATCGCCGTGGACGATGGCATGGTGTTTGATCCGACGTCCGTTTCTGTCGAGGAGATCCGCAAGGAGGCCGGTTACGGCGGTGTCCGCGTGGTCATCGCCGGAGAACTGGCCAGGGCGCGCTGCAAGACACAGATCGACGTTGGTTTCGGCGACGCCGTCACGCCCGGTCCGGTGGATTCGGTCTATCCCGTGTTGCTGGATGACCTGCCTGCACCTCGGCTTCGGGTCTATCCAACCTATACCGTCGTCGCGGAAAAACTCCACGCGATCGCGCTGCTGGGCATGACTAACAGCCGTGTGAAGGACTACTTCGACCTGTCGGTGCTGCTGGAGCGCGAAACCTTCGACGTGACCGTGCTGGCGCAGGCGATCAAGGCCACCTTCGAGCGTCGCGGCATGGCGGTGCCCGCCGAGTTGCCAGTCGGCCTCACGGACGCGTTCTCGCGCGATGTGTCGCGGCAAGCGTTGTGGCTGGCCTTCGTCAGGAAGAACGAGCTTGCGCCGCAGCCTTTGGCCGCCGTCGTCGAACAGTTGCGGGCTGCCTTGCAGCCGGCGTTGACGCGCGCGGCGGCTTAGCGGCTCTTCCAGGCGTTCCGCCTAGGCCGCCGGGGTAACCCCCCTCGTGCGCCGCTGCGCGACGGTCGTGGCGTGCAGCACACGCCTGGCCATCGAGGCGCGGCCCTCCCCGTGCGAGGAGATTGCGGGCCTGCTTCCTTCACGCTGCGCGTGAACGGGCCCGCTTGGCGAACTGGCCGGTCTTGATCGGTTGCGCTTCGCGCTTGTACGGCCAGATCGCCACACCTCGCACCCGCCATGCCCGTGGCCGGGCCGCGCTGAGGTGATCGCAGCGGCTCGACCGTCGCGCCAGTCGCTGCGCTTGGTGTCACGCAGGCCGCAGAGGCGCCGCTGCTCAGGGTGTTTGCGGCGTCTTCGTTGCACCCGCTGCGCCAGGTGAGCTGGCACATCGGCTGCGGCACTTCGACGCCAGGTAGGGCAGCCTGTGCGCGGGTCGTCCCAGCGCGCTCCCCCCACAACCCCCGCACTGGGGTGAGGGGGACTTGTGGGGGGATCTTCAAGCTGTGGGCCGGGAAACCGGCGCACTGCTTCGGCTGCGTGAAACCCAACATCCATCCCCAACCCCTTCCCGCCGGAAGGGGCCATGCCCACCCCCCGCCCGCCCGTGGGCGGGTGCGAGGAGTCCAAGCGAGAGGATCAGTTGTCAGGGCTTTCAGAACCGGGCCCGGCTGGTCTCTCACGTGAAGGAGATTGGTCATGGCCAACGTTCAAGTCATCCAGCGCAACGCGCATCTGGCAGGGCCGTTGCGCATCGAGTTCGTCGAAGGCAGGGAGGGGCGCCTCGCCAAGGGCGTGCTTACGGCGATCAGCAATTCGGTGCGGGGTTCCGGCGACAACCGCGAGCAGCAGGCGACCGCCATCCAGTGGACGCTGTGGGGCGCCCAGGCCGAGAACGCCGCCGCCTACCTGGGCCGAGGCTCGCACGTGAACATCGTCGGCCGCGTGAAGAACAACAACTTCGAGAAGGACGGCGAAACCGTCTACGGCATGGATTTCACGGTCGAGGAGATCGACTACCTGGACAGCCGGGCCGAAGCCGAGGCGCGTCGTGGCGCCGATGGCCGTGGCCAGGCGAACACGGCACGCCATGCGGCGCATGCCAACGCCTGACCCCAGGGGCGGGCAGGGGAGTCAGCCGTCGCCCGCCTTCGAACCTCCTCAACGATCGAAGGAATCCAATCATGTACTCGACACATCCCACACTCGCGACCCGCTTTGGCGGCCGTTCCACCAACGTCATTCGCAGCGACGCACCGCTGAGCGAAGACCAGATGCGCGCGGCGGCGCCGTCCATCTTCGCGGCGGGCAAGCACGCCAGCCGCTCCGATCGCTACACCTACATCCCCACCATCGACGTGCTGCGCGGCCTGTGCAAGGAAGGCTTCGAGCCCTTCATGGTCGCGCAAGGGTCCAGCCGCATCGAGGGCAAGACCGAGTTCACCAAGCACATGATCCGCATGCGCCATGCTGGCCAGGTGCAGACCAAGCCCGAGGCCAACGAGATCATCCTCATCAACAGCCACGATGGCGCCAGCTCGTACCAGATGCTGGCCGGCATGTTCAGGTTCGTCTGCTGTAACGGCCTGGTCGTGGGCAACGTGGTGGACGACATCCGCATCCCGCACAAGGGCAACATCCAGGGCGAGGTGATCGAGGGTGCGTTCCGCGTGCTCGACGAGTTCGAGGCCGTCGAGCAGCACGCCGAGGCGATGAAGGCGCTGCAGCTGGAGCCGCCCGAGGAACTGGCCTTCGCGACGGCCGCGCTGGCGCTGCGCTTCGGCGAGCAGGTGGTTGAGCAGACCGGCGGGCACCGAGCGGCGCCGGTGACGGCCCAACAGCTGACCCAGGCACGTCGGCCCGAAGACATGGGCCACAGCCTGTGGACGACGTTCCAGCGCGTTCAGGAGAACGTGATCCGTGGCGGCCAACCCGGCCGCAGTGCCCAAGGCAAGCGCCTGCACACCCGCCCGGTCGGCAGCATCGACCGCGGCGTGAGCCTCAATCGCGCGCTGTGGATGCTGGCCGAGGAGATGCGCAAGCTCAAGGCCTGAGCGGCTCGTTCGTGCGCTGGATTTCGACCCGAATCCAGCGCCTCAGCGGGGCGCCGCCGGCCTGACCATCGCCAGACGCCACAACCGTCCCGCGCCATCTCAGAAGGAGACCACCATGGGTGCTTCGACCTTGGAAATCCTGGCCAGCTACACCGAGCGTGCACGGCAGGCCACTCACGCGGGCGGGCAAGCCTTCGCCCGGCTGCTCAAGCATGCCGAGAGCGGCGACAGCGGCCAACAGCGCCGGGCCGCACTGTTCGTCGCCGCGACCTACAACGGCCGCGCTCATCCCTTCGACCTCTTCGAGTTGCGTGCCGTCGACGTCGACATCAGCGACGCAATGCTGACCTGCCTCGACGCGCTGCGCTGGGGCCGCTCTGACCTCTACCGCTTGGTGCCCAACGGCGAGCAACGCGTGCGCGCCGTGATCCGTCAATGGGGCCTCGGTGCTGCTCGTGATTGACGCCCTGGGGGTGCGCCCTGCACCCCCGTCCGGTGGCGCCACATACCATTGCATCGCAACTGCGCTACAGTGCCGCCATGAAGACCGCCAGCATTCCGTCCGTGCGCGTGGAGCCCGAGCTCCGCGCGGAAGTGGAGGCCATGTTGGTCGAGGGCGAGACGCTGT
>JACCDS011902116.1_pt1 | contig 15051 bp, 16 predicted proteins | sample 7446441 | NCBI WGS metagenome assembly JACCDS01 (sample SAMN15323445, study PRJNA562643) | freshwater metagenome | isolation source: river surface water | place: USA:Blue River Watershed | collected 2017-08-17 | reverse complement strand
GGCATCGATCACAAACCAATCGCGCTGGACTTCGTGTCCTTTGGCGGAAAAGGTTTTCATGATGAATCCTAATTAAAGTTGAAGCTCGTACCGGTGGTTCCGCATGCTTGACGTACTGTCGCGGACGCGCCCTTGTTATCTGAATCCCCGTCCGAGCATACCGGGGAACCCGCGATTATAGTGTTTTCAAGGACTTGCCGTCAAATCCGCAGCAAACTGCGGCGCTTGCCCTTAAAATGAAGCGCTTTCGCCACCCCGAAGAGACGCTTATGGAATGCACCGTACGCTGGACTGGCCTGTCCGGCATGACTTTCGTGGCCGAGACCGGCTCCGGCCACCTGGTAACGATGGATGGCGCGCCCGACGGCGGCGGCCGCAACCTTGCGCCGCGCCCGATGGAAGTCGTGCTGGCCGGCACCGGCGGCTGCACCGCCTACGACGTGGTGGTGATCCTGCGCAAGAGCGGGCAGGACATCCGCGGCTGCGACGTCACACTGACATCGGAGCGCGCCGAGAAGGACCCGAAAGTATTCACCAAGGTCCACTTTCATTTCACCGTGCGTGGCCGCAACCTGAAGGCCAACCTGGTGGAGCGCGCGATCAAGCTGTCGCACGAGAAGTACTGCTCGGCGTCGATCATGCTGGAAAAGACAGCCGAACTCACGCACTCCTTCGACATCGTCGACGACCTCGCGGAACCGGCGCCGGCCGCCTGATTCCGTCGTCGGCTCAGCGGGCGGCGCCGAGACCGCCCGCCGCCCTCACAGGCGGTAGGCCGTGCCGGTCATTACCCGAGCCATCATGGTCATCGCGGCTTTCACCACTACGGGCAATTCACTGGCGCCAAGATCGCGGGCCGCATTGGCATGCGCAATTTCATCGTCGCGCATCTGCGTAACAATCGCACGCGAGCGACTATCCTGAGCCGGCAAAAGATCAAGATGACTGTTCAGGTGCGCCTCTACCTGCCGCTCGGTCTCGACCACAAAACCCAGGCTGTACGCGTCGCCCAGCTTGGCGGCAACCGCACCTAACGCATAGGCGCCGGCATACCAGACCGGATTCAGCAGGCTGGTGCGCGATCCCAGTTCGCGCAAACGCTCGGCGGTCCATGCGAGATGATCGACCTCCTCCTCGCCGGCCTTCCTGAACTGATCGCGGGTCAACTCGCCTTTCGCGAACCCCCCCTGCGCCTCATACAAGGCCTGCGCGCATACCTCGCCCACATGGTTCACCCGCATCAAACCGGCGCTGTGGCGCCGCTCATCATCGGTCATTGATGTTTCAGCAAGCCGCGCTGCCGGATTCGGGCGGTGACCAGCAGTCACGCCGCTGATTACTCGCAGAGAACGATCAAATGCGCAGATAAAAGAGTCGATTTGCATCAAAAAATTAACAAGTTGAGTAAAAAATGGAAAAAGTGTTGTAGATCAGAGACAAAATGTTAGCAATTTCTCTATGGATAAAAAATTAGTTTTGCTGGTGTTACAAAGTTTTGCTTCAATGCATGCTGACTTCTTGATCGCTCTGGTCTTGGAGGCTCGCTTTCGTTGAAAGAGTTGCATCGAGTGACCGAACACCGAAAGCGAAATCTTAGCATCACAACATTTTGGAGATTATTCGATGAAAAAGACTCAAGTTGCTCTGGCAGCGCTGGCCCTGGCGGCTTCGTCGGCTGCACTGGCTGATGGCGTTTCGCTGTACGGTACCCTGGAAGCCGGCCTGACCCACGCTAACAATGGCTCGAGCACTCGCTTCTCCGGTGCTGGTGAGTGGGCTACGACCCTCTTTGGCCTGAAGGGCGAGGAAGACCTGGGCGGCGGCCTGAAGGCATCGTTCAACCTGCAGGGCGGCCTCGAGACGAACACCGGCTCGACCAACAACGGCGGCACCACGGGCATCTTCAACCGTCTGGCTTATGTTGCTATCGGCAGCTCGGCTGGCACGGTCGGCCTCGGTCACCAGTTCTCCCCGTTCATCGGTTCTTACGTCAGCACCCTGGCGCTGGCTGGTAACAACTTCCTGGTTCCGGTTTGCGCGAACGCAGGTGCGTGTGATGGCGGCCCTGATTACAACACCGGCGGCTTCTTCATCCCGAACTCGGTGACCTACGCTGGTTCGTTCGGCCCGATCTCGACTAACGTCCTGTACTCGACCAAGAACGGCGACAACACCAACCAGACCACGATCGGTAGCCTGTCGTACGCTGTTGACAACGTGTATGTGACCGGCTCGGTTTCACGTCGTAAAGATGCATACAACAACTGGATCCTCGGTGGTACCTACACGATGGGTAACATCAAGCTGGCTGCGAACTACATCAGCCACAGCGACAAGACCGGTGGCGACGTTGACAGCAAGACCTGGACCGTCGGCGCGTCGTACGGCCTGACCGAAGCCACCAAGGTCGGCGTGAACTACTCGAAGACCAAGCGTGACAACGACAGCATGGATCCGTCGCTGTTCAACATCTCGCTGCAGCACAACCTGTCGAAGCGTACGGCTCTGTACGCCTTCTTCAACAAAGGTTCGGACGGCTCGGGTGTTTCCTACCAAGGCCAGAACCCGGATCTGGCTACGGCCCCGACCCGCGGCATCGGTGCTGGCATCTCGCACTCGTTCTAATTGCCCGTCGGTCCCGGACCGACAGACATAGAACTGATGTTCTTGAAAGCCGCTCTTCGGAGCGGCTTTTTTTCGTCCATTCATCACCGGTATTCGTGACCGGCCTGAAGCCCCGGCCCATGGCATGCCGAGTGCCGCGTCTGGTGATGGGTCTGGCGATGCATCAGCGCCGAGCCGCAGTCAATGAGACAGGAACCGCCCTTCCTCTGCACGTAGTGCCTGCACCGCATCCGCCGCCGGGCCATCGGTCCGGCGCTGCCGCATGTCGTGCCAGTCGTAGCGACGGCGCACCGTTCGCTCCAGCACAATGCCGTCAACCAGGTAGGCGTCCGACATGTACGAGGCGATCAGCGTGGCCCGCTTTGCCGGCAGCGCGAACAGGTCCGCACCGTGGCTATAGTCCGTCAGCGGCGACAAACAACCGAGCGCATGAGTCATCAGCGTTGGCAACACATCCTGATGCAGGGACATGCGCCGCTCGACCGCACCAACGCTGCTCCCCGGAGCGCGCACGATGAGGGGTGTCTGCGTCTGCCAGCGGCTGAAATTGCTGCCATGGCCCCAGTAACCCAGACCGTTCTCGTTGAACTCTTCGGCATGGTCGCCGGTAATGATGACCCAGGTGTTCTTCAGCCTGCCACGGCGCTCGGCCTCGGACAGCGCTTTGCCAACGAGCGCATCGAGGTAATGCAGGCTGTTGAAATAATCGTTCTTGTACGGAACGCTATCGGCGTTCCGGTCCAGCGCATAGCCGCCTTCAACCACCGGTAGCGGATTGAAGCGCGCATACTCACTCGGGTAGTTGTAAGGCGAGTGCGACGAGGTCAGGAACAGGAAGTCAAAGCGGCGTTCTGCCGGCGCGCTGGCCAGCGTGCGGATATAGCGCTCGACCAGGGTGGCATCGGGCAAGTGATCGACGTAATCGGCATCAGGGACTTTCGGGAAAAACAGGCGCCGCAAGGAAAAGCCGTCGAGATTGCTGGAGGTGAAAACGCGCGTCCGGTAGCCCTGCGCCTCCAGGGCCTGCGTCAATACGCTCGAATGGCCGCGCGCTGACGAACGCAGCAGTGGAAAATAATTCGGGTGCAGGCCGTACATCAGCCCGAACAGTCCGGGCACAGTCGCCGCGCCACTCGACACATGATTCGCAAAGCGCGTCCCTTGCGCCGCGAAGCGCGCAATATTCGGCGTCACCTGCGGATTCATCGCATCGGCCTGCCAGCTCTCCAGCACGATCATCAGAATCGATGGCGGCTCCTGAGCGGCGACACACTGCGGCGATGCGAGCGGATAGTTAACGACACCGGCGAGCACAGATCCGGAGGCATCGGTCTTGCCGTACGCCGCCGGAAAGATGTGCGGCCACCACTGGCTGATGGCCGCAGCCCGCTTGGAGTACTCCACCGGATAGTAGATCGGCAGGAAGGGGCGGTAGCGAGTGATCTCGTCGCGCGAGAAATACGCGGCCCAAATGTGGATCATCGAGTTGGCCATCAGCGCGACCGGCATCAGCACCAATGCGGCGACAAACCATGGCCAGTGGCGCCGGCTTCCCGAGCAGCGACATGCATACAGCCACCACACCGCGCCCAGCAACAGCAACGCAAACAACGCTGAAACTGCCAGCACGAAGACCGGTATGCCCATGCCGCGGAAATCATTCACGAACATGTCGATCATGAGCCAGTCGAGGTGGAAGCGATACAGGTTGAATACGGCCACGTCGATAGCCAGGTAGAGCAGCCAGGTCCAGCCCAGCACCGGCCACAACCAGTGCGTGGCGCGATACAGCGACAGCGGCAGCAGCAAAACTGCAGCCAACAGCAACAGCGTGCCGTAGTAACCGATCACGCTCCACTGATAGGCAAGCGTCAGCGCCGTGTCCGCAGCCGGCGCGTCCTTCAGGAACAACCCGACTGCGGCAGCGGTCAGCAGGCACAGGTAGAAGGTCAGCTTCAGGTGATTGCCGACACGTTCCCGGAGTACAGCTTTCATTCGCGCATGCAGCTCACTTCGGACCGTATTGCATCTCGCCGTTGCCGAACGACCAGTTTTCCTTATCCACTTCGACGAGGCTGATGAACACATCCTCCCTGCGGACCTGGAGCTCGGCGTGCAGATCATCGGCGATACGGCGATAGAACTTCTTCTTCAGTTCGGTCGTGCGTCCCGCATTCAGCGTCACCTGGATGAACACGATCCCCGGCGAATACGCGATGCCGAGATAGCTCTGCGGTATGTTCAGCGCGGTCGCTTCATGCGCCGTGATGATCTGGAATTTGTCATCGGCAGGCACATTGATTTCCGTGGTCATCGCGCGATACACGATGTCACCGACGGCGCGTCCGAAGCCGGCCGGATGGCCGGCACCGATATCGATCCTGACGAGAGGCATACAGATCCTTTTATTGGGAAATTCGAGGGCGGGAAAGAATAACCGAAAAGCGCAAGTCAACACCCTAAATCAATGAATCTGCTCAACGGCCTGCCTATAATAAGAAAACTCTACAAGAGTCCCTTCCAAAATGAGCGGCGCGAAGCGACGCGAACACTGGCAAGGCGCCCCCAGCGCGGCCAGCGGCATTTTGACAGAGAGTCTAAAGACCTTCGACCAGCTTCGGGAGAACGACATGAAAAAACTTGCCTTGCTCATCGGTTTGTCCGGCCTTGCCATGGCCACCATCGCCTATGCCGAGGGCGCCGACAACCCGCCTCCCGCCAGCCAGGTGGTCGAACAGCCGGCCACCCTGCCGCAGATGTCGGAATTACCAAAAATGAAAGCCGAGGGCGAGCGTATCGCCGCGCTAATGGAGAAGCTCGCCAAAGAAACTGACCCGGCAGAGCGCCGCCGGATCATGTTGGAAGTGAGCTGCCCGCAATAAAACGCGGTGGCGCGCCTGCGATTCGCGCTGGCGCCCCTGTGGAATTCGTCGCACGGCCATTGGCCGTGCGCCTGCTCGGCTACTTCAGGGCGCGCCGTTCAGGATCCACTTGGCAAGCAGCTTTGCATCGGCTGGCTCGATTGCCTCATTGGCCGGATGCATGCCCTCGCCCCAGCGCCCGGTACTGCCTTCGCGAATACGCGCGGCGATCTCCGCGTCCGCCTTCTTGCCCCGGTAGCGCTTGGCGATGTCGCTCAATGCCGGGCCGACAATGGTCTCGGTCGCATTGTGGCATCCGCTGCAGCCATTGCTCGTGAACGCGCTCTGGGCCGCGGCAATGTCATCCGCTTCCATCGCCGCGCGCGACATCGCGGTCATGGTCGCAAGCACGAGCCCGACGGTCGTCGCTAGAACCTTCTTGTTCATGTGTACTCCTCCCCTGGTGGTTTTATTAACTTGTCATTGCCGGAAATATTTTGGCGCTTACCCCTTGGAAAAGCTTGTGACCAAATCAAATTTTCCGTAATTCATGCAGCACCTGCCACGGCAGGCGTACTTCCTGCTTCAGCGCCGGCATGGCCCTGCTTAGCCCCGACGCCCTGGTCCGCTTTCATGATGCGCTGCTGCGCGACGACACACGAGTCGCGGCCTTGCCTGCGACCGGCGCAGCGATGGCTGCCATCGCCGACAACCACCGCTACAACCTGCTGCTCTGGCGCACCGAAGACCAGGCGCGGCGCACCGATGTGCCGGCCACGCAGATCGTGCGCTGCAAGCGCGCTATCGACCGCTGGAACCAGCAGCGCAATGACGCCATCGAGCGTATCGACGATGCGCTGCTGCAGCGACTGGGCGGCATCGCGCTGCGACCAGGCGCGCGGCTTCACAGCGAGACAGCCGGCGCCATGATCGACCGGCTGTCGATCCTCTCATTGAAGATCTGGCATATGCGATTGCAAGCGCGGCGGCGCGATGCCGACCCTGTACATCTTTCCGACTGCAGCAAAAAATGGCACGCGTTGCGGGCGCAGCGCGCTGACCTGGTGGCTTGCCTGGCGCGGCTGCTACAGGAAAGCGAGCGCGGCGATGCCTACTTCAAGCCTTACCGTCAGTTCAAGATGTACAACGATCCGCGCTTCAATCCCTGGCTGACGGGCAGCGCTGCGCCAGTGCCCGCGTTGCCATCAGTTGCCGTGCCGCCGCGATGACCTGATCGACCCGGCTGCCGTTGCGATCCAGCACGCAGCGGTGCAGGCGCTTGTCCGGCGGCGCCCAGCGTGCGCGGCCATCCCGGCGAAACACCACCACACTGGGCAAGCGCAGCGCGGCCGCCAGATGGGAAGCGCCGCTGTCATTGCAGACCAGCAGGCACGCACCATCCATCAAGGCCGCCATCGCGCCGATCGACCAGGGCAGTGCAGCAGTCATCGCAGGAAACCGCATCGCCTGTGCCACCTGTTGCACCAGGTCCTGCTCATGGTGCGAGCCGGTCAGGACAATCCGCAGACCGAACGCGCTCGCAAGGCTATCCGCCACGGCGGCAAACGCCTCGACCGGCCAGCGGCGCTCGGGATCGCGCGCACCCGCGTGGATACATGCGTAAGGCAAGCCGTCTAGCTGCGCCGGTACGCCGGTGGCGTGCAGCGCCTCATCGTCGGCTGGCCTTAGCGGAAACGCCAGCCGGCGGTCGCAGGCCGGGATGCCGAGCGCGGCCATCAGGCCGAGCAGGCGAATACTCTCGTGTCCTCGGTGGGGGTAGGAAAAAAAGCCGGGGCCGTCAGCAGCGCAGTCGCGCGTGTAGCCCACCGTCCTGCGCGCACCGAACTCGCGCACAAGCGGGTTGCTGATCGCGCCGCTGCCATGCAGCTGGATCGCCAGATCGGCGTGGCGGGCGCGCATCTGGGAACAGAACGACGGCCAGCCGCGCGGATCGGCAGCCGCTTCAGGCAACTGGGGATGACCCGGAAACGCAATAAATTCATCGACCAGTGCGGCAAAGCGCTGCGCGAACTGCGTAGCCCAAGGCAGCCCGACCAAGACGATACGCGTCGCCGGCACTGCCGCACGCAGCGCACGCAGTGCCGGCACGGCACACAGCATGTCACCGACCTGCAAGGCGCGAAAGACCAGCACCTCGCGCAGGTCCGGCGGCAACAGGGATTCCGTCACATAGCTTGCCTGCACGATGAGACTCCGGCACAGACCGCAACGCCCGTTTCGACCCCGGCAGCCACCCTGCGTTCGGCCAATCATGAAGCATGCAGATGGCGATCAGGCGGGCCTGCACGCGGGAACCGCAGCAAAATGCACCGGCCATAGCGAATGTCCGCATCGCGCCGGTTAGACTAGCACCGGTCTTGCGGCATCATGGACCCTGTTGATTTGAATAATCCCGCAGCCGAAACCGTGTGTGGCGGCGCCCAACGTGAACCACCATCTCCTGATGAGCCAACGACGCCTGATCCTGTTTGCCGGCCACGCCGGCACCGGCAAAACCAGCCTCGCCAAGCGCGCCGTGCCGCTACTGGCCGAGCGCAGCGGCCGCGACTTTTTCTTCCTCGACAAGGACACCGCGTATGGCGCGTTCAGTTCGCACATCATGGGGCTGCTGACCGGGGATCCGGACGACCGCGACAGCCCGACCTACCTGCAGCACCTGCGCGACCGTGAGTACGCGGGCCTGCTCGAGATCACGCGCGAAAATCTTGAACTCGGCCTGCAGGTGATGCTGGTCGGCCCGTTCACGCGCGAGATCATGGGCGGCAAGTTCTTCCGTCCGGCCGAACTCGGCCTGCCGGCAGACACTTGCTGCCGCATCGCGTGGATTGACCTGTCAAGCGATGAAGCAAAGCGGCGCATCGAGGCAAGGAACGATGCGCGCGACCACTGGAAGCTGGCCCACTGGGATGACTACCTGAAGCGGCGCGTCGAGCCGCCCCGGCATCCGGCGCTGAAACGCTTCGACAACGGCCGCTTCGACGCCCAAGCCTTCGACCAGCTGATCGACTTCCTGCTCAACTAGGATTTACTCCAGCGCCTGATAGACGAGTGTCTTGATCATACGGCGGTAAGACTGGCGAATCGCACCCGGCGTCTGCGCCATCATCACGCCGATCAGCTGCTCCTTCGGATCGACCCAGAAGAAGGTGCCGCCGATGCCGCCCCAGGCGAAGTCGCCTTCGGAACCGTGCACACCGGCGATGCCGGCGCCCTGCCGCACCATGAAGCCGAGGCCGAAGGTATAGCCCTGCACGCCCATCAGCACCTCACCCGGCTGCACCGGGGTGGCGATTTTCGGACCAAGGTGGTCCGAGGTCATCAGCGCCACCGCCGAGCGCGACAGGTAGCGGCGACCGTCGAGCGAGCCGCCGTTGAGCAACATCTGGCAGAAGCGCATATAGTCGTCGGCCGTCGTCGAAATGCCACCGCCACCGGAATCATTGCCGGTGGGGCGCGTGATGTCGAGCACCTTCATCGTCGGACCGCCCGTCACCGGATCGGTCTTCAACGGTTCGGCGATGCGCGACGCTTTCGCCGCCGGCACGACGAACTGCGTGTCTTTCATGCCCAGCGGCGCCAGCAGCCTCTCGTCGAGCAGCGCACTCAGCGGCTTACCCGATATGCGTTCAAGCACGCGGCCAAGCAAGTCGGTCGACAGGCTGTAATCAAAGGTCGTGCCCGGCTGCCAGACCAGCGGCGCGCTCGCTAACGCGTCAATCTGCTCGTCCGGCGTCAGAGATATCGACCTCATTGTCACGGTCGGCGAGAACAGCCCCGCCTCCGCGTAGGCCTTGCGTGCGCTCTCGAAACGCGTGAATTCGCCATACGTCAGGCCCGACGTATGACGCAGCAGGTCCTGCACCGTGATCTGGCGCTTGGCCGGCTCGCGCGCGCTGTTCGGGTCGGCCGGATTCGACAGCACCTGCATCGACGCAAACTGCGGGAAGAACTTCGACATCGGATCGGTCAGCTGCAGCTTGCCTTCTTCGACCAGCATCATCGCCAGCACCGATACCAATGGCTTGGTCATCGAATAGGCGCGGAAAATCGCGTCACGGCGAAGGATCTTGCCGGCCGCTTCGTCCTGCCAGCCGATCGCTTCCGCGTGCACGATCGCGCCCTTGCGCGCTACCAGCACCACGGCGCCCGGCATGCGGTGCTCGTCGATCTCGGTGCGGATCACGCCCCGGATGCGTGCCAGACGCTCTTTCGACATGCCCTGCAGCGACGGTGGCGAGGTCGGCAGGTCACCTGCGAAGGAAGGCATTGCGGGGGATAGCGACAGCGCGAGTGCGAGCGCACAGGCAGTTCGGGTGATCTTCATGCTTCTCTCCTGAGGGTATTGTTCTTTTTTAAACCGAAATAAACGATACACGTAACATACCAGTGACCGCTCAGCCGCGCGAGCGCATCCATGCGTTGCGCAACCTGACGCCCGCTGCGGGTTTGTCCTTCATCTGCAGGCGCCACTGCGGCGCCGACTCGGGCTGCAGCACCACGCGGAACTGCATCAGCTCGTCGCGCCGGAATGCATGCACGGTGATGGTGTCCCCGCGCCGGTAACGCTGCAACAGTCCGTCAAGGCCGCCCGCAGTCACACGCAATCCATCGATCGCTACCAGCACGTCGCCGGCCGACAGTCCGGCGCGATGCGCCGCTCCGCCCTCATGCACCGACGCCAGCCGGCAGTCCTGGCCGTCGTTCTTCGTGCGCACGTCCAGCGCGAGCTTGTCGCCATGCTGTCCGTCATCCGAGAGGATGCCGAACGCGGCGAACGCGTCTGCCAGCGGCAAGTCGCGGGTGCCGCGCACGGCCAGGTCGAACACGGACTTCAGCTTCAGCCCCGTCACCTCATCGAATAGCGCCTCGACCTCGTCCCCGGTCACGCCCTCCCCCCTGCCGGGGCGGTAGAATTCACGGCCGTAGCGACGCCACAGCGCACGCATCACGTCGTCGAGCGAGCGCGCGCCGCGGGTCTCGCGCCGGATCGTCAGGTCCAGCAGCAAGGCCACCAGCGAGCCCTTCGCGTAATAGCTGACGATCGCATTCGGCGCATTCTCGTCCTGCCGATAATACTTGGTCCATGCATCAAAGCTTGATTCGGCCACGCTCTGCCTGAGGCGGCCGCTGCCGCGCAATACGCCGTTGAGGGTCTTCGCCAACAGGCCGAGATAGGCGTCCTGGCCGATCAGGCCGGCGCGCAGCAGGATCAGGTCATCGTAATAGCTGGTAAAGCCCTCGAACAACCACAACAGCGTCGTGTAATTTTCCTGCGCAAAATCGTACGGCGCAAATGCATCGGGCTTGATGCGCTTCACGTTCCAGGTATGGAAATACTCATGGCTGCACAGCCCCAGAAAGCCGCGGTAGCCATCGCTCATCGCCGCTTGCCCCTGCACCGGCAGGTCGGCGCGCGCGCACAGCAGCGCGGTCGATGCGCGGTGCTCAAGTCCGCCGTAACCGTCACCGACGGCCATCGTGAGAAAGACATAGCGGTCCATCGGCGCGCGCTTTGTGGCCGGCTCGAACAGCGCAATCTGCGCTTCGCAGATTTTCTTCAGGTCTACTGCCAGCCGCGCCGCATCGAGATGGGGCACGCGTCCGGTGATGGCCATCTCGTGCGGCACGCCATGCGCTTCGAAGCGGACCAGCTGAAACTCGCCCATCTCGACCGGATGGTCGACCAGCTCGTCATAATCCTGGGCGACATAGGTACCGAAACGGTGGCGACGCGCCTTGAGTTCAGGCAGCGCGGTGGCGACGCGCCAGCCCTTGAACGCCTCGCCCGCCGGCGGCTGGATATCGACGACATGCGGGAGCGCTTCCTGCCCGTGCACACGCAGGAACACACTGGTGCCATTGAAAAAACCGTGCGTCTGGTCGAGATGCGCGGCACGCACCGACAAGTCCCATGCATAGACCTGATAGACGATGCGCAACGAACCACTGCAGCGTGCGGCACGCCAGGTATGCTTGTCGCACTTGGCGATGCGCAGCTTGCGGCCGCCGGACTCGGCGCGAATCTGCACGATATTGCGTGCAAATTCGCGGATCATGTAGCTGCCCGGGATCCAGGCGGGCAGCGAGACTACCTGCCCGTCGGGATCGGGCTGCTCAATGGTCAGCGACACCTCGAACAAGTGCAGGCCCGGATCGTGCGGACGAATCGTATACAGCAGAGCAGCGCGGCGCGAAGTCATGGAACGGGATCAGGTCATCAGTGAATCGTTCGGTTCGTGTAACCCGATACCTCAGGCATGGACGTTGACGACCAGCCTTCCGCGTACCTCGCCGGCGAGGATCTTCGGTGCCCATGCCAGCGCATCGGCGAGCGTGATCTCCTGCGTAATACGTTCCAGCGTATCGGTCTTCATTTCCAGCGCGAGATTCGACCAGGCATCGACGCGGCGGGACCGTGGCGCCATCACGCTGTCGACACCGATCAGTCGGACACTGCGCAGGATGAACGGCGCGACCGTGGCCGGGAAGTCCATCCCCTGCGCCAGGCCGCAGGCGGCAACCGTGCCGCCATAGCGCACCTGTGCGACCGCATTGGCCAGCGTGTGAGAGCCGACCGAATCGACCACGCCGGCCCAGCGTTCTTTCTGCAACGGCTTGCCCGGCGACGACAGCTCCGCGCGGTCGATCACCTCGGCAGCGCCGAGCAGTTTCAGGTAGCCGGCCTCGGCCAGCTTACCGGTTGACGCCACCACCTTGTAGCCGCGCGCAGCCAGGATCGCAATAGCGATGCTGCCCACGCCGCCCGACGCGCCCGTAACCAGCACCTCGCCGTGCTCGGGCTTCACGCCCTGCTCGGCCAGTGCCATCGCGCACAACATCGCGGTATAGCCGGCGGTACCGATGGCCATCGCAGTGCGTGCCGACATGCCGTGCGGCAGCGGGATCAGCCAGTCACCCTTGAGGCGCGCACGCTCGGCCAGACAGCCCTTATGGGATTCGCCAACGCCCCAGCCGTTGAGCAGGAAACGGTCGCCCGCCTTCCAGTCCGGATGGGTCGACTCAAGCACCGTACCGGCGCCGTCGATGCCAGGCACCATCGGCCACTTGCGCACGACCGGCGACTTGCCGGTGATGGCTAAGCCATCTTTGTAATTAATGGTCGAATAATCTACCGCCACGGTCACGTCACCCTCTGCGGGCAGTTCGGCGTCATCGATACGGGTGAGCTCGGCACGAGTGGAACCGTCCTCGTTCCGGTTGAGCAGAATGGCTCGGAACATCGCTGATCTCCTGTTGTTATTGGAATGCGGGCCCGACCTCGGCAAGCGCTGGTGACGCTGCCACTGATCGGCATATTCGGGGGATGTTAGCGGATTTGCCAGCCCGGATTGACGGGCCGGCCGGGGAATTCAGATGAACTTATTTCACCGATGCGAGCTTCGATTCAAGCGTCTTCGCGTCGACCGCGCCGGGGATGCGCGAGCCATCGGCAAAGATGACCGTCGGCGTGCCGGTGACGCGATACTTCTTGCCGAGCTCAACCACCTTGTCGATGCCTGCCGATGAACAGGAATCCGGTGCCTGGGGCGGTGTCTTACCATCGAGCATCCAGTCATCCCAGGCCTTGGCACGGTCGGCCGCGCACCAGAGATTGCGAGACTTCTTCTGCGAATCCTCGCCCAGTACCGGATAGATGAACGTGTAGACGGTGATGTCCTTGACCTCAGCCAGCGTCTTGCGAAAGCGCTTGCAATAGCCACAGTTCGGATCTTCGAACACGGCAATCAACCGCTTGCCGCTGCCCTTGACGCTCTTCACCGCCAGCTCGAGCGGCAAGTCGGCGAACTTCACACGGTTGAGCTCATCCACCCGCGCCTGCGTCAGATCCTTTGACGTCTCCGTGTCGATCACGCGACCGATGAAGACATAGCGCCCTTCAGCGTCAGAATAAATGATCTCGCTGCCAACCTTCAGCTCGTACAGGCCAGCGTACGGGGTCTTCATCACACTATCGATCGGCGCATCGGTACCGAGCTTGTTCTGCAAGGCCTTCTTGATCTTTGCCTCTTGCGCAACGGCCGACGCCGACACGGACCACAGACCGGCGACGACCAGGGCCAGCCAGCACAGCTTTTTCATCATGATTTTTCACCAGTGGAGGAATATAAGGAGCGACCGAAGGCATGAGCCATCAGCCGGCGCTTCAGGAACGGCAACTTGTCGACCGCGGCGATACCGAGATTACGGATCGCCCTGACCGGCTCGAGTTCGGACGAGAACAACCGCTGCAAGCCATCAGTGGCGACCTGCATCAGCAATACCTCTTCCTTGCGCGAACGCGCATAGCGCGCCAGCGTGCGCACGTCGCCGCAGTCGGCCGCGTGCTCGCGTCCGTCCAACGCGGCGAGCAGCGCGTCGATATCGGCAAAACCGAGGTTCATGCCCTGCCCGGCCAGCGGGTGCACCACATGTGCGGCGTCGCCAATCAGGGCAACGCGATGCGCGACCAGCGAAGCCGAGCGGATCAGCCGCAACGGAAACGCCCGCGGCGCGGCCGGCGCCAGCATGGTCAGCCGGCCCAGCGTTTGTCCGGGCAACTGCTGCAGCCGCTCGCAGATGCGCTCCGGAGGTTCACGTAAAAGCACGTCCGCCAGCGGCTCGGGCGCCGACCAGACCAGAGATACCCGCTCACCCGGCAGCGGCAACAGTGCGACGATGCCGTCCGCGCCAAGAAACCACTGGCTGGCCACACCATGATGCGGATGTTCGCAGGCGAAATTCGCGACCACGGCACGCTGGCCGTACGAACGATAGTCCATCCCGATGTCAGCCTGCGTGCGCACCCACGAGTGGGCGCCATCCGCGCCGACCAGCAACGAGCAGTCGATCACCTGTCCCGAATCCAGCGTGATCGATGCGCGACCCTCGTCAAAGCGCATCTGCACGGCCGAGCCTTGCAGCAGCTGCACGCCGGTAGCGAAACGTAATGCGGCGTCGAGCGCACGATTGAGGTTGCTGTCCTCGACGATCCATGCGAGCGCGTCGACCCGCGCGCCGTACGCATCGAAGTCCAGCTGGCTGGCAGTCCCGTCGGCGTCGCCATGAATGGCCATCGCGTCGACGGCAGCGATGCGGGTTGCGTCCATCGCGTCCCACACCTTGAGCGAAGAAAGCAGTCCACGGGCGACATGATTGAGGGCATACACACGCAAGTCCCAGTCGGCCAGCGGCGCGCCTTCGAGCGCGGACAACGCAGGCGCAACCAGCGCGACCTGCAGCCCGGCCTTCGCCAGGGCCAGCGCGCCCGCCTTGCCGACTGCGCCGCTGCCGATTACGCAGATGTCACAGGAAATAGTCATCCGAATATTATAGCTGCGCGGGCGCACGAGCTTTCAGGGCGGGGCTTTGCATCACCGGAATGTTTTGCTATACTTGCGGTCTTGGCCTGGTAGCTCAGTCGGTAGAGCAGAGGATTGAAAATCCTTGTGTCGGTGGTTCGATTCCGCCCCGGGCCACCAAGAACTCTGAATAGCCCACCTCGTGGGCTATTTTTTTTAACCTGCGTGAAATGTTGCTAATAGCG
>JACCDS010931954.1_pt1 | contig 15058 bp, 7 predicted proteins | sample 7446441 | NCBI WGS metagenome assembly JACCDS01 (sample SAMN15323445, study PRJNA562643) | freshwater metagenome | isolation source: river surface water | place: USA:Blue River Watershed | collected 2017-08-17 | reverse complement strand
TTGTTGCTGCAGTTGGTGGTCAGCACGGGCAGGCCGTAGGTGTGGTGCCATGCGCGGACCAGGTGGTCGGACGCGGCTTTGCTCGCGCTGTAGGGGCTGTTGGGCTCATAACGGTTCGTCTCGGCAAAAGCCGGATCGTCCTTGGCCAGCGAGCCATACACCTCGTCGGTCGACACATGCAAAAAGCGGAAATCCGCCTTGAGCGCATCGGCCAAGCCCATCCAGTAACCACGCACCGACTCCAACAAACGGAAAGTGCCCATGATGTTGGTCTCGATGAAATCACCCGGCCCGTGGATCGATCGGTCCACATGGCTCTCGGCCGCAAAGTTAACCACTGCACGGGGCTGGTGATCGGCCAGCAAACGGCTCACCAAAGCCGCATCGCCAATGTCGCCCTGCACAAAAATGTGACGCGGGTCACCCTGCAAACTGGCCAGCGTCTCGGGGTTGCCCGCGTAGGTGAGTTTGTCCAGGTTGACGACTGGCTCAGCACTGCTTGCGAGCCAGTCCAGAACAAAATTAGCACCAATAAAGCCGGCACCGCCGGTCACAAGAATGGTCATATAAAAAATTCAGTTGAATTTAAAAAATTGAACGATTGTAAGAAGTTTGAAAATCAATCCAAGCTGACAACGGCCACACCACACCCGCTGGATACCGCGTCAAGCCCAGCATTCATACGGACTTCCGGGGTTTCTCAAGGGCGACGCATCAGGCGATCTGCTTAGCCATTTCTTTGAGCACGGTGTCCAAAATCGCTCTGACACAACGGATTTCACCGGCCATCGTGGCTGCCAACTCAGGGCGCACGCGCTAGAGGAAAAGACATGCGGCTCTGGCAAAACAATTGGGATCTGACCCCAATTAAAAGGGTACGGCCATGAGGAGGCCGATGCGCAGGTTGGTGCGTTTGTTGGCACCTTGGTCTTCGCCTTCGGCCAAGTGGGTGTAGGCCAGCTCGGGGGGCAGCGTCATGCCCATCCAGTGCATGGTCTGGCTGGCGCTCAGGCCCCACATGCGGCCATGGGGGGCGTTCAGCGTTGGACTGTAAGCGCCCAAGCTGGTATTGATCGTCCCCGAATGCAGTTTGAATTGGCGTTGCTGCTCTGCGTCCATCCACCCCAGCGTCAACACTCGTGAGCCAGAACCCTGAGCAGGCCCCACCCAACGTGCGCCTTGCGTGTAGCCCTGGCTGTACACCCCATTCACATAGCCGGGAAAAGTCGGTTGGGTGTCCCAAGGCAAGCTGTAAGCATTGGAATTGGCCCACTCTGCAAACACACGATAACGGCCATTGTCATAAGTTTTTTCAGCGCCCCAAAGACTCATGAACTTGAATGGCAAAGGGATCTGGCCTGCTGCATCCTCACCCATCCACTGCCCATAAACAGCGCAAGTCCCCCAGCTGGCGGGACAACGGGCACGGACGTCATACCCGGCAATCTGGCCGCTCGAATCCGGTGGATCACCCGGATTCTGATTGACCTGTTGTCCAAAAAACGCCTTCACAAAATTACTCGCCCCACCTGGACGCCCCTGGCCACCAACCTGCATCCCTCTGCTCAACCCCAGCTCCAGCCAAGGCTGCGGCTTCATCGTCAAACGCGCCCCCGAAAACAAAAAACCGCTCGGCTGGTTTTGCACCACGATCGGGTCTTGCGCCTTGGCCACAAACACATCCAGGCTCCACGGCCCCATCCACGACAACCACGCGCTGTCAGACGCTTTGACCGATCCCCGCTGTACACCCACACCCTGCCAAGCCGGGCTGTTATGACCATTGATCAAACTGCTCTGCCAACCCGGGCCCCACCAGTTCTGGCGAGAAAACGCCTGCACATTCCAGCCGTTCCAGCCCACCACCGCCTCACTGCCCTGCAAACGCATCTGATACTGGGCCTCGTGCGGCGCACCCGGTAAGTTGGCTGGCATGCTGTTGGCATTGGCCTCCAGCTTGGCCCCCAAGCGCCCCGCGGCCGACACCGCATCGCCACCCCAACGACCCTCGGCCGTCGACATCTGCCCACTGCTGCCCGGCGTGTAGTTCTCGCCATAACCCGCCAAGCCCTCCGACTCCGAACGCAAATGCAACTGAATGCGCCCACGCGAACGCCATGCCTCCAGCTCCTTGAGCACAAAATCTCTGGACGCCTTGACCACCTCGGCTTCGGCCTGCGCGGGCACCACCACCTGGTCCAAAGCCTGCTGCACAGCCGCCGCCGGCAAAGGCCAATGCGACACCGGCAAAGCCAAAGCCGCGTTGTCCGCCAACCACTGCAAATGGTGCCGCGCTTGCCAAGTGGGCGTATAGGACACACTGGCAGGCGTCTGAGCCTGAGCCTGCGCCCCCAACACCAGCAAATAAAACCCCAAAGACCCCATTATTTTTTTCATGCAACCCCCATCGAAAATTGACCCATGAGCATATCTCGACACGCAAATGTCCCATGTTCATAAAACAAAGCCGCCCGATGGCGGCTTTGACAAAACAATTGGGATCTGACCCCGATTAATCCCGATTAATCCATCGGCTCGCCCAGCGCATGTCTAGCTTTAGGGGCTGAAATTGCTCAACGCATGGTGCGTGTTGAGCCGCTGATTCGCCATGTGTGAATAGCAAATCCCGCACTTTGGTCTTTTGGAAGAGCTCAGACGAAGCTCTTGCGTCTACAAATGCAAATTGGCCGGCCAGCACAAAGTCTGGGCGCATCCACTCCTGAATACGCTGCGGAGATTGGCAGAAGCTGCAAGGGACAAGTCTGCACGCTTTCGCCGAACACAGCGCAGCAACTGCCAATGGGCACGAATATGCCGGCCAGCGAATGTGAACTCAGTTCGTTAAGTACGCTAGCACACATAGCAACTCCCCGCTAACCAAGCCGATATTCCAAGGGATGCGTTGGTGTTTTTTTTCCTTGGAATTCATTAATCATCAATAACGACAACAATTGAATCAAATTATCAAATTTACCTTTATTGACTTATGCAAAGGAATCATTACTCAAAATATGAAAACAAATTCCAAATTCACGAACCATCCTCTCCTGTCAACCGTGAATTTCCCTGCGGTTTTTCTTCATGCGCCTTTTTCAGACTGTCGTTTTATGCCTGCGGCTGGGCGTCTTGAGCTGGCCTGCTTGCACGCTCGCCCAAGACCTGCAAGGCCTGCTCTCGCTGACCTTGGCGCAGCACCCCTCTTTGCGTGCTCAACAGGCAGGGGTTCGGGCGAGCGAGCACGAAATCACGCTGGCCCGCCATGCTTTTGCCCCCACGCCCTCGGTGTCTTTGGAAAGAACCCAGCAACGCGCTTCCACCGACACCTACTACACCGGTGACCCGCAGGTGGTACTGTGGCGACTGAACCAGCCTATTTGGACCGGCGGCCGGCTGAGCGCGGGTCTGGACAAAGCCAAAGCGCAGCACCAGATCAGTGAACTGCAGCTCGAAGAAACCAGGCTGCAACTGGCCCTCAAGGTCGTGCAAAGCTGGGTGGACTGGTACAGCGGCGGCCTCAAACAGCAAGCCCTGGCGCAAAGCCTGCGCACCCACCAGCAGCTCAAAGATCAGATCGCCCGGCGCGTGGCCCAAGGCCTGTCGGCTTCCGGCGACATCGTGCTGAGCAGCGCTCGGCTGGAACAAAGCCAAGCCGAAATGCTGGCCGCCCAGATGCAAACCCGCATGGCTCTGATGCGCTTACAAGAGCTGGCCGGACAGCCTGTGGCCCCTTTGCCGCCGGACAGCACCGACACGCTCGCACTGCCAGCGCCCGAACGCCTGTGGGAACAAGCACAGCTTCAGTCGGCCACGCTGCAACGCCTGCTGGTGCAGCAATCGGTCTTGGCCCATGAACAAACCATCACTCGCGCCAGCGCTTTACCCGAAGTCTTTGTGCGGGCCGAAAGGCAAATGGGCAACCACGCCACGCTCAACACCCCCACCTACAACCGCGTGTTTGTGGGCCTGAGTGCCAGCACCGGCGCGGGTCTGGGCGTGATGCAGCAACTCGCCGCGCAGCAAGAGCGGCTGCAAGCCCTGCAAGCCGAACGCGAAGCGACAGAGCGCCAATTGCGTGAACAAATCCAGACCGAATGGCTGATGTTCAGCACCGCCAGCGCCCGACGCGTGGCCCTGTCACGCAACGAAGAAAGCAACGCACAACTGAGCGCCTCGTATGCGCGGCAATTCGACGCCGGCAAGAAAAGTTGGATCGATGTGATGAACGCCGCCCGTGAACTGGCCCAGGTGCAAACCCAACACGCCGACGCACTGGCCAGTGAAATCACGAGCGGCTGGCGACTTCGGCTGCTCAGCCAGGGCCTGCCCAGCGCCACCCCCTCTTTTGAACAGGACAAGCCATGAGTTCTCTTGTCATGGCCCTCGTGCGCCTGGCTGGCCGACAAGGCCAAAAACCCGACCGGCTCGCGCTGGCCGACTGCACCACAACGTCAGCCACAACGCGCGCCGCCACGCCCCGGCCACGGTGAACCAAATCGCACGGCAACTGCATTGGCCAACCCCACGCTGGATCGAGGCACCCGCACTCGATCCCAGCCAACTGCCCTGCCTGATGCACCACCCTGTGCATGGCTGGGGCGTGGTCCACAGCTTCAACGCGCAACAGCAATGGATCCTCGAAATCTGGGAAACCACCGCACAAACCTGGACCGAGCACGCCCACGCTCAGCTCCACGGTACAGCCCTGGCCAAAGTGCAATGCACCGCCCCCTGGCAACTGGGACGCAGCCGCATCTGGCACCAGATCCTCACCGAATTCGCACAAGAAAAATCCGCGCTGCTGCAAGCGGCGCTCACCGGAGTCATGATCAACCTGGTGGCCCTGGCCTCATCGCTGTACAGCATGCAGGTCTATGACCGCGTGGTGCCTACCGGCGCCAGCCAGACCCTGTGGGTGCTGACCTTGGGTGTGATCGCCGCCACCGCCTTCGAGTTGCTGGCCAAATGGACCCGCTCCAGCCTCTACGACCATGTGATCGACCAGGTGGACCGCAAACTGGCCCGCTCGGTGTACGCCAAGTTCCTGTCGATCCGTCTGGACCAAATGCCCACACGCGTAGGCGCACTGGCTGGCCAGCTGCGCGGCTACGAGACGGTGCGCCAATTCCTCAGCAGCGTGGTTACCCATACCCTGGTGGACGCGCCCTTTGCCGTGCTGTTCACCGCATGCCTGGTGGCCATTGGCGGTTGGTTGGCCATCATTCCGCTGTGCTTTTTAGCCCTGTCGGTACTGGTGGGCCTGTGGTCACGTCAGCGCATGGAAGCCCTGAGCCAAGGTACCCAACAAGCCTCGCACATCAAGACCGGCTTGCTGGTCGAATCGATCGAAGGGGCCGAAGTCATCAAGTCCGGCCAAAGCGGCTGGCGCATGCTCTCGCGCTGGACCGAAGCCTCTGACCAAAGCCGCCGGGACGACAGCCGCATGCGCAAGCTGGGCGAACACAACCTCTACCTCATCAACGCCATGCAGCAACTGGCCTACGTGGCGCTGGTCGCATCGGGCGCACTGATGGTATCCAAAGGCGAATTGAGCATGGGCGCACTGATCGCCTGCTCCATCTTATCCTCACGCATCCTGGCCCCTGTAGCCCAGTTGCCCAGCCAGATCAGCCAATGGGCACAAGCAAAGATGGCTCTGCAGTCGCTGGACCAACTGTGGCAACTGCAAGACGACCATGCCGGTCTTGCACAGCCCCTGGTACCCGAAACCTTGCACGGCCACTACCAATTGCAGGACGTCGTCTTCGCACACGGCCAGCAAAAAGCCCTGAGCATCGCGCGACTGGACATCGCACCGGGCCAGAAGATCGGCATCCTCGGCCCAGTCGGCTCGGGCAAGACCACCTTGCTGCGCCTGCTCAGCGGCATGTACAAACCGCAACACGGCACCCTCACGCTCGACGGCCTCGACCTCAGCCACATCTCCAAACCCCTGCTGAGCGAACACCTGGGCTACCTGCCACAAGACGGGCGCCTGTTTGCCGGCAGCCTGCGCGAGAACCTCATTCTGGGCCTGCCCGATCCGGGCGACAGCGCCATCCTCCAGGCGGCCCAGGAAACCGGCTTGCTGGCCAGCGTGATCCAACCCCACCCGCAAGGCCTGAGCCAAGCCATCCACGAAGGCGGCACCGGCCTGTCGGGCGGCCAACGCCAGTTGGTCAACCTCACCCGTGTGCTCTTGCGCCACCCGCGCATCTGGTTGCTCGACGAGCCCACTGCCTCGATGGACAGCGCCCACGAACACCGGGTCATCCAGACCCTGCGCCGCCACATCGGCGCACAAGACAGCGTCTGCATCGTGACCCACAAAACCGAGCTGCTGCAACTGACCGAACGCCTCATCGTGATCGCCAATCACCAGATCGTGATCGATGGCCCGCGCGAGCAAGTGCTGGCCCAACTCGGCCGCTTGCAGTCGGCAGCACAAGCCCCCGCCAGCCAGGAGCCCGCATGAGCCACCCCTCTTCCAGAAACACACTGGTCCTGCTGTCGAGCCTGGGCTTTTTCATCGCCTGGGCGGCGCTCTTTGACATCGATCAAAGCGTGCGCGCCACCGGCCAAGTCATCCCCAGCACCCACACCCAACTCATCCAGGTGGCTGATGGGGGCGTGCTGTCCGACATCCTGGTGCAAGAAGGCCAGCGGGTGGGCGCTGGCCAAGTGCTGGCCGTGCTCGAAAAAGACCGCAGCCACGCCGCCTTTGCCGAAAGTCAGGCCAAAATCGCCTCCCTGCAAGCCACGCTGATCCGCACCCGCGCCGACGCGGCCCTGAAACGCCCGGACTTCTCGCCCATCGCCGCCCAGTACCCGCAATTTGCACAAGCCCAGATGGCCTTGCATGTGCAAAAACGCCAAAGCCTGGACGAAGAGCTGCAGGTGCTGGAAGACAGCCTGCGCATGGCGCGGCAAGAACACCAGATGAATGAAAACCTGTACAAGACCGGCGACATCAGTCAACTGGAAGTCCTGCGCAGCGAACGCCAGCTGCTGGACTTGCTCGGGCGCATCCAGGCCAGTCGCAACAAATACCTGCAAGAAGCACGGCAAGAAGCCCTGCGCACCGAAGAAGAACTCTCTTCAAGCCGCTACAAACTCGACGAGCGCAAAAACATCCTGGCACACACCGAGATCAAGGCACCAGTGGCCGGCATCGTCAAATCACTCAAGATCAACACCATCGGGGGTGTGCTGCGCAACGGCGACGAACTCATGCAAATCTCACCCACCGAAGGGCAGATGCTGCTTGAAGCCAAGGTCAACCCCGCCGACATCGGACAGCTGCAAGTGGGCCTGCCCGTGACCCTCAAGCTCGACGCCTACGACTACAGCATCTACGGCACGCTGACCGGCACACTGGTACACATCGGCTCGGACACGCTGACCGATCCCGTCAACAGCGGTCCGGCTCCCAGCTACTACCGCATCCATGTGCAGCCGCACAACGCAGCGGACGCACACAAGCTCACGGTGGACATGCTCAAGCCCGGCATGACCGCCTCACTGGACATCCGGACCAACCGCCGATCGGTTCTCAACTACCTGCTCAAGCCTCTGCACAAGAGCCTGGACGGAGCCCTCAACGAGCGCTGACCCATGCACATTGCCATCCTTGAAGACGAACCCATCCTGGCCACCCATGCACAGGAAGTGCTCACACGCGCCCAGCACACCAGCGAAGTGTTTCATCTGGCCAAACCACTCATGCGCGCCCTGCAGCGCAACACCTACGACCTGCTGGTGCTCGACTGGAACGTGCCTGACGTCAACGGCATCAAGGTGCTCAGATACCTGCGCGAAGACCTGCAAAGCAGCCTGCCCGTGCTCTTCATGACCAGCCGCCAATTTGAGCAAGAAATCGTTTTTGCACTGGAGTCGGGGGCCGACGAGTACTGCACCAAACCGCTGCGCGAACACGAGTTCATCGCCCGCGTCAATGCCTTGGGGCGGCGTGCACAGCTGAACAAACCCCAAAGCACTCAGCCGATTTATCTGGACTACACCTTCAACCGCCTGGACAACACCGTTCAATGGCAGGAGAACGACCAAACCTGCGAAGTCAAACTGCCCGAAAAAGAATTCAAGCTCGCCCTCTTCCTGTTTGAAAACGCGGGCCGCTCCCTCTCGCGACAACGCATCATGACCGAGATCTGGGGCCGCAACGACGACGCCTGCTCACGCACGCTGGACGTGCACATCTCGCAAGTGCGCGCACACCTGCACCTGACCGCCACATCACCCCATCTTCGACTCAAAGCCATCCACGGCTTTGGCTACCAAATCATCACCTCCAACACCACCGATGCTTGACATGACACCTTTGACTTTTAAGCGCCTGCCACTGCGTCCGACCACCCCTTTCGTTTGTCTGGGCGCCCTGCTGTTGGCCATGAACGCGTTCGCGCAAGACCACATGACTCCAGTGCCGACCGACTGGATGCCCTATGTGGTGCGCCAGCCCCAAAAAATCAGCCAGCTGCTGGACGTGCTCACCCTGCCCAGCAATGCGGAACAAGCTTTGCGAACACTGCAAGACCACAACCGACCACTGGATCTGAACCAGTTGCAAGCGGGCCAGACCATCCGCCTGCCCAAAACCTGGTTCCGTCAAGAGCCATCGCCCCTGAAGGTCACCCGCATCCGCTGCAGCGGCAAGGCAGAACCCAGCACTGCGGGTCAGCAAGCCCTCTACCCCGGCATGTCACTGGTCGAAGGCGATATCGTCAATGTGCCTGGCGGCTGCCAAGTCAGCTTGAGCCTGCGCGATGGCAGCCAGCTGCAACTGCCCTCCAGTTCAGTGGTCCAGATTGCAACCCTGCGCGACAGCCCGGACACCAAACTCCCGCAGGTCAAACTCAAGCTTCTGCAAGGCAAGATCAGTCTGAGCCTGTTCAAGAAACGACCTGCTGGAGCCACCTTTGAAGTGGCCACACCGCGAGCCACCACCGGTGTGCGCGGCACCGAATTCCGCGTCAGCCACGATCCGGACAGCGACACCAGCACCATCGAAGTGCTGCAAGGCCAGGTGCAAGCGCAAAACTCCACAGCGAGCGAAGCCATCAGCGCCCAGCAAGGTGCGGTGATCGGTACAAAAGGAACCATCCAGGTTGAAGCCCTGCCCATGCCGCCCGATCTGGCCTTGCAAGGCCAACACTGGCAATGGCAAAACCTGCAAACGGCCACACAGTACGTGCGACAAGACCTGCAAGCCATCAATGACATCCCTGCGTGGAGCGTCCCCCAGGCCAGCCCGGGCGCAGACATCCCGACCGAGCGCGACAGCACAGTGCCCATGCGCTATGTGCAGGCCGCCGCCGTCAGCCCCTCGGGCCTGATGGGCACGCCAGCCACCTTTGCGCTGTGCCAATCCGTGGCCGCGCTGCCCCTGCCAATCTGCCCGGTGCGCTTTCAGATCGACCAAGTCGGTGAACGCGCCACACGACTGGAACTGCGTGAGCGTCAGGCCAATGCCTCCGCCACATGGACGCCGACAAGACCACGCAACCTGCTCACACGCGAAGTGATTGCGCTCTTGCCACCGGGTCAATACGAATGGCAAATGCAAGGCAAACGCGCCGACGAGGCGGGCACCGAATCGGCTGAACGCACCACGGCGCAAGGCCAATTCACCTTACTCAGCAGCACCGCGGCACCTTCACGCCCATGAAGACATGGCTGAGCCTCCAGCCGCTGCTTTGGCGTTCGACGCCCATGCGCGACTGGTTGTTCACCCTGGGCATGGCGCTGGGCTTTTTTTATGCCATGCATGTGTTGGCCCTGGGCCAGACGTCCAGCTGGCGACTGCACGACCTGATGCTGCGCTGGGCTGGCTTTCAGGCTCGCAGCGACATCGTGGTCATTGCCATCGACGACCGCAGCCTCGACGCACTGCAAGAATGGCCCTTGTCACGCCAGCATTACGCCCAACTGCTATCGCGCTTGCAACGCGACGGCATCCAGCCTAAGGCCATCGGCATCGACCTGATCTTCCATCAGAGCACGCGTGATGATGAAGCCCTGGGTCAAGCCATGCAAGGGCTGCCCGTGGTCTTGCCGCTGTCGGCGAGGCAGAACCGGCATGAGCACGAGATGGCCAGCCGCGAAACCTCACCTCGCAGCACCGAATTTTGGGACTACCCGCCCGAGGCCCTGCGACAACAGGCCAGCGGTTTTGGTCACATCCAGATTCAGTTTGACGACGACGGCGTGATCCGCACCATCGACAACGAAGTGGGTGCCGTCGACCATCTCGCACTGGCCATGGTCCAAGTCGGAGCCTCCGCGCAAGACCAAACTCTGCGAGACTATTTCTCCCCCATCGGCTGGCGCAAAAATTTCCGAATGGTGGACGCCAACGTGGGGTTCACCACATTGTCCTTGGTCGATGCACTCAACCCCGTCTTGTCACTGGACATGCTGCAAGACAAATGGGTGCTCATCGGCGTGACGGCAACGCAAACCGGAGACAGCTACTCCACCAGTTACACCGGCAGCGACGACATGAGCACGCCCGGCGTGTACATCGTGGCCAGCACACTCAACGATGTGCTCAACCACAGCGCCATCCGCGTCCTGCCTCGGACCATCGCGATGAGTGTCGGCACCGTAGTACTGCTGGCCTTGTCGCTCCTGCTCATCAGAACCCACCCTACCCAGGTCTTCACCCACAGCCTGGCGCTGACCGGCCTGCTGCTGTGTGGGGTGTACATGTTGCTTAACCACCTCAACACCTGGCTCAACATCGTGCCCTTGTGCTTGGCCATCCAGCTGATTGCGGGCATCTGGTCCTGGCGCAGGTTGGTGTCCACCGTGCGGCAAATCCGCACCGAAATCCACACCAGCTTTCGACATAACGCCAACGCCCCCAAGCCCCAGGCCACCCCAGCCGACTGGTGGCAAAAAAACTTTCAGGACATGCCCCAAAAAGTGGTCGATCAGCTGCACTCGGCCATCGACTCGGAGCAGCACACCTTCAAACTCCTGCAGGCGAGCTTGCAACAAGTGCCCACGCCCATCGCCATCTTTGACCACCAAGACCAGCACTGGGTCAGCAACCAAGCCATGCACGCCGTGGCCCACCAGATCAGACTCTTGCAAAGCGCCCCGCGCTACACCTTTGCGCAACTGCAAGAGCGCCTGCTGCGCCACGCCACAGAGCCCCAGCGCAGCACACTCGACCGGGCCCTCATCAGCATGGACCAGTTTTCGCAGCTGGCCACCTTCTACCAGGCCACGGTCTCATCCATCCGCGTCTCGCAGGACCTGCAACTGCGCATGGTCACTTTGCTCGACATCACCTGGAGTCAAAGGCACCACAACCAGCGGGAAGAAACACTGCAATTTCTCTCGCACGACATGCGCACACCGCTGGCCTGCATCCAGGCCAGCATCGACCACCTGGACCAGGCCGAACCTGCACCGGTCGACGCTGTGGCTCAAACCCTGGACCAGATCCGCCAGCAAACCGAACGCCTCAGGCAGATGATGGACGGCTTCATCGTGCACAGCCAGGCGCATCAGGCCCAGTTGGAACTGACCGAATGCCTGGTGCACGAGCTTTTGGACGACGCCGTCGCCCAATCGTTTGAACTGGTGCGCCAGTACCGCATCCAGATGCAGGTGCAGGACTGTGAAATCCCTTTGCGTGTTCAGGTCGATGTGCAAATGATGTTGCGCACCCTGATCAACCTGATCCACAACGCCATCCGACATTGCGAGACGGGTCAAACGGTCATTGTGCGCAGCCAGATCGGCCAGCGCGAACAACGCCCCGTGGTACGTATCGAGATCGAAAACCCGGTGGGCGACCCTGCAGCCAATGCGCGCATCGAACACCGTGGCTTCGGCCTGGGCCTGCGCTTTGTGCAAACTGTGCTCAGCCGCCATCAGGGCCACCTGAACATCTCCATCCCTCCGGTGCTGGCCGAGCCGCGCATTGCGGTGGTCACCATCGAATTGCCACTGCGCACTTGATGGCTTATCAGTATTGAGACTTTTACCAAATTTTGGAATTGCTCAAGGCCTCCCGGCTTCCAATCTCTGGATGAGGATTCCCTCGAGTGCACGCGCACCGGAGGGAACGTCGAACACACATCAACCAGAGTCTTTTCATGTCAACCATCCTGCTCCAACAACAAGCACAAACCTATTCTGCTGCCCGCACCGCTGAGAGCGCCACCCCTCCGCAAACCCTGGCCCAACTGAGTCAGCCCGCCGTGGCCCTGATCCTCAAAGCCCAAGCGGGCCAAAGCTACCGACTCGTGGACAGCGTCACCGGCCAACTGGTCGTGGCCAAAAGCATCCAGCGCGATGGACGCCGCGTCATTGTTGAACTCGACAACGACAACAGCCTCGAAATAGACGACTTCTTCACGGCCGAGGGCGAGGCTGCTGCCCCCCTCGAACTGGTCACCGGCACCAGCGATGCGCTATGCCCTGCCGTGGTCACACCCAGCAGCACGGCCAGTGCAACCTCCAGCGACACCCCTGTGGTGCTCTGGACCGCCGGCCAAGCCTCTGAACTGTGCCTGGCCCCTGTGGCCGTGGCCGCTGCCATGGCCGAAACGGCAGCCGGTGTAGCTGCAGTCAGTGCAGCAGGTACGGGCGCAGCAGCCGGTGCTGCTGGTGCAGGTTTGTCGGCCGGTTGGCTGGCCGCCGCAGGCCTTGGCGTGGCCGCTGCAGCAGCAGGTGGTGGCGGTGGCGGCAACACAAGTCCAGCCCTTGACCCCAAGGTGCAGGCTCTACAAGACATTCAGGGCGCAGCACAAATCAAGAGCGCGAGCAACGGCAGCCCCAATCTGTCCACCTACAGCGCAGCGGGGGTGACTGGCGTGACAGCAGACAACCTCACGGCCATCAACAACGCCCTGAACAGCGTCACCATCGATGGCGCTCATAGCGACACCACCGCAGAAGTGCAAGCCTTGGTGGACAGCGTCAACCGCATCCTGGCCGAAGCCAACGGCAACGCCCCCGACACCAGCAGTACCCAGCCCAGCGCTGCGGACTACGCCAACATGGGCGCATCCATCGGCAACGCCGCCACCGATCCGGAAAACCTGGCCCTGCTCAACAGCATCGTGGGCGACAAAACCGCCGCCGAGGTCAGCAGCGCCAGCCAGATCAACGCCTTGGCGCAAATTGCCAACACCATCCAAAGCACCGCTGCGGGTGACAGCACTGCCCCGGCGCTGACCGTGGCCGACCTTACCGCCATAGGACTCGCCGGCGTCACGGCCGACAACCTGCAAGCCATCACCCAGGCCATCGCGGCCCAGGCCGATGACGGCAGTGGCACCAACAGCGTGGCGCAGTTGCAAGCCATCGTGCAAAACGTCAACAACGCGCAAACAGCCATCTCGACCGCAGCACAAGACAACACAGCATCCCACAGCACACTGCCGCTGAGCACCTACACCGACGCGGGTGTGAGCGGCGTCACCGCCGACAACCAGACCGCCATTGAAACAGCGCTCAACAGCGCCGCTGTGCAAGGCAGCGACGTCAGCACCACCGCGCAAGTGCAAGCGCTGGTCGATGCCTACACGCGCATCCTGGCCGAGGCCAATGGCTCCGCTGCTGACACCACCCCCGACCCCAGCGCTGCCGACTACACCCGCATCGGCGTGACCGGTGTGGACTCTGCAGCCAAAGCCACGCTTCTCAGCGATGCGATCGGCGACAAAACAGCAGCCAACGTGGACAGCGTGGCCGAAGTGCAAGCCTTGGCTGATGCGGTGACCGCCGTGATGGAGGCAGCCAGCAGCACCGCCCCGACAGGCCCCACCCTGGCCCAACTGCAAGCTCTGGGCATGACTGGCGTCACAGCCGACAACCTGGCTGGTGTGCAACAAGCGCTGGCCAGCACGGCCGACGATGGCACCGGCGTTGACTCCTTGGCCGAACTTCAGGCCCTGGTGAACGACGTGAACACCGCCGCAAGCACCATCAGCGCCGCCGCACAAGCCAACAACGCCACAGCGACAACCCCCACTGCCGCCACCTATGCAACAGCAGGCGTGACCGGCGTCACCAGCGGCAACCTGGCCGCCATCAACACCGCGCTCAACAGCGCCGCGGTAACAGGCACCTCTGTCGACACACCAGCCGAAATACAAGCAGTGGTCAACAGCTACAACGCCATCCTGGCCGAAGCCAATGGCTCCACCGCTGACGCCACGCCCACCACTGACCCCAGCGCTGCCGATTACAGCCGTATCGGTGTGACTGGCGTGGACTCCACAGCCAAAGCAGGCCTGCTGGGCGATGTGATCGGCAACAAAGTCGACACCGACGTGGACACCGTGGCCGAAGTGCAAACCCTGGCCAACGCGGTCAGCGCCGTGATGACTGCAGCAGCCGCCGCCACACCCAGCGGCCCGACACTGGCCGAATTGCAAACTCTGGGCATTGTGGGCGTAACCGCCGACACACTCAGCGCCGTGCAACAAGCCATCGCCAACACCGCCAATGACGGCAGCGGCGTCGACACTGTGGCCGAGCTGCAAGCCGTGGTGGATGGCGTGATCGCCCCGGTCAGCGCCATCAGCAATGCCGCACAAAACAACAGCGCCACCGCCACCAGCCCCAGCGTAGCCACTTATACCAACGCCGGCGTGACCGGCATCACCAGCAGCAATCTGGCTGCGGTCAACGACGCACTCAACAGCGCATCCGTGGTCGGCACATCGGTGGACACGCCTAGCGAAATCCAAGCTTTGGTCAACAGCTACAACGCCATCCTGGCCGAAGCCAACGGCTCCACCGCTGACGCCACACCCACTGCTGACCCGACAACCGCTGACTACAGCAACATTGGCGTGACCGGTGTGGACTCTGCCACCAAAGCCGCCTTGCTCGGCGATGTGATCGGTGACAAAGTCGCTGCCGACGTGGACACCGTGGCCGAAGTACAAACCCTGGCCAATGCCGTGAGCGCCGTAATGACCGCTGCTGCCGCCACCACACCGACAGGCCCCACACTGGCCCAGCTGCAAGCGCTGGGCATGACCGGTGTGACCGCCGACAACCTGGCCGCTGTGCA
>JACCDS011604916.1_pt1 | contig 15064 bp, 13 predicted proteins | sample 7446441 | NCBI WGS metagenome assembly JACCDS01 (sample SAMN15323445, study PRJNA562643) | freshwater metagenome | isolation source: river surface water | place: USA:Blue River Watershed | collected 2017-08-17 | reverse complement strand
CAAAAATAATAGCTGTTTTATCTCCTCGTTTAGCAAGATGTCTGTCGATACAATTTTTGACAATATTTACTTTGGCATTAGTAAACCATTTGATTTCGGCTTCAGCCATATTGAAATCAATTACGTTGTCCCACTCTTGATACCAAGTAAAGTTTTCAGATGCAATTTTTCCCCAAAATTTTCTTGGCTCCCGAATCGATTTATTATAGTGTTTGAAATATTGTTCAAGATTGTCAATTTTATAATAACTCATAATTTATTTATTTTTATAAAAGTATTAAATCTATAGTTATTGTTAAAATATTTTAATTTATAAATAGCGATAAAAAAATTTATAAAATCAAAAAAAAATAAATTTATTTGATAATTTGATCGGTTCTTGTTTGTTTTGTGATTTTTCAACATTAAAAAAGCGAGACAGTACCACTATCTCGCTTCTTTAAAAAAACTAAAACAATTTTTTTTTATTTTTTCAGGAACCACATCACTTCACTTTTCAAAGAAAGTGAAGTGAAGTAAATCTGTAATTGAAATATCTATCAGCCAAAAAAATGCTAACTAATTCAAAAATTCGGATTTATAATAACATAGCTATTACAGTCTACTAGTTGTGTTGTAATTCCTATTTTTATCATTTATACGATTTTTTTCATCGCAGTCATTGATTCTCTTAACCAAGCTCCAACTTCTTCTACCGGGTGATTGCGAATGATGTTATTTACTTCAATCAATTCAGCATTATCTACTCCGTTATTTCCATTGTTGAATGGGCGTCCTATTAAATTTGATGGAGCGTTCTTAACATATTCTGCAATTAAAGGTTTGCATGCATGATCAAATAAATAACATCCATACTCAGCAGTATCAGAAATTACACGGTTCATTTCAAATAATTTCTTTCTTGCAATAGTATTTGCAATAAGAGGTGTTTCGTGTAATGATTCATAATATGCTGATTCTTCAATGATTCCAGAATCTGTCATAGCTTCAAACGCTAATTCTACTCCAGCTTTAACCATAGCAACCATCAATACTCCATTATCATAATACTCTTGTTCAGAAATATCAAAATTACCTGCAGGTGTTTTTTCAAAATTTGTTTCGGCTGTAGCTGCTCTCCAAGACAATAAATTTTTATCATCATTTGCCCAATCTTCCATCATAGTTTTAGAAAAGTGACCAGAGATAATATCGTCCATATGTTTTTGGAATAAAGGACGCATAATATCTTTTAATTCTTCTGCCACATTGAAAGCTGCTATTTTAGCTGGATTTGATAAACGGTCCATCATATTAGTGATTCCACCATGTTTTAACCCCTCAGTAATAGTTTCCCATCCATATTGAATTAATTTAGATGCGTAACCCGGATCAATTCCTTCAGCAACCATTTTATCAAAGCATAAAATAGAGCCTGTTTGAAGTAAACCACAAAGGATTGTTTGTTCTCCCATTAAATCTGATTTTACTTCCGCAACAAATGAAGAACGTAATACCCCAGCTCTGTGTCCACCAGTAGCAACTGCATAAGCCTTTGCTTGTTCTAATCCTACTCCATTAGGATCGTTTTCAGGGTGAACAGCAATCAATGTTGGAACACCAAAACCTCTTTTGTATTCCTCACGCACTTCAGATCCTGGACATTTAGGTGCACACATAATAACTGTTAAGTCTTTACGTATTTGCATTCCTTCCTCTACTATGTTAAAACCGTGAGAATAAGCTAAGGTTGCTCCTTGTTTCATTAAAGGCATGATTGCGTTTACAACAGCGGTATGTTGTTTATCAGGTGTAAGATTACATACCAAGTCAGCAGTTGGAATTAATTCCTCATACGTTCCCACTTTGAAACCATTATCAGAAGCGTTTTTGAAAGAAGCTCTTTTTTCTGCGATAGCTTCGGCACGCAAAGCATATGAAATATCTAAACCTGAATCTCTCATATTCAGTCCTTGATTCAAGCCTTGAGCTCCACATCCTACAATTACTATTTTTTTACCAGCTAAGGCTTTAATACCTTCTGAGAATTCAGATTGATCCATGAATTCACAAACTCCTAATTGCTCTAATTGTAATCTTAGCGGTAATGAATTGAAATAATTTGCCATTTTTAAGTATTTAATTTATGATTTTAATTCTTCTAATAAACTTGTAACTTCCATTTTTTCTTTGGAAACTGAAATTCTTCCTGAACGGACAAATTGCATTATTCCGAAAGGTTTTAATTTTGTATGTAAGTCATCAATTTCTGAACGACGACCTGATTTAGAAATTACAAAAAAATCTCTAGAAACCGTAACAATTTCTGAATGACTCTCTTTAATTATATTTTGTATTTGCCTTTCATCAAACAATAAATTTGAATTTATTTTGAAAATAGCACTCTCTAAAAAAATAGTTTCTTCATCTATGTGATAAAATGCTTTAATCACTTCAATTTGTTTTTCAATCTGACCCACAATATTTTGTACCCATTTTTCAGTGGTATTTACAACAATTACAAATCTAGATACGTTTTCAATTTCTGACTCAGAAACATTTAAACTTAAAATATTAATGTGACGTTTTAAAAATATTACTGATATTCTATTTAATAATCCTACGTTATTTTCTGAATATACAGAAATGGTGAATGTTTTATTTTCCATAATAATTAACTTAATCGGATATCAGAAACCGAAGCTCCTGTTGGAATCATTGGGAATACATTGTTTTCTTTTTCTACCAAAACTTCTAACAAATAAGATTCTTTCGAAGCCATCATTTCGGCTACCGCAGCATTCAAATCTTCACGTTTTGTTACTTTTTTGGCTTTTATATAATAGCCTTCAGCGATAGCAATAAAATTAGGATTAATCATGTCTGTCGAAGCATACCGTTTATCAAAAAACAACTGTTGCCATTGACGTACCATTCCTAAGAATTCATTATTCAGTATTACAATTTTTACTGGAACTTGAGTTTGAAAAATGGTTCCTAATTCTTGAATGGTCATTTGGAAACCACCATCACCAATAACAGCTACTACTTCACGATCTGGTCTTCCCATTTTAGCTCCAATTGCTGCAGGTAAAGCAAAACCCATAGTACCCAATCCACCAGAAGTAATGTTACTTTTAGTTGAATTAAATTTTGAATAACGACAGGTAAACATTTGATGTTGTCCCACATCTGAAACCATTATAGCATCTCCTTTGGAATGTTTGTTAATCATTTCGATTGTTTCCCCCATAGATATCCCATCTTTTTTTGGTTTCAATTCATCGTCAATAACCGCTGCTAATTCAACTTCATATTTTTCTTTAAATTCATTATGCCAAGAATTGTGAGTCTTAGCTTCTACAAGAGGCAAAATCGCTGTTAAAGATTCTTTTACATCACCTAAAACAGCTACATCTGTTTTGACATTTTTATCTACTTCTGCAGGATCAATTTCAAAGTGAATTACTTTTGCTTGTTTGGCATAAGTTTCTAAATTACCTGTAACACGATCATCAAAACGCATTCCTAATGCAATTAATACATCGCATTCATTGGTCAATATATTAGGACCATAATTTCCGTGCATCCCAACCATTCCAACATTTAATGGATGATCTGTTGGCAATGCTGAAAGTCCCAATACAGTCCATGCAGCAGGTATTCCTGTTTTTTCTATAAAAGCTTTTAACTCGGTTTCAGCTTCACCAAGAATGATTCCTTGACCAAAAACAATCATAGGTTTTTTAGCACTATTAATGATGTTTGCCGCAGCTTTAACTTGATCTAGTTTTAAGGTAGGTTTCGGAACATAACTTCTAATACTAGTACATTTTTTGTAACTGAAATCCAATTCATCAAATTGAGCATTCTTAGTAATATCAATCAATACAGGGCCAGGTCGGCCTGATTTTGCTATATAAAAAGCTTTAGCAATTATTTCAGGAATTTCATGAGCTTCCGTAATTTGGTAATTCCATTTAGTAACAGGTGTTGATATACTAATAATATCTGTTTCTTGAAATGCATCAGATCCTAAAAGATGCTTCCCAACTTGACCCGTAATACAAACTAAAGGAGTTGAATCAATTTGAGCATCAGCAATTCCTGTCACTAAATTTGTAGCTCCCGGTCCAGAAGTTGCAATTGCTACTCCTACTTTTCCTGTTGCTCTTGCAAATCCTTGAGCAGCATGTGCTGCTCCTTGTTCATGTCGTACGAGGACATGGTGTAAATCTTCTCTAAATTTATATAATTCATCATAAACAGGCATAATAGCTCCACCTGGGTAACCATAAACCAAGTTTACTCCTTCTTCTAATAAACATCTAATAACTGCTTCTGCACCGGATATTCTCATTATTTTTACTCTAATTGATTATTTTAATTGTTCAGAAAATTTTATTTATCTGTAACACAACCTGTTGCAGCACTCGATACTGATTTTGCATATTTTAATAAAACACCTTGAGTAACTTTTAATGGTGGCTGCACCCAATTAGCTTTTCTCTTAGCTAATTCTTCGTCAGAAATTTTCAAGTTAATGGTATTTTTGACCGCATCTATAGTAATTATATCCCCATTTTCAATTAATGCAATGGCACCACCCTCATAGGCCTCTGGGGTTATATGTCCTACAACAAAACCATGTGATCCGCCAGAGAAACGTCCGTCAGTAATCAATGCAACACTACTACCTAATCCTGCTCCCATAATTGCAGATGTTGGTTTCAACATTTCTGACATTCCAGGACCTCCTTTAGGGCCGCAATAACGAATCACTACAACATTACCTGGTTGTACTTCACCTGATCTTACGCCAGTAATTGCAAGTTGTTCATTATCGTACACAATTGCGGTACCTTCAAAAAATTCTCCTTCTTTACCACTAATTTTAGCCACACAACCTTCTGTAGCAATGTTTCCATATAAAATTTGAATGTTACCTGTAGTTTTTAAAGCATTTTTAACTTCATAAACAACTTGTTGTCCCTCTTTTAAATTTGGAACTGAAGCTAAATTTTCAGCAACTGTTTTTCCTGTTACTGTCAAACAATCGCCGTGTAAAAATCCTTCTTGCAATAAATATTTCATTACTGCTGGAACACCTCCTACTTCGTGTAAGTCTTCCATTAAGTATTTACCACTTGGTTTTAGATCTGCTAATAATGGCGTTTTATCACTAATATCTTGAAAATCTTTCAACGTCAGTTCAATTCCAACAGAATGAGCAATTGCAATTATATGCATTACTGCATTGGTAGAACCACCTAATACAGCGACCATCGTAATTGCATTTTCAAATGCTTTACGCGTCATGATATCTCTAGGTTTTATATCTTTTTCTAGTAATAATCGAATTGCTTTTCCAGCATCGACACATTCTTGTTTCTTTTCTGGACTTAATGCTGGATTGGAAGAACTATAAGGTAAACTCATTCCCAATGCTTCAATTGCTGAAGACATTGTATTAGCTGTATACATACCACCACAAGCTCCTGCTCCTGGACACGCATTTTGAATTACACCTTTAAAATCTTCAGGTGTAATTGTGTTATTGAACTTCTTTCCCAAAGCTTCAAAAGCAGAAACGATATTTAACGATTCTCCTTTCCATTTTCCAGAATGAATAGAACCACCATACACCATAATTGAGGGACGATTGATTCTGCCCATAGCCATTACTGAACCAGGCATGTTTTTATCACAACCCGGAACGGCAATCATAGCATCATACCATTGTGCTCCCATAACAGCTTCAATTGAATCAGCAATAATATCTCTAGAAACTAATGAATAACGCATTCCCTCGTTACCATTAGAAATACCGTCACTTACTCCTATAGTATTAAAAATCAATCCTACTAAATCAGCATCCCAAACACCCTTTTTAATATCTTTTGCTAAATCATTCAAATGCATGTTACAAGTATTTCCATCATATCCCATACTCACAATTCCCACCTGTGCTTTTTTAAGATCCTCTTCAGTTAATCCAATTCCATACAACATTGCTTGAGAAGCTGGCTGTGTCTCATCTTGTGTGATTGTTTTACTATATTTATTTAATTCCATTATATTTTAAAGTTTTTAAATCTTAATTATTATTACACTATTGTTGATTGTCCTAATTGAACAAAATCCTTTTTGAAATATAAATCCCCTTGATTTAAAATATAATTGGCAATAAAATCACCAACTTCATTAGTCCCAAATTGGGAATCTACTTTTAAATCAACTGTAACTACATTACTAAAGATTGCTTTTTCTACTCCTGCGATTACTTTTTTAGATTCTTCGTTTAAACCAAAATGGTCTAATAATAAAGCCACAGAAAGTATTGAGGCAATTGGATTAGCAACGTTTTTACCTTTAGCTTCCATATAAGAACCATGAATAGGTTCAAATAAAGAATGTTTTTCACCTATAGATGCTGAAAACATCAAGCCAATTGAGCCAGAGATCACACTAGCTTCATCTGATAAAATATCACCAAATAAATTATCGGTCAATACAATGTCAAATTGTCTAGGGTTGAGAATAATTTGCATTGAAGCATTATCTACGTAAAGAAAATCTAAAACCACTTCAGGATATTCTTTGGCTACTTTAGTAACGACTCTTCTCCATAATCTAGAAGTCTCTAATACATTTGCTTTATCAACTAGAGTCACTTTTTTTCGTCTAGATTGTGCTGCTTTAAAAGCTAGATGAGAGATTTTTGTAATTTCTTCTTCATTGTATTCACACAAATCAGAAGCGTAGGTAGCTTCCTTATTAGTGTTTTTTTCTCCAAAATACATTCCTCCATTTAATTCTCGATATACTATAAAATCAGTTCCTTGCAGCACTTCTTTTTTAATAGGTGATGCACCCATTAATTTTGGATAGGCTTTAATTGGTCTAATATTAGCAAACAACCCTAATTCCTTACGAAGTTCAAGTAAACCTTGCTCTGGTCTAACTTTTGCCGAAGGATCATTATCATATTTAGGATCTCCTATAGCTCCAAATAAAATTGAATCAGTATTCTTACATAAATTCAATGTTTGATCTGGAAGAGGTTTTCCTGTTTTTTCAATTGCAATAGCACCAATATATGCATCTTCAAAAACAAATTCGTGATTATAAACCACACCAATAGCGTGCAAGACTTTTTTTGCTTGCAGAGTTACTTCAGGACCAATTCCATCTCCTGAAAGCACAGCTATTTTTAAATTCATTTTTTGTTTTTTTTAATACATTAAACTTGCAAACATTTACTAGCTTCCACTATTTGATGAATATCATCATCTAATATCTGTTTTTTGATATCAGCAAATTTTAAAAATTCTATATAAGCTATATCTAATTGTAACTTAGTTAATTCATAACCTACTTTTTTAGCTCGGTATGCTAAAGCTGCCCTACCACTTCTAGCAGTTAAGATAATAGAAGATTCATTTACCCCTACTTCTAGAGGATCAATAATTTCATATGTTGCTCTATTTTTAATTACCCCATCTTGGTGAATTCCCGAACTGTGAGCAAATGCATTTGAACCAACAATAGCCTTGTTAGGTTGAACTATCATTCCCATACTATCAGAAACCAAACGACTCATTTCGTTTAATTGTTTTGAATCCACATTGGTATATAAATTTAAATAGGGATGTTGCTTAAAAACCATCACTACTTCTTCTAAAGCTGTATTTCCTGCTCTTTCTCCAATTCCATTGATAGTACACTCTATTTGGCGTGCACCATTAATTGCTCCTGCAATAGAGTTAGCAGTTGCCATACCTAAATCATTGTGGCAATGACAAGATATGGTTACATTATCAATACCTGAAACATTTTCTTTAAGATATTTAATTTTTGCTCCATATTCATCTGGCAAACAATATCCAGTAGTATCAGGAATATTAAGAACTGTCGCACCCGATTTAATTACTTCTTCACAAACTTGAGCCAAGAATACATTATCTGTTCTACCGGCATCTTCTGCATAAAATTCGACATCTTCAACATAGGATTTTGCATGTGCCACTGCAGCTTTAGCTCTAGCAATTATATCTTCTTTAGTAGTATTTAATTTATGAATAATATGCGACTCAGAAGTTCCAATTCCTGTATGTATTCTTGGTTTTTTAGCATATTGAAGTGCTTGTGCCGCAACATCAATATCATTTTTAACCGCTCTTGTTAAACCACAAACCGAGGCATTTTTAACTATTTTACTGATTTCTGAAACAGATAAAAAATCTCCAGGGCTTGAAACGGGAAAACCAGCTTCGATAATATCAACACCCATCTCATCTAAACGGCTAGCTATAATAAGCTTTTGAGCTGTGTCTAGCTTGCATCCAGGAACTTGTTCACCGTCTCTTAATGTGGTATCAAAAATTTGAACTTTATCTTTATTCATTTTTCGTTTATTTAATGTAATTTCACATCGTGAAACAAAAATAGTTTTATTCATTCATAATAAAAAAAACATTTTGTTAAAATATACTGCTTATAAAGCTACTATTTACTTTATAAATAATTGAATATCAATATTTTAAATCTTTGTATTTTACAATGGCTAACCATCAAAAAGATTTCTTATTCGTGTTAATTAAATCGCTTTCAAAGTCTGAAAAACGTCAATTCAAGATTTTTGCAAGTCGGTTAGAAACGAGTTCGAATACAAAATTTATCGAATTATTTAATATTTTAGATAAATCAGAAGTCTATGATGAGAAGCTTATTTTAAAAAGTGGTAGCATAAAAAAGGTACAATTGTCTAACTTAAAATCGTATTTGTATAAGCAAATTTTAGTGAGTATTAGACTTAATATTCCTAACCAAAATATACGATACCAATTGCGTGAACAAATTGATTTTGCTGCTATTTTATACAATAAAGGGTTGTACAAACAAAGCCTAAAAATTCTTGATAAAACGAAACAACAAGCATTAGAAAACGACGAAAAACACATGGCGTATGAAATTGTTGAATTCGAAAAGTTAATCGAATCGCAATATATTACTCGAAGCATTCAAGGTCGTGCTGATGAATTAGCCATACAAGCCAAAGAACTAAATTATCGCAATACTATTTCAAGCAAACTATCCAATTTATCGCTTCAATTGTATGGAATAATGCTGAAAACAGGCTATGTAAAAAGCGATGAAGAATACCAGCAAATTGACAATTATTTTAATAAACACATTGCTAAATTTGATGAGGATAAATTTGGTTTTAGAGAAAAATATTGGTACTACAATGCTAACCTATGGAGAAGTTTCTTAGTTCAAGACTTTTTGTCGTGTTATAAATTTGCTAATAAATGGGTAACTCTTTTCTATGACAACCCCAATATGATTCATTTGAATCCTGTATTCTTTTTGAAAGGAAACCATTATCTATTGGAATCTTTGTTTATGTTAAAATACAAAACTAATTTCAAAAAATATTTAACCCAATTAGAAGAAACTATAAACGATCCTAAGTTTCCTGTAAATGATAATATTGCTTCGTTGTCATTCCTTTATTTGTATAACAACAAATTAAATTTCCACATTCTTCAAGGGAGTTTTGCAGAAAGCGAATATTTAATTCCAGAAATACTTTATAAAATTAATCAGCACTGCGAGCATTTAGATGAACATCATGAGATGTTATTTTATTATAAAATTGCCTGTATCTATTTTGGAAATGAAAAATACAACGAATCGTTATTCTATTTAGAGAAAATAATAAACAATAAAAATCTGACAATGCGAGAAGATTTAATATGCTTTTCTCGTCTTTTATATCTCATACTTCATTATGAATTAGGAAATGATTACTACTTAGAAAATCAATTGAAAAGCACCTATAAATTCCTTCTGAAAATGAATGATTTACATGAAGTTCAAAAAGAAATTATTCGATTCTTAAAAAACTTAAATTCTATTTATCCAGGAGATCTTAAAAAAGAATTTATCAAAATGAAAGAACGTTTTGTTGAACTTGAAAAAAACACTTACGAAAAGCGCGCTTTTTTATATTTGGATATCATTTCTTGGCTAGAAAGCAAAATCGAAAACCGAAAAATTGGCGACATTATTCGAGAAAAAGCCCAATTAAATAATCGTTAAAACCACATTTTACTTAATTAAAAATAATAATTACTTTTATGAGCGTTTACGCTTTTTAGAAATTAAATACATACAATATGCAAAAAATTCCTAGTGTTGACTTGCGTGATTTCCTGTCGGATGACCCGGCACGTAAACAAAAATTTGTTAATGAAATCGGAAGAGCCTACGAAGATATTGGATTCGTAGCTTTAAAAGGGCATTTTTTAGATGAGCAATTAGTAGAAAATCTGTATCGTGAAGTTCGAAATTTCTTTTCACTACCACTAGAAACTAAGTTAAAATATGAAATTCCTGGAATTGGAGGACAACGTGGTTATGTTTCTTTTGGTAAAGAACACGCCAAAGGACGCTCTGCAGGAGATTTGAAAGAGTTTTGGCATTTTGGACAATATGTTAATGATAATTCAACATATGCTGCCGAATATCCAAAAAATGTAACGGTTAACGAATTAGCTAATTTCAATTCAACAGGTAAAGAAGCCTACCAAATGCTTGAAAAAACAGGAGTTTATGTTTTAAGAGCTTTGGCTTTACATATCGGGTTAGATGAATTCTATTTTGATAATTTTATCAAAGATGGTAATAGTATTTTACGACCAATCCACTACCCTCCTATTACAGACGAACCTAAAGATGGTGCGGTTCGAGCTGCAGCACATGGCGACATTAATTTGATTACTTTATTAATGGGTGCACAAGGTAAAGGCTTGCAAGTTCAAAATCACAACGGAGATTGGATTGATGCCATGGCACAACCTGATGAATTGATGATTAATGTGGGCGATATGTTATCTAGACATACTAACAATAAATTAAAATCGACTATTCATCAAGTGGTCAATCCACCTAGAGAATTATGGGGTACTTCTCGTTATTCGATTCCGTTCTTTATGCATCCCGTTAGCGATATGCCACTTAATTGTTTAGAACAATGTATTGATAACGATCATCCTAAACAATTTGAAGATATTACTGCTGGTGAATACCTAAATGAACGTTTAGTTGAATTAGGATTGATAAAGAAATAAAGTTAATTCTCATTTTTTAGAACACCGATTATTAAAATTTTAAAAATTTCTAAAATCTGTGTTCTAAAAAAACTACTTTAAGATTTCTCAATTTCTTAAATCTGTGTTCAAAAAAAACATCCCAAATCAAAATGAAAAACTACCCCCACCAAGAATTAACCAAATCAATAATTGGTATTTATTATAACGTTTATAACGAATTAGGTTATGGTTTCCTTGAAAAAGTTTACCACAGAGCCATGATTATAGAATTGAATAAAAATGGATATGAAGTCGAACACGAAAAGAAAATAGAAGTTTTTTATAAAAATGAAGTAGTTGGTATTTATATTCCCGATTTAATAATAAACAAATCCGTTATTCTTGAATTAAAATGTGTTGAATACCTTATTGAAGCTCATGAAAATCAGTTATTAAACTATTTAAAAGCTACAGATTGTGAAGTAGGTTTAGTATTAAATTTCGGTAAAGACCCTCAATTTAAAAGGAAGATCTTTACAAATGACTAAAAAAACGAAATAAACACAAGAACTAAGATTTCTCTAATTTTCCAAATTTCTAAAATCTGCGTTAAAAAATAAACAAACAATGGACTTACAAGAACAATTAAAAAACCTTTTCCCTGATCATCAAATTTCAAATGAACCTGAAGCGGTTGTCGAAAATGAGCATGAATTATACGTTCAAGCGGAGCCTATGATTTGTAAATTTGAAAAGCGCAAAGGAAAACCTACTACCATCATTGCAGGTTATGAAGGTGCTGACGAGGATTTCAAAGTTTTAGCTAAAGAAATTAAAAGCAAACTAGCTGTAGGAGGTACTTTTAAAGACGGAGAAATTATCATTCAAGGTGATTATCGCGATCGTATCATGAAAATGCTTCAAGAAAAAGGGTTTAAAACCAAACGCGTAGGCGGATAAATTCGATATACGAAGTACGATATTCGATTTACGAATTTAAATTTACACATAAAACAAAATGATTGCATCATCAGAATTGATATTAAACCCTGACGGAAGTGTGTATCACTTAAGTCTAAAGCCCGAAAATATTGCCCACGATATAATTTTTGTGGGTGACCAAGATCGTGTAGAAAAAATTACACAGTTCTTTGATAGTATCGAATTCTCCACACAAAAAAGAGAATTCAAAACCCAAACTGGATTCTATAAAGGCAAGCGACTTACCGTACTTTCGACCGGAATTGGCCCTGATAATATTGATATTGTCTTGAACGAATTGGATGCCTTAGTTAATATTGATTTGAATACGCGGCAGCCAAAAGAAAACTTAACTTCTTTAAATATAATTCGAATTGGAACCTCAGGTTCTATACAAGCGGATATTCCTGTAGATAGTTTTGTAATGTCAAAATTCGGAATAGGTTTAGACAATATGTTGCGTTCTTATATTGTGGATGCGGTAACTCATAACGAAATCGAAGACGCATTCATTGAACAAACCCATTGGGATGCGCGCAAAGGAAGACCTTATGCTATCGCTTGTTCTGAAACCTTAGAAAAAAGAATTGCAAGTGACCGAATGCACAAAGGAATTACTTGTACTGTAGGCGGTTTTTACGGACCACAAGGACGTGTTTTGCGTTTACCAATTCAAGATAGTCAGTTGAATGCTAAAATGGATCATTTTCAATTTAACGGCAACCGAATTACTAATCTCGAAATGGAAACTACCGCTATTTATGGGCTTTCGGCTTTATTAGGACATAATGCTTTGTCCTTGAATGCGATTATTGCTAATAGAGCTAACGGAACCTTTAGTGAAGATCCTACCAAAGCAGTGGATGAATTGATAGCCTATACTTTGGATAAATTAGCCCAATCAATATGACTTCTTTAAAGATTGTTGGCGTTCCAGAACATTTCAATTTGCCTTGGCACCTATGCCTTGAAAATGGCGAATTTGAGAAAGAAAATATCGATTTACAATGGACCGATGTACCAGAAGGAACGGGTAAAATGTGTCAGATGCTTCGCGATGGAAGTACTGATATAGCAGTGATTTTAACCGAAGGCATCATCAAAGATATTGTGAATGGGAATCCATCAAAGATTATACAAATCTATGTTGAATCACCATTAATTTGGGGAATTCATGTTGCAGCGCATTCTAAATACCAAACGCTAACGGATTTGGAAAATACCAAAGTAGCCATTTCACGACTCGGTTCAGGCTCCCAATTGATGGCGTATGTTAATGCTAAAAACCAGGGCTGGAATTCCAACCAACTGCAATTTGAAATTGTCAATACTATTGAGGGTGCAGTAACCGCTTTGACTAATGGTACGGCTGATTATTTTATGTGGGAGCGTTTTATGACTCAGCCACTAGTGGATCAAGGCATTTTTAGACGAATTGCAGATTGCCCTACTCCTTGGCCTTGTTTTGTAATTGCGGTGCGCGAAGACGTATTAGCTACACAACCCGAAGCCATTGCAACACTACTCAAAATTATTAATGCCAAAACGCAGGAGTTCAAAACCATTCCCAACATTACAGACCGTTTAGCCACTACTTACCATCAAAAAACAGAAGACATCAAAGAATGGCTATCCTTAACCGAATGGTCTCAAGAAAAAATGGACAGTACTATGGTAGATCGTATTCAAAAACAATTGTTAGAATTGCATATTATTGACAAGACAATTCCTGTAACACAGTTGGTATAAAACGATTGTTTTTTTGGAGCAGCGTTTTTATCTTCTTAACTCGTGCTGTCCCGCTATTCGCACTACACGGTAGCTTGCTACTATCGGGGCTAAAATACACGTTTATTTTTCAGTACAAAAAAAGCAACCGAAGTTGCTCTTCTTTAAATTTGTTTTTGAATGTAGGCACAAGCGAGACGCTTGCTCAAGCGGAGGATACATTACCTAAAATTACCTTTATCTATTCCACCATTCATCGAAAATTTTTATACTACTTAAAATAATTCTTATTGTTTTTTCATCATATTTTTTCAGCTTTTCAGCAATTTCTATTTCATGTTTTTCATCATAATAGAAAAATAAACTATTATCTTTTTCAAGTATACCCCAATAATTTAAGGCATGACTTCCTAAAGAATAGAATCTAACTAATAATACTTTATTTTGTCCTGTTGGGAAAACTTCTATATATTTTCTAATTCCCATACTACTTGAATAATTTGAAATAATTATTTTTCCTTTTTCTTGTTTTTTTAACCAACTATTGTCAATTAAATATTTTATCATTTCACTTTGATATTTTTCAATTCTATAATCTTTGTCAATATGAAATCCTTTCTGACCATAACTCGTTGTTATAACAAGAAAAGTAAATATTGTGAATATTAAGTTTAATTTTTGAGTATTATCTTTTCTTTTCATCAATTTGTTTATAATATACTTATTGATTTGCATTTGAAAGCCTCCCCCTGCTGGCGCGAGCATCTTGCTCGTGCCTATAATTGATTCAAGTCAATTCAAAACTGCACAAAATCTCCTGACTTTGAGTTAACTTAAATCAAACTTACTAATAAATTAAATACAGAGCATAAAAAAAACTCCTTCAATACTGAAGGAGTTTCTCGTTTTGAAACAATTTTCTTATTTCCAACCACCGCCTAAATCTCTGTATACATAGACTGAGGCGTTAATTAGCGCCGCTCCCGCGCGAATCCTTTCGAGTGGTTTTATAATTTAAATCTACTCTTGGTGGTGGAAAATCTCTTAACTTTGAGCTAACTTAAATCAAACTTACTAATAAATTAAATACAGAGCATAAAAAACTCCATCATATCTAATCGAAATACATTGTTAAAATCGAATATTTATTGTTTTGTAATAAGGAGTTAGAGTAGTACATTTGAGACTTATTATACTACTATGCCACGATTCAAAGAAAATGATTTACCCAAATCGAAAATAACCTTAAGCGCCCTTCAAAAAGCATCACTTATATT
>JACCDS011925052.1_pt1 | contig 15065 bp, 9 predicted proteins | sample 7446441 | NCBI WGS metagenome assembly JACCDS01 (sample SAMN15323445, study PRJNA562643) | freshwater metagenome | isolation source: river surface water | place: USA:Blue River Watershed | collected 2017-08-17 | reverse complement strand
GTACAAATTGGGTACAAAACGAAAATACAGGCCGCTTGAAAAATCAAGGGGCCACAAGCCAAAACTTGTAACCCCTTGATTTTGCTACCTAAATTCTGGTGGGCCTCCCGTGAGTCGAACACGGCACCAACGGATTATGAGTCCGCTGCTCTAACCAAGCATGAGCTAGAGGCCCGGCAATACTGCCTAACCGGCAGTATAGCAAAAACGGCTGTGCTTGCGAATACGCCTAGTTCCCTTCAAGGAAACTCTTCAACTTGTCCGAACGCGATGGATGACGCAGCTTGCGCAGTGCCTTGGCTTCGATTTGGCGAATCCGCTCACGCGTTACGTCAAACTGTTTGCCAACTTCTTCCAGCGTGTGGTCGGTCGACATTTCAATGCCAAACCGCATGCGCAACACCTTGGCTTCACGCGGGGTCAGCGAATCGAGCACATCTTTCACCACACCGCGCATCGAGGCATGCAACGCTGCATCGCTTGGTGCGAGCGTGTTGTTGTCTTCGATAAAGTCGCCCAGATGCGAATCATCATCGTCGCCAATCGGGGTTTCCATCGAAATCGGCTCTTTCGCAATTTTCATGATCTTGCGAATCTTGTCTTCCGGCATTTCCATCTTGATCGCCAAGGTTGCCGGATCAGGCTCTGCCCCGGTTTCCTGCAAGATTTGGCGCGAGATGCGGTTCATCTTGTTGATGGTTTCGATCATGTGTACCGGAATCCGGATGGTACGCGCCTGATCGGCAATCGAACGGGTAATCGCCTGCCGAATCCACCAGGTGGCGTAGGTCGAAAACTTGTAGCCGCGCCGGTATTCAAACTTGTCCACCGCTTTCATCAGGCCGATATTGCCTTCCTGAATCAAATCGAGGAATTGCAAGCCGCGATTGGTGTATTTTTTGGCGATTGAGATCACCAGACGCAAGTTCGCTTCGGTCATTTCGCGCTTGGCCTTGCGCGCCTTCATTTCACCGGCAGCCATTTGGCGGTTGATGTTGCGCAAATCGGCCAGCGGCAAGACCACCCGTGCCTGCAAATCGATCAGGCGCTGTTGCAATTCCTTGATGGTTGGAATGTTGCGCCCCAACACGGCGCTATATGCATGGCCAGCGGCGACTTCGCCATCGACCCAGCCGAGATTGGTTTCATTGCCCGGGAAAACTTTGATGAAGTGGGCGCGCGGCATGCCGCACTTGTTCACCGCAACGTCAAGCACCTGTTTTTCGATATGCCGTACTTCATCGACCTGACCGCGCAGCGTGTCGCACAGTTTTTCGACGATGCGGGCGGTGAAGCGAATGCCGAGCAATTCGTGGGAAATAATCTCTTGCGCCTTGGCATAGGCTTTCGAGTTGTAGCCTTCCTTTTCATAGGCGGCACACATCTTGTCGTACTGGGTCGAGATGATGGCGAATTTTTCGAGCGAGGTTTTCTTCAGTTGCTCCAGTTGCTCAGCCGAGAAACCGGCAGCACCCGAGACACCACCGTCGTCGTCGTCCTCTTCATCATCTTCGTCGTGCTCTTCGTCGTCATCGTCATGTGCCGCATCGGCCAACAACGGGGCATCGTCCACAGTCAAATCGACCATGCCATCGACCACTTCATCGACCCGGACTTCATCGCGGCGAATCTTGCCCGCAGCGGAAATAATTTCGACGATAGTGACCGGGCAGGCTGAAATCGCCTGAATCATGTCACGCAGACCATCTTCGATGCGCTTGGCGATTTCGATTTCGCCTTCGCGCGTCAGCAATTCGACCGAACCCATTTCGCGCATATACATACGCACTGGGTCGGTGGTACGGCCAAAATCGGAATCAACGGTTGACAGGGCGGCTTCGGCAGCGGCTTCGGCTTCGTCATCGTTGGTGACGATGGCCACATTGTCTGACAACAACAGGGTTTCGGCATCGGGCGCGTGTTCATACACGGCAATGCCCATGTCGTTAAAGGTGCCGATGATACCATCAATCGCTTCTGGATCGATGATGTTTTCCGGCAAGTGATCGTTAACTTCGGCATAGGTCAAAAAGCCGCGTTCCTTGCCGAACTTGATCAAGGTTTTCAGCTTTTGCCGACGCCGTTCGAGTTCTTCTTCGGTCGCTTCATTGTCCGACGAAAAGGCGTCTTTCAGCAGCGCTTTTTCTTTGGCTTTGCGATCTTTGGCCTTGGCCTTGTCGACCGCCTTCAATTCGGCGCGCTCAACCGCATTCAAGGCGGCGACTTCGTCGTTCTCGGGCTGGAATTCCTTGGGCTTGCGGCCACGCCGCCCCGGCACCTTAACCGAAGGCAAGAAATAGCCGGAAGTATCGATGGCGGCCAACACCGCTGCATCAGTGGTCTGGCTCACGGCTGGCGCGGCGCTGGTTGCGACCGGCTCCGGTTTTTCCAGATCTTTTTTGCGGCTGGCCTTAATGACGACCTTGGGTTCGGCTGCTTTACGTTCGACGTCTGCGGTCACGGATTCTTTCTCGGGCGGGGGGGCTGCTTCTGCTTCGGCAGCGTGAATCACCTTGGCGGCGGCCTTGGACGACTTGACCACCACAGGGGTTACTTTGGCCGGAATTTTGGCCGAAACTTCGGCCTGCTGCTCAGCCTCTACGGGTGACTTGGTTTTTTTAGCAGGAAGCGTTAAGGTTTTCGCGGTTTTCTTCATTCCATTTGCCATCGAATCAACGGTTTACGTTTGCTGCGCGGCGTATGCCCCGCTCTTGCTGCCATTATTTTGCGTAAGTCCTGCAATTTATTACCACACCAGCGTCAGGCAATAGCTAGCGCAAGATTGTAGCACGCCAGAGCAACAAGCTCCAGATTAGCACAGCAATTAATTTAGCGCGCTCCGGCCTGCACTTCGCGCCGCAATTCATCCTGTTGTTGTTGTAATTGCCGATAACGTCCGGCAATCTCAGCCGGCGGCAGGCCCGATTGCATCAATTGTTCCATATCACGCTTGAGCAATTGTGCCTTGATCTGACGCACCGCATCGCCCAATTCAAGCCGCGCCGCATCGACATCGGCATCGCTGTCGGCGGCAATTTCCCGAATCAGGCCATTAAATTCGTCACCCTGGGTTTGCAATTGCTGGGCCAGTGCGGCAAAACTGGCATGTTCGCCCATTTCCTGCGCCAAACCGATCAATTGCAACAGCGGTGGCCCCTGTTCAACATCAAACCGGGCAATCGCTTCCTGCGCTGCCACATCGAGGGTTCCGGCAAAATTCGGCCAAGTCAGCAAGATGCGCATCATTTGCCGCGGCAAGCCGACCGGTGCCGCACGTGACACGCGGGCCGGGGCCGCACGCGCCGGGGCGACCGCCTTGCTCAGTTCAAACAGGCTTTCAATCTCACCCGGCAAACTTTGGGTGCTATTGGCCAGTGCCCGCACAATTTGAAAGCGCAGCGCCGAGGGCGTCATCTGTTGCAACAGCGGCTTGGCATCAAACAAGGCCTTGGCCCGCCCTTCCGCACCGCTTAAATCATTCTCGCCCAGCACACAATTGAGCAAAAACTGGGACAGTGGCATCGCCTGTTGCACCTGGGTGGCAAATGCCTCCGGCCCGAGTTCGCGAATATAGCTGTCCGGGTCATGCTCGGGCGGCAAAAACAGGAACTGGATGATTTTATCGTCACCAGCAAACGGCAAACTAACTTCCAGCGCGCGCCGTGCCGCACGCCGCCCGGCCGCATCGCCATCAAAACTAAACACCACCTGGTCGGTATGGCGCAACAGTTTTTGCACATGGGTACTGCTGCACGCGGTGCCCAGCGTGGCCACGGCTTGGGCAAACCCCATTTGCGCCAGTGCCACCACATCCATATAGCCTTCGGTCACCAGCACATACCCGGCATCCCGAATGCTTTGCCGGGCCTCGAACAGGCCATACAGCTCTTGGCCCTTTTGAAACAGCGGGGTTTCCGGCGAATTCAGGTATTTCGGCTCGCCTTGCAACAAAATCCGGCCACCAAAGCCAATCGGCTGGCCTTTTTGGTTGCGAATCGGAAAAATGATCCGTTCGCGGAACCGGTCATAGCGCCGGATGAAGTTGCCTTCTTCATCCACCTTGTCCACCACCAGTCCGGCTTCGAGCAAGGCCGCTTGCCCGTAATCATCAAACACGCCGCGCAAATTATCCCAGCCATCGGGCGCATAACCCAAGGCAAAGCGCGCCGCAATTTCGCCGGTCAGGCCACGGCCCTTCAGGTATTCAATCGCACTGGGCGCGCTTTTGAGTTGTTGCCGATAATAATCACTGGCCTTTTGCATGATATCGGACAGGGCCAGCGTTTTTTCGCGCTGTTCGGGCGTGATCCGGTCATTTTGCTCGGGCACCACCATGCCATTGGCCTGCGCCAGATCCTTGATCGCATCGACAAAGCCAAGACCTGAATAGTCGATCAAAAAACCAATCGCCGTGCCATGCGCGCCACAGCCAAAGCAGTGGTAAAACTGTTTGCTCGGACTAACCGTAAAACTGGGGGATTTTTCATTGTGAAACGGGCACAGGCCCATGAAATTGGCCCCGCCCTTTTTCAGTTGCACATAGCGTCCGACCACATCGACGATATCGACCCGGCTCAGCAAATCCTGTATGAAGGAATGCGGAATCACGCCTTTACCCGCTTAAACCTGCGCCAGTGCCTGCTTGACCAGCGTTGACACCTGCCCCATGTCAGCCCGCCCGGCCAGTTTGGGCCGCAGCACGCCAATCACCTTGCCCATGTCTTGCGGTCCCTTGGCACCAACTTCGGCCACCGCCGCCGCAATTTCACGCCCGATTTCTTCAGCCGACAGGGCGGCTGGCAGGTAGTAACTCAATACCTGCAATTCGCCCTGCTCAATATCGGCCAAATCTTGCCGGTTGCCAGCCACAAACTGGGTGATTGAATCCTTGCGCTGCTTGACCATTTTTTCAATAATCGCCAGAACCTGAGCATCATCGACTTCGATCCGCTCATCGACTTCCTTTTGCTTGATGGCCGCAGTTAACAGGCGAATTGCCGCCAGTCGCGCCGTATCCTTGGCGCGCATTGCGTTCTTCATGTCTTCGGTGATTTGTGCTTTTAGGCCCATGATTGTGCTGTAAAATCCGTAACGTATTTGTTTTGAATAACACAAAAACCCGCATCGGAGACCCCGAAGCGGGTTTCATGCTCAACCCTCGATTCAGCCCGGCTGGCTAGCGATGACTAAGGCAATGCCTGATATGGCACCTACCGCAGCATCCCGCGCAACATCCAACCCGTGCAGCGACGAATCAATGGAAAATTAGAACAGCTTTTTCGGCAGTTGTTGGCTGCGAATGCGTTTGTAATGGCGCTTGACGGCGGCTGCCAGCTTGCGCTTACGTTCAGCGGTTGGCTTTTCGTAAAATTCGCGCGCGCGCAATTCGGTCAACAGACCGGTTTTTTCGATGGTACGCTTGAAGCGACGCATGGCGACTTCAAACGGTTCATTTTCTTTTAAGCGAATAGTGGTCATGTAAATACAATGCCGTTGAATTAAGGGAAGACGGCGATTATATCAGCGTTTTTTGGCAAATGGAAGAATTTCTATGTCGTTTTTCTGGAACATGGCCAACTTCAGCAGTAACACTGGCCGAAACCGGACTTGGCTGGTCTGAGCATGCGGGCACCGGATTGTGCGCAAGAGTCGGCTTTTCTGGCAAATTTACCACATTGCAGGGGCCAAACCGGCCAAACTGCCGCGCAGAAGAATCGTTCCTGATTGCGACACGTCCCGCACTGACGTACTATTGATCCATTGTTGTATCGCCCTTGACACCGAACACAGGACTGATTATGGAACCGACGGAACAGACCGATCAAGCTGGCCCGATTCTGGAAAAACTGTTGCAGCGCATTGACGCCGATGTAGGTTTTGTCAGCTTTCCCGCCGTGGCGGGCATGATCGAACGTATGGATGATGATGATCCGGCCAGTGCGCGCCGCTTACCAAGCGCGATTTTATCCGATATCGGCATCACGCTCAAACTATTGCGACTGGCCAATGGCAGCAGCCGTGGCAGCCACAATATTGCCACAGTCGATCAGGCGATCACGGTATTGGGTCTTGGCAGCGTCCGCTCGGCAATTGCCGCATTGCGGCCAATTGAATCACTTTCCGACAAAAACATCGTTGCCAGTTTGCAGGCCGAAGCGATTGCTGCATTTTTTAGCGGCAGTCTGGCTGCCTTGGTCACGCGCCACAATGGTGCCCGCTATAGTACCCAGGAAGCGCATGTCTGCGCCGCCTTGCATAGTGTCGGGCGGATGGCGGTACAGGCCTATTTGCCCGATGAAGTGGCGGCCAGTCATGTGCTGCAAGCAGAAAAAAACCTGTCCGAAGATGAGGCATTGACGCAAACTCTGGGCAACACCTTTGACGCCCTGAGTGGCGAGATAGCCAAACACTGGAATTTCCCGGATGTGCTTGAAGCGAGTGTTGCACAGGCCGAAAACAAGGCTCCACCACGCCCGGCGGCCAATGCAGAAAGCTGGTATCAAATCTGTTCCCTGTTCGCGCACAAGGTGACGAACGCCCTGTTCCGCCTGCCCGCCGGACGAGAAAAAGCGGCGCTTACCCAAGAATTTAATTATTTCCATCAGGCCCTGTCACTAAAAAATGACGAAGTCTTGCAATGGATTGAAGATACGCTGACCGAAACCGGCAATTTCCTGTCGAATATCACGCATCCGATGGGTGTCGAGCAAGCACGTACGGTACTGCGCAAGTCATCGGAAAAGGTGCTCGATTCACTATCCTCGCAGGACAGTCTGAACCGGGGTGCTGCCAATGAAAAAACGCCAATCCAATTAATTCATCAGGCACTGCGCATGATCCACAGCGAATACGAATTCGATTTCACGCTGCTATGCCTGCCCAGCGGCTCTGCCGGACTGGTGGGCGTCTCCGGGGTTGGGCGCAATGCCAATCAGGTCGCACCCAAATTTCGCTGCGGTGGACAGAAATTGGATATTTTTCAAGTCATCATGTCCAAGAAAATTGATTTGTACGTGCCCGATGTACGGGCACCGAGCTATGGCAAATTGATGCCGGAATGGTTTGGCCAACTGGTTGGCGCGCCCTCGTTCATGGCTTGGTCACTGGTACACGAAGGTAAATTTCTCGGGTTGTTGTATGGCGATTACAGCACCGCACGCCCGACCCCGCCCAAGGAAAAAACCGAAGGGGCAGGTTCCAAATGGCGGCAGCAACTGGTTGATGCGCTACGCGCCAACAAGCCGGGCGGGCACTAGCATTTTTGTGGTTTCTGTGCCCAGCCCCGGCTCATGCTGCGCTTTGATCTGATTCGTGGCGCAGCTTTTTTGCCACCTGCAAACAATGTTCAACCTGCTCGGCAATCGGCGCGGGCACCGGCACCTCGCCATTTAAGGCCGCGCTTATCCATTGGGCGGTAGTGGCGGCGTCGAGCTGGGTCGGCATCGCTGGCCACTCATCCACCGGCCCCTGCCGTTCCACCAACACGGTTTGCTGGCTCCCCACGGTTTGCACGTTCCCCAGAAACGCTTCGATTTGATTGGCGCGCTTGGCATTGGCCACGGTTTCGCCTTCGGTACCACGCATCAAAAACACCGCGCCGCGCCCGGCTGGGGCAGCATGGGCGAAATACTCGGTCAGCAGTGCCAGATATTCAGGGTGGGTGTACGAGACCAGCCGCAGTGCAGGCCCGGCCATCGGCTGCAACAGCTTGACGATGGTATGGGTGGAATTGCGCACGCCAAGAATGCGGCGCAATTCCAGCACCCGGGCCAGTGCCGGGGCCAACGTCTGGATCGGGATAAAACTCGGGCGAGCGCAAGCCCAGTCGCGGGCCACCTGCTCGGGGCTATCGGCCAACGGCTGGCCCATGGCCTGAAAAATTTCGGCACTGGTGATCCGCCCCGGATCGCGCGTCACGCCATGCAGCAGCACCGGCGCACCAGCGCGCGCCAACAGCAGTGCCAACAACGGCGTCAGGTTGGCCACCTTGCGCGCGCCGTTGTAGCTCGGAATCAGAATCGGGGCATACTTTGCCGATGGTTGCGGCAAGGCCGGAAAACTCTGGTGTGCCGCCTGCATGAATCCGGTCAATTCAGCGACTGATTCACCCTTGATGCGCAGTGCCAGCACAATCGCGCCCAATTCCAGATCCGATACCCGCCCTTGCAGGATCGCGCCGTACAGTGCCTCGGCATCGCTTGCCGTCATGCTGCGCGCACCATGCTTGCCACGCCCGATTTCCTTGATGATGGCCGCCGCCGGAAAGCGCTCTTGGTTAGTCATGTTCATCACCATTATCCGGTTGTGCCGGGCGGCTCGGGTGCGCTGCCGCTTTGGCCGCATCGGCTTCGGCACTCTCTTCTTCAAAATCACTTTTGCGCCACTGGGCAAACCAGTATTCCATTTGTCGCCCGGCAGCTTCCCGTCCACCCAGTCCAAACGACAGGGCAATCGCAATCGCAATCGCACCAAAGGTGAAGGCAAACGCCATGTTGACGATATCATCGGCTACCCCCATCGCGCGCAAGCCCATCGAGAGCACCAAACCCAAAATCGCCAGCCGTGCAATGTTGGCCATGCCAGCACTGCCGGAATTGGCAATCGCATCGTGCGCCACCTTGGACAGCCAAAAGCCAACCGTAAAAATCACCCCACCCAACAGCACGTCACCACCAAACTCAATGAACATGGTCACCACATCGGTCACTTGCTCAAATTCCAGTTGTGCCGCCGCTTCCACCGTGGCAAACAGCATGGCAAAGAATTTCACCAGCAGAGCAGCCAGCCGTGATGGCTTGGTACGACCGCGAAACAGGCGCGCCAAGCCAATTTTATCCGGCAACGCATCAACCCCGAGGCTGATCAAAAACTGTTGCAGCAAGGCGGCAGCAAACCGGGCGATAAACCAGGTCAGGGTCAAGATCATGCTCGCAGCAATTACCTGCGGCACCGCCGCCATCATCTGGCCCAGCATTAACGAAGCCGGTTTGGCAATGGTATCGATTTTCATGGCATCGAGCGCGGCGATCAGGGCCGGTAAAAACACCGCGATCATGACCAGATTGCCAATCAGGGACGAGAGTTTGGTTGCTTCACTCAAACCGGCATTTTGCCCGGCCCGATCCAACCCAGCCGCCGAGAGTGCCGCCGCCACCAGCGCGCTCAAGGCCCGCCCCACCATCCAGCCAATGCAGCCGATCACCAGCGCGGCAAACACATTGGGCAAAATTTCGAGCACCCAGCCAAGCATGCCGGTTAGGGGCGCGAGCAGGCTTTCAATTTGGTAGGCGCTGACAATGGCTGGCAAAAACAGCAAAATCACCAGCCAAAACAGGATATTGCCCAAACTCTTGGCCAGCGGCGGCATGCCAGCCGCAGTTAGCAAGCGATCTTCCAGATGGGTAGCCGACACGGTGCGGGTGGCTATCGCCCGCAACAGGATCGCCATCACCCAGGCAATCAATGCCAGCACGCTGCCACCGATCAGGCGCGGAGAATAGTGGGCAATTTGCCGCACCATCTCTTCAAACGGGCCGGACAACAGCGGCAAATCGAGCGCGTTCAGCACACCGATCACGGTGAGTAAAATTACCAGCCAAAATCCGGCCCCGGCCAACAGGCTTTCCACATCGATCCGCATTTCGGTATCAATCGCAATCCGCGAATTGAGCTTGAGCCAGCCCAGCACCCGGCGCAATGCCGCGCGCAATACCACGGCCCCGGTCCAGCCCACTACCAAAATTACCAGTGCCACCAAAATATTGGGCAAAGTGGAGGCCAGGGTATGCAGCAGCGAAGCCCAAATGCCGGGCGAAACCGCACCATTGGCGGCCACGCTGTCGGTCACACTGCCAGCCACACTGCTGGCCAAATTTCCCGCTTCACTGGCCATGCTGGCCATGCTGTCCATACTCGCGGCGCCCGCTGGCCCAGTGTCGCCGCTGCTGGCCGCCTCACTGGCCGCCTCACTGGCCGCCGCGCCCGTCGCCACCGCAACGATCAGGTTAGAACTATTCATATACTTGCCCGTCCCATCTCATCATCCACCCCGATTTTTCCACCGTATTGTCCACTGTATCTTCCACTGTATCTTCCACTGTATTTTCCGCTGTCTTGTCCACGCATTGCCCACTACATTGTTCCTAATATTCCACCGCCACCTGCTGCGCCCCGAGTGTATCGCGCAGCGCCTGTTGCAAGGCGTCAGCCGGTGCCACGCGCCATTCATCGGCCAGCAGCAATTCGCATTCGGCCATTTGCGCCCGGTAGCGCAAACTAAGCGGCAAGCCCTTGCCTGAGCGATATGGCGCCAGCACTTCGCGCAGCCGGGCCGGATCAATCGTGCCCGGCAAAGACAAGCCAAGCTGCCGCCCGAACTGGCTGCGTGCGGCCACGATATCCATCAATTTTTCAGCGGTAATGCGCAAGCCGCCGGTGAACCGGTCTTCCGATACCTTGCCGATCACCGACAAAAATTCATCATCCTTGAGCGACGCCTTGTGCTCATCATACAGTTCGCCGAAAATCGTCACTTCTACCACCGCCGTACCATCATCAAGCGCCACCACCCACAGCTTGCCACGCTGGGTCATCTGGGGTCGTATCCCGGCAATCACGCCACACATCGAGCGCGGCTCACGCGATGGCGACAGATCGACCAGCCGCGAGCGCATGAAGCGCTTGACTTCCGGCGCATACGCATCAAACATATGGCCCGACAAATAAAACCCGAGTGCTACCTTTTCTTCAGCCAGCCGCTGCTTGTCGCCCCACGGCGGCACTTTGACATATTCGGGTTCGGCGTTGGCATGGTCATCCAGTTCAAACAGGCTGACTTGATTCGCGCTGGCTGCGGCCTGTTCGGCACATTCGAGCGCAAAACTAACCGAGGCAAACACAATGCCACGATCCACCCCGAGGCTGTCAAACGCCCCGGCCCGGATCAGGCTTTCAATGGTGCGGCGGTTAATCTGACGCTTATCGACCCGACGGCAAAAATCAAACAGGCTAACAAACGGGCCATCGGCCGCACGCGCTGCCAAAATCGCCTCAATCGCATTTTGCCCGGAACCTTTTACCGCCCCCAGACCATAGCGAATCTTGTTCACCGGTTTGCCGGTTTTGGACGGCGGCTCGCCATCCGGCACAAAGCGGTAATCAGACAGGTTGATATCGGGTGGCAAAATCTTCAGATTGCAAACCGATACCGCATCTTCAATCAGAATTTTCACCTTGTCCGTGTCATCCATCGCCAGCGACATATTCGCCGCCATGAATGCCGCCGTATGGTGCGCCTTTAAATAAGCGGTGTGATAGGCCAGCAAGGCATACGCTGCCGCGTGCGATTTGTTAAACCCGTAACCGGCGAATTTTTCCATCAAATCGAAAATTTCATCGGCTTTTTCATTGGACAAGCCATCCTTGGCCGCCCCGTCGCGGAAAATCTGGCGGTGTTTCGCCATTTCTTCGGCTTTTTTCTTACCCATGGCACGGCGCAACAAATCTGCGCCGCCGAGCGAATAGCCGCCCACCACCTGCGCCATCTGCATCACCTGTTCCTGATACACCATGATGCCGTAGGTTTCACTGAGAATGCCTTCGGTGCGCGGGTCCGGGTAATCAAACGCCTGCCCGTGTTTGCGTGCGCAAAAGTCGGGAATCAAATCCATCGGCCCCGGGCGATACAGCGCCACCAGCGCAATAATGTCTTCAAACCGGTCGGGCCGCGCATCTTTCAGCATGCCTTGCATGCCGCGGCTTTCCAACTGGAACACGGCCACGGTTTTGGCTTCGGTCAACAGTTTATACGAGGCCTTGTCATTGAGCGGCAGCTTTTCCAGCGCTAAATCGGCCATGGCCGGATCGAGCCGCTTGATGTAGCGTACCGCCCAATCGAGAATGGTCAGTGTGGTCAAGCCCAAAAAGTCGAACTTTACCAAGCCGACCGCTTCCACATCGTCCTTGTCGTATTGCGACACCACGCCCGAATCGCCGCCCTGGGTGTACAGCGGGCAAAAATCGGTCAGCTTGCCCGGCGCAATCAACACGCCCCCGGCATGCATGCCGACGTTACGCGCAATCCCTTCCACTTGCTGCGCCAAATCCAGCAATTGTTTGACGTCTTCTTCGTTTTCCAGCCGCTCGGCCAGTTGCGGCTCTTCGTTAATCGCATCGGCAATCGTGACGTGCTTGCCCGGCTTGAACGGGATCAGTTTCGAGATGCCATCGCAAAAGTTATAGCTGAAATCGAGCACCCGCCCCACGTCGCGCACCGCGCCCTTGGCCGCCATGGTGCCGAAGGTGGCGATTTGTGACACGGCCTCCTTGCCATACAAATCCTTGACGTGCTGAATCACCCGATCCCGCCCTTCCTGGCAGAAATCAATATCAAAGTCGGGCATCGAAACCCGTTCCGGGTTTAGGAAGCGCTCGAACAGCAGGTTGTAGGCCAGCGGATCCAAATCGGTAATCAACAGCGAATACGCCACCAGCGAGCCGGCCCCAGAACCCCGGCCCGGCCCCACCGGTACGCCATTTTCCTTGGCCCAGCGGATAAATTCGGCCACGATCAAAAAGTAGCCGGGAAAATCCATCTTGATGATGGTATCGAGTTCAAATTTCAAGCGCGCTTCATAGCGCGCCCGCTCAGCCTCGCGCTTGGCCGGATCGGGGTACAAATGAATCAGCCGCTGCTCCAGCCCGGCCTTGGTTTCACTGACCAAAAATTCGCCAATCGTGACGCCGGGCGGAGTGGGGAAATTCGGCAACTTGGGTTTGCCCAGTTCCAGCGTTAAATTGCAGCGTTTGGCAATTTCCAGCGTATTTTGCAGCGCGCCCGGCACATCGTGGAACAGGGCCAGCATCTCGGCCTGGCTTTTAAAACATTGCTGTTCGTTAAAACGCCGCACGCGGCGCGCATTGGCCAAAATCTCGCCTTCGGCAATACAGGTGCGCGCTTCGTGCGCGATGAATTCACCGGCATCCAAAAACTGTACCGGATGGGTTGCCACCACCGGCAAGCCGAGCTTGTGCGCCAGCGTCAGGGTGGCGCGTAGCTGTTGCTCTTGGTTGGGCTGGCCATAGCGCTGGATTTCGAGATAAAAACTATCCGGGAAAATCTGCGCCCAGCGTTCGGCACACTTTTCTGCCGCCGCCAGATTGCCGTTGTCCAGCGCCATGCCAATATCGCCCATGGCGGCGCCCGAGAGCGCAATCAAATCATTGACCTGGCCATCCCGGCTTAAATCCTGCAACCACTCGGCGCGTAATTCAGAGCGGCCACGCCATTGATTGGTCAGCCAGCCCTGGCTTAACAATTCGCACAATTGCAAATAACCGTGGCGATTTTTTACCAGCAGCAATAAGCGGAATGGCTTGTCGCGGTTGGCATCGTTGGAAATCCAGACATCACAACCACAAATGGGCTTAATCCCTTTGCCACGGGTACCCTTATAAAATTTCACCATACCAAACAGATTGGCCAAATCGGTCAGGGCCAGCGCCGGTTGGCGGTCTTTTGCCGCAGCATCGATCACATCGTCGAGGCGCACCAGGCCATCGACGATCGAGTATTCGGAATGCATGCGCAGGTGGACAAAGTTTTCGGTCATCATGTCGGTATTTTAATGGAAGAGGGGCAGGGCAACGAGCGCCGGAGCCAATACAATTTGTGGCGCGCAACAGTTGGCAGGCGGGCAAGCGACTCGAAAAAACCGCTGAACTCGCGTATAATCGTGGCCAAATTTGCGCCAAATCAACACCTTAGCGGGCAAAGCAGGCTACTATGCCGCGTTTTGCCGATATTTATTCCGATCTTTATTCCGGTCTTTATTCATTAACCAGCCTTATCGACTAGCCCGCCACCACGATCATGCCTACCGAATCTTCAGCCTACGTCAATATTGCCGCCTACAAATTCATCAGCTTCGACGATACCGTAGAGCAACGCCCGATTTTTCAGGAACGCTGCAGCGAACTGAATTTAAAGGGCACGATCTTGCTGACCCCGGAAGGCATCAATCTGTTCCTGTGCGGTTTGCGGCATGAGATTGATCAGTTTTTGAGCTGGCTTAGGAGTGATGCGCGCTTTGCCGATTTGGAAGTCAAGGAAAGCGTTTCCGCCGAACAACCATTCAAGCGTATGTTGGTCAAGCTGAAAAAAGAAATCATCACCATGCGCCATCCGCTGATCAAGCCTGAGCTTGGCCGTGCGCCAGCGGTGACGGCGCAACAATTGAAGGCATGGCTGGACAAGGGTGTGGATGATCAGGGTCGGCCAGTGGTGCTGGTCGATACACGCAATGCGTTTGAAGTCGATGTTGGTACGTTTGACAACACGATTGATTACCGGATCAGCAAGTTTACCGAATTCCCGGACGTGATCGCTGCGCACAAGGATGAATTGAACGACAAAACCGTGGTCACGTTTTGTACTGGCGGGATTCGCTGTGAGAAGGCGGCGATTCACATGCAAAACATTGGCTATGAGCATGTGTATCAGTTGGAAGGCGGGATTTTGAAGTATTTTGAAGAAGTGGGCGGCGCGCATTACCATGGCGACTGTTTTGTGTTTGATTACCGTACAGCGCTAAACCCGAAGCTGGAACCGGCCAGCGCCACCCAGTGTTTTGCCTGCCGGGCGGTGGTGACGCCGGAGCAGCAGGCTTCGCCGCTGTATCGGGTGGGGGAGAGTTGCCCGAATTGTGCGGGGGCGCAGCAAGCGGCATAAAAAGACTGGGGCGGTTCATTCATTCCTTACCGTACCACCCGGCAATTAACTTGACCACAAAAAAGAATCCTCGTGCCCTGCATTCAACTCGGCAATATCTTTTTTCCCTTCCGTCCCTGTGCCAGCGCCTTCACCGGCTGCGCCAGTGCCAATTCAAAATCCTGCTCCGCCCGGCTAGGCATATGCCCCTGCTGTTCATGAAACAACAAAAACTGCCCCTCTGCCTTGGCCTGCGCCACCTCTGCTGCCACCTTGCCCGCGTGCGGCAGCACATCGCGCTCGGCCATGCGCAGGAAGTCATCGAGCCTTCTGGCCCAATCGGCCATGGTCATGGGCT
>JACCDS010500711.1_pt1 | contig 15066 bp, 8 predicted proteins | sample 7446441 | NCBI WGS metagenome assembly JACCDS01 (sample SAMN15323445, study PRJNA562643) | freshwater metagenome | isolation source: river surface water | place: USA:Blue River Watershed | collected 2017-08-17 | reverse complement strand
TTCGACCGCGCCTTTGCCGCCTACTTCAAGGGCGTGGAGATGCTGGCGGACTTCAACCAGGAGATTCCCGCCGACTGGCTGCGCAAGGAGCTGGAACGGCTGCTGTCTGACGAACAGAAGGCCAATGCGCCCAAGATGGATTGGGACGAGCTGATGGAGACGCTGAAGAAGCGTCTTGAAGAACAGAAGGAGCGCCACGAAGGCGGCAGCAAGTGGATAGGCACGGGTGGCACGTCACCCTTTGGCCACGGCGGCCACAACCCGCAAGGCATACGCATAGGCGGCAAGGGTGGCAACAAGAGCGCCGTGAAGGTGTGGGACCAGCGCGCCTACCGCGACTACGACGACACCCAGGAGCTGGGCACACGCAATATCAAGATGGCGCTGCGCCGTCTGCGCAAGTTTGCGCGTGAAGGCAACGAACTGGAGCTGGACCTGCCAGACACCATCCGTGCCACGGCGGCCAACGCGGGCTGGCTGGACATCAAAATGGTGCCCGAGCGGCACAACAACGTGAAGGTGCTGCTGCTGATGGACGTGGGCGGCACCATGGACGAACACATCCAGCGGGTGGAAGAGCTGTTCAGCGCTGCGAAGAACGAGTTCAAACACCTGGAGTTCTATTACTTCCACAACTGGGTCTACGACTACATGTGGCGCAACAACCGCCGCCGCTACGCCGAAAAGTTCGAGACCTGGGACATCATCCGCAAGTACAACAAGGACTACAAGCTGATCTTCGTGGGCGACGCGACCATGAGCCCCTACGAAATCCTGCAACCAGGCGGCAGTGTGGAATACAACAACGAAGAAGCAGGCGCCGAGTGGCTGCAACGGCTGACGCACGCCTTCCCCAAATTCGCCTGGATCAACCCAGAACCGCAGGGCGTGTGGCAATACCGCCAGAGCATCGCCATCATTCAGCAGCTGATGGGCCAGCGCATGTACCCGCTCACGCTCAAGGGGCTGGAAGAGGCCATGCGGGCGTTGTCGAAGTGAGTGGGTGGACCGCTGCCTCCGCCGTGTTCGGACTCACGGGCTGGGTCTGGTGGCTGCGGGCAGCTCCCAGCCTGCGCGCCGGGATGATGACCGTGTTGTGCTGGGCTTGCGTGGGCTTGCCAAGCAAGGCCTGGGCGCAGGCCGACGCTGTGCCCGATGGACTGTCACTGAGCAACACCGACCAATTTCAACTGGAAGTTCAAGCCCCGCCGCCGCTGGATGTGCTACTGCAACGTCACCTGGAGCTGCGGCGTTTTCAGCGACTGCCCGACCTGGCCCGCAGCGAACTGGAGCGGCTGGCCGAGCAAGCCCCCGAGAATGTGCGCAACCTGCTGGGCACCCAGGGCTACTTTGCACCAACCGTCAATGTGACCCTGCTGGACGCCACCGCCACGGATGCCACGCCCACCGTCCGATTGATGGTGGAGCCCGGGCCGCGCACTCGCATCGGCTCCGTGACACTCCTGTTGCAAGGTGAGGCGCGCACCCGTCCAGACGCCGATCAGCAACGCATTGCGCTGGAGAAGGACTGGGGTTTGCCACGGGGTGAGCCCTTCAGCCAATCCGACTGGAGCAGCGCAAAATCGCGTGCACTGCGGGGCTTCACCACCCACCATTTCCCGCGCGCCCGCATTGCCACCAGCCTGGCCGATATCGACGCGCAAGCCCACCTGGCGCACCTTTACCTGGAAATCGACACCGGCGCCGCACACGCTTTCGGCTCCCTAGAGGTGCAAGGCGCCCTGCGCTACGACCCCGCGCTGGCACAACGCCTGGTCCGCCTGGCCGGCGTGCGCACCGGCGAGCCATACGACGAAACCTTGTTGCAAGCGGCGCAACAAAAGCTGGTGGACAGTGGCTATTACGCCTCGGCCTTCGTGGTGCTGGGCGACACCACCGACCCCAGCGCCAGCCCGGTGGAGATTCGGGTGCGCGAAGTGCCCTTGCAAAAAGTGACGGCCGGCGTGGGCATGAGCACCGACAACGGCGCCCGGCTGAGCTTGGAACACACCCATCACCGCTTACCCGGCCTGGACTGGCGCGGCGTGACACGGCTGCAACTGGAACGTGATGCCCAGACCGTGGCCACCGAGCTCAGCTCACCGGTGGACGAGCGGGGCTGGCGCTGGATCACCGGCGCCCAATGGCAACGCCAGCAAGACGACCCGCTGACCACCCAGAGCCAGCAACTGCGCCTGGGTCAAGCCCAAGACGGTACCGAGCTGGACCGAAGTTTCTTCGTCCAGTACGACCGCTCGCAGGTCAACAACACAGTGCTGCGGCTGGCCAATGAAGCCGAATCGTCAGTGAGTGCCAACTATGCCTGGACACGCCGACGCTTCAATGATTTGACGCTACCGACCAATGGGTACGGGCTCGCGGTGGAGCTGGGAGTGGGCGTCACGCTGACGCAACAGCGCCGGCCCTACTTGAGGGCGCGCGGGCGCTGGCAAAGCTACTGGCCTTTGGCGGCCGAGAGCGCCCGGCCCAGCCGGGTGGCGCTTCGGGTGGAAGGCGGCGCCGTGTGGAGCCGCGACCAAAGCCCGGTGCCCGCCACGCAGCGGTTTTTGGCCGGTGGCGACAACAGCGTACGAGGTTACAGCCTGCGCGAAATTGGTGTACCTCAGCAGGGCGGCGGTGTGGAAGCCGGGCGTTTGCTGGCCGTCACCAGCCTCGAATGGCAACGCCCTCTGTGGTTGGCTGGCCAACGCAGCAACTGGGAAACCGCCGTGTTCATCGACGCGGGCGCCGTGGCCGACCGGGCCAGCGAACTGGACCCCAAAGTGGGCGTGGGCGCTGGCGTGCGTTACCGCAGCCCCGTGGGACCGTTGCAAGCCGACCTGGCGTACGGATTGGAAACGCGGCGCTGGCGCTTTCACCTGAGCGTGGGGTTCACGTTTTGAGCCCCGTGAGACCGCTGGTGCATGCCTTCGCCTCCGCGCTGGGTGGACTGAGTGCAGCGTTGGCGTGGTTGGCAGGAGGCTTGGTGGCACTGTGCTTGGCCGCTGCCGTGACACTGTGGTGGTGGAGCGGCACTCCGCAATCGCTGCCCCAGGCCCTGACCTGGACGGCCCAGTGGCTGGCGCATGACAGCACGCCGCCACCACTGACCGTCGAGGGCGCCACCGGCAGCCTGCGAGAGGGTGGCACCATAGAGCGGTTGCGCTGGCAGCGCGATGGTTTGACGATCGACATAGAGCAGCTCCGCCTGCGCTGGCCCGCATCCTTCTGGCTCGACGCCGCCCTGCACCGTCGAGGCATCGTGGAACAGGTTTCGATCGCGCAGCTGCGGGTGGACGATCAACGCCCCAAGGAACCCGATACCCCACGCCTGCCCCCCACCGACTTGCGCCTGCCCTGGCTGCGCGAACTGAAGGTGGCGCTGGATGTGCGCCAAGCCACCTGGGCAGCCTCCACCCCGGTGATACTGGGCCCGGCACAAGCGCGCTACCGTTATGGCACTCGCGAAGCCGACGCCGATGGCACACCCTGGCATGACCTTCAAATAGACGCCCTGACCTGGCAGGCAGGTCGCTATCAGGCCCAGATCGCGGTGCAGGCACAGCAGGCCATGGCGCTGCAAGCGCAGCTGCGTGGTGAATTGCAACAATCCATCCCGGGTGGCCCCCGGTTGAATTTGGCGCTGAGTGCATCGTTGGTGGGCAATCTGGCCCCTACCGATGCCACACTGCAGTTCGAAGCGATGGTGCACACCACCGACGCATCACCCAACGCCCAACGCCATGTCTCGCCACGCTTGCATGCCCAAGCGGAAGTGCGACCATGGGCCACATTGCCCCTTCGGCAAGGCCGGTTGAGCCTGGAGCAGATCGATCTGGCCGCTTTCTGGCCCCATGCGCCGCGCACACGCCTGAGCGGCGAATGGCAAGCGACGGCCGACGACGAATGGCGGCTAGAGGGTCAATTGACCAACACACTGCCCGGCCCTTGGGATCAGCAACGCCTGCCGCTGGAACGCCTCAACGCCAGCCTGACCGTCACCCCGGAGCGTTGGACACTGCAAAACCTCAACGCCACCGCCGCTGGCGGCACTTTGCAAGCCACCGGCACAGCCGGCCTGCGCGATGGACGCCCCCATCACTGGCAAGGCGAATTGCGACTGCGCGGGCTGGAGCCTGACCGGCTGCATCGCAGCCTGCAGCTCCAGACCCTGGACGGCGACTTGTCAGCCCGCACAACAGAAAAGGGGATGAATCCGAGTACCCGCTTCACAGTGGCGTTGCAACCGGCGGCCAGCACCACCAGCCGTTCAGCGCGGTGGCCAGGGCCTCGGCTGACCGCCGAAGGCGACTGGAATGGCGGCGCCGAATGGCGGTTCGACCGTCTGGACCTGCAGGCCTGGGAAACGCGGCTGGCCGCGCAAGGCACCCTGTCGACCTCACCCTGGCGCTACCACGGGCAAGGGCAACTGGACGCACCCGGCGCGTCGATCACGCTGAACGACGGGACCACATCCGAGCTGACCCTGCGCCTGCACAACCTGGAGGCGCTGCAGCGGTGGTCGCTGCAAACCCTGGATGAACTGGACCGCTGGCTACCAGCTTCAAGCTGGGCAACCAAAGCGCCAGTGTTGTGGCGTGACTTGCGTTGGAGCGGTCAAACCACGCTGCAAGCCCGCTGGAGCGGCTCTGACTGGAGCTGGCAACAACAAGGCAAGGTCCAGGCCCTGGCCAAGGGCGTGCGCTGGCAAGCCGAACACGACGCTCAAGCAAAGGGCACCTGGTCCGCAGGCCGGCTGGATGCCACCCTTCAGCACTTGGCGCTCAAGCTGAGCAACAATCGCGATCCGCTGGGCATGACCGCCCAGTTGCAAGGTCGACCCAATTTCAGCGTCGACCCCACGGGCGCGTTCTCGCTACAAGGCGGCCAGCTGGCTGTGACGCCCTGGAACTCAGGCAATCGCCAGTTGCCTGCCATGTCCAGCCAGCCGCTGTCGCTGACCTGGAACCATGTGCGCTGGGTCGACGGCCGCCTGTCCACCCAAGGCCGCCTGAATGATATGGCATTGAGCTGGTTCAACGCCTGGCTGAGCAACGATGCCACGCCACAAGGCCCGTTGTACCAAGCCGGTTTACGGGGCGAGTTGATGCTGCAGGGCGACTGGGACGTGGACCTGCCACTGACTGCACCTGCTGACCCGGTCCGCCCACCGAGCGCACCCGCGAGAGCGCGACTGAGTTTGCAACGCGCCACTGGCGACCTGACGGTGGTGTTGGGTGATGGCCCGCGCGCAGACCAGTTGGCCGCTGGCATTGACCAAGCCCGCGTGGACCTGAGCCTGGACAACGATCGCGCCCAAGCCACCCTGCGCTGGAACAGCCGAAACGCTGGCCAGGCTCAGGCCGAGGTGAATACCCAGCTGAGCCCGCCCACCGCCTCATCACCCCTCTGGACATGGGCGGCCGACGCGCCCTTGCAAGGCAGGCTGCAGGCCAATCTGCCCCAACTCGGGCTGTGGTCACGGCTCGCGCCGCCGGGGTGGCGCCTCAGTGGCCGACTGCAGGCCGAAACCAACCTCGGTGGCACCCGGGCACAACCCGAATGGCAGGGTCAACTCCACGCCAGCCAATTGACTGTGCGCTCGCTGGCCGACGGACTGGACTTCAGCGACGGTGAACTGCGCGCCAGTGTCGCGGGCGAAACCCTCACCATCCAAACCCTGCAATGGCGGGGGGCTGGCGCCAACGCGGGTGGCTTGCTCAGTGGTTCGGGCACCGCTTCATGGGCCGCCCGAGAGATCGACGGAAGACGGGTGCGCGAACCCGTGATCGACCTGCAACTGCGGGCCGAGCGCCTGCGCCTGCTGGCCCGCGCCGACCGGCGGCTGACACTCACCGGCGAAATCAACGCACGGCTGCGCGGCCAGCGGCTGGACCTGACCGGGCGGCTGGACACCGATCAGGCCCTGCTGCTGCTGCCCGACGAAAGTACCCCCAGCCTGGGCGCCGACGTGGTGCTGCGCGGCACCGAACGCCCGCCAGGCTTTGGCGCAGGATCCCCGGTGCAAGCGCATGTCAATGTGGAATTCGGGCTGGGCAACAACTTCCAGGTGCGCGGCCTGGGCCTGAATACACAGCTGGGCGGCAACCTGCGCATCACGGCTTCACCCCAGCAGGGGGGGCCGCAAATCACCGGGGAAGTGCAAACCGTGCGCGGCAATTACCGCGCTTATGGCCAAGCGCTCAACATTGAACAGGGGGTGGTGCGTTTCAACGGCGCGGTGGACAACCCCAGCCTGGACATTCTGGCACTGCGGCCCCATCCCAGCCAGCGGGTTGGGGTGCAAATCAGCGGCACCGCGCAGGCTCCCCGTGTGCGCCTGTACGCAGAGCCCGACATGCCCGACAGTGAAAAGCTGGCCTGGCTGGTGTTGGGCCGTCGAGCCACCGGCGCAGGCGCGGAAGCGGCAGTGCTTCAACAGGCTGCGCTGGCGCTGCTGAGTAGCGGCGGAAGCGCGAATGATGCCTCCCTGACCCGAACATTGGGCCTGGATGAACTGAGCTTCCAGGGCGAAAGCACCGCCACCGACGGCACCACCACCAGCGCAGCGCTGACCTTGGGCAAACGCATTTCCAGCCAGTTGTATGTCAGCTACTCCCGCAGCGTCGCGGGTGCGGTGGGCACCGTGGCCGTGTTCTATGACATTTCACGCTTCGTCACCCTGCGGGCCCAGGCAGGCGACGACAACGCCATCGACCTGCTGTTCACGCACAGCTTCGACAACACCAGCGTGCCCTGACGCGGACACGTACAATCGTGCCCGCTTGCTCTCGCCGTAGTTCAATGGATAGAACGGCTGCCTCCTAAGCGGCAAATACAGGTTCGATTCCTGTCGGCGGGACCATGCACAACGGCCGTGCCATCGCGCTGGGCCACTCACTATCGCTGAGTGCTCAGCAGCTTGAAAACGGAAACAGCCTGCATCAGTTCGCTGGCCTGTTGATTGAGCTTCTCGGCGGCGGCCGCCATCTCTTCGACCAGCGCCGCATTTTGCTGAGTGGTTTGGTCCATCTGCGAGACCGCCTGACTGACCTGTGCCACGCCGTCACTTTGCTCCACGCTGGCGCGTGAAATCTCGCTCATCACCTCGTTAAGCCGTTCGATCGCACTGACCACCTGACCCATCGTGGCGCCTGCTCGGTCCACCTGCTCACTGCCTTCATCCACGCGCTGCAGGCTGTCCATGATGAGTGCCTTGATCTCCTTGGCAGCGTCTGCGCTTCTGCCCGCCAGGCTGCGAACCTCAGAAGCCACCACGGCGAACCCTCGGCCCGCCTCGCCAGCCCGCGCCGCTTCCACCGCAGCATTCAAGGCCAGGATGTTGGTCTGAAAGGCAATGCCATCGATCACACCAATGATGTCCCCGATTTTCTTGCTGCTTTCGCTGATGCCGCGCATGGTGTTGACCACCTGAGCCACGGCCTCGCCCCCAGTGCTGGCCACACCGCTGGCTTCCTGAGCCATGCGGTTGGCGTTGTCTGCGTTCACGGCGTTGTGCTTCACCTGCAGACTGAGCTGCTCCATGGAGGCCGCGGTCTGCTGCAAAGCGCTGGCCTGCTCTTCCGTGCGCTGGCTGAGATCGTGGTTGCCACTGGTGATCTGCTCGCTCGCGGTGGCCAGGTGACTGGCGTTGTCACGGACCATCCCCACAATGCCAGACAGTGCAGACTGCATGTCACGCATCGCATGTCGAAGTCGGGCGACTTCATCGCGACCATCTACCTCGACACGGCTGGTCAAATCGCCTTTGGCAACGCGATCGGCAAAAGCGACTGCGGCTTCGAGTGGAAGGGTTGCGCTGCGGGAAATGCGCCAACCTATTAAAAATAGGGCGCACACCGCCAGCACAATCGCCAAAACGATCTGAATCAGCGCGGCTTTGACATTCGCATCACCGTCTGCTTCGAGCTTCTGGGCAAATGCCTCAATCCCTTCGCCCGGAACTTCCAGGCTGGCCTCCAATTTATCAAATGCCGAATTGAAATCTGGCAATTTCTGCAAAGCAGCGCTGCTGTCGCTGGTGACCAGTCGGTGTATTTCCTGTGCTGTGGTCACATATGCCTGAGCAACCGGGACCGACTCACCCACTTGCGCGACTACATCGTCGGGCAGTGGCATGGTTTGCAATTCCTGCAGGAGGGAGATCAGCCTGCTGCCGTTGGCTTTGAGGTCGGCCTGCGCGGCTTCCAACGCTGCCAGATCGCCTTGCTGAACTGCCAGGATGGCGGCAAGCACGTCAGATCGCACGGCATCGTGCATCATGTCTGCGTTGCCCGCCACTCGCACCGACTTGGTGGCCACGACCGCCTGGTTCAGACCTTCAGAGAGCTGATAAAAACCGTTAAGTCCCACGCCGCCGACCAACACCACCGCGAGCGACCCAACGGCTGACAGGCTCAGCATTTTGTGCAATATCCGCATCAGAAACTCCTCCTGGCCAGTCAGTCCATACGGAATGTTTATTTGATTATGGCCCCAGCTATTTCAACATAAGTCCATCGCATTGGGCACACAAATTGTCTTGCTGATTGCAAGGAGATAATCTGGCGTTAAGCAATCTATGGCAACAAGAGCTATTGACTTGCGTCAGGGTTGGAATGCAATGATTGCCATGCCCAGCAAGGCGACCGCCGCACCGGTCGCGTCCCAAACTGACGGGCGCACACCATCCACCACCCACAACCAAACGATGGCAGCGCCAATGTACACACCGCCGTACGCCGCGTAGACCCGGCCAGAGGCCGCCTCGTGCAACGTCAACAGCCATGCGAAAAGGGCCAGACTGGCAGCTGCAGGCAACAACAGCCAGACGGACCCACCTTGACGCAGCCACAGCCATGGCAGGTAGCAACCCACGATCTCGGCGAGCGCGGTGGCCAGGTACAGCAAAAAAGTATTCATGGGTGCCGAACGTGCGGACAAACTTTCCCGCTCACGGGCTGGGCGAATGGCCTGTGCTGCGCAATGTCCGGCTCAGCAGAATCACTGGAATCAGACCGACCGCCACCAGCGTCAAGGCCGGTAAGGCGGCTTCGCCCAGGCGTTCATCGCGGGCCAGCTGGTACGCCACCACCGCCAGCGTGTCGCTGTTGAATGGTCGCAACACCAGGGTGGCGGGCAGCTCCTTCATCACGTCCACGAACACCAGCAACGCCGCCGCCGCGGTGGAGCGGCGCAGCAGGGGCCAATGCACCCGGGCCATCAAACCCCAGCCGGTGCTGCCCAGCATGCGGGCCGAATCGTCCAGACTGGGGGGAATGCGCGCATAGCCACTTTGGACCGATTGCAAAGCGACCGCGGAAAAGCGCACCAGGTAAGCCCAGACGATGCCCAGCGCGGTGGCGGTGATCCAGTACCCCACGCCCGTGTCGGGCGCTGCGGCTTGAATCCAACCCACCGGCAGCAACAGCCCCACCACAATGACCGCCCCCGGCACAGCGTAGCCCAAACCCACCACCCGCACCGCAGCAGCCGCGGCCCAGCCGGGTTGCCGCCGTTGGACATAACCCAAGGTCAAAGCCACCGCCGTGGCAAGTGCCGCACTGAGCCCGGCCAACCACAAGCTGTTGCCCGCCCATTGCACAAAACCCGACCAGGGCAGTTCATCCCAGCCGCCCAGCAGCGGCCGCAACATGAACACCACTGGCATGGCAAAACCGAACACCACCGGCAAACCGCAGACCAGCCACGCCCCCACCAGACCAGCGCCTTTCAAGCGCGCCGGTTGCGACTCAGCACCCCCGGCACGCCCGCCCCGGTTGCTCACAAAACGCATCCGCTGCTGGGCCCGGTGCTCCAGCCACAGCAGAAGGCCGACCGTCGCCAGCAACAAAGTGGCCAGCTGGGCCGCTGCGAGCCGGTTGTCCATCACCAGCCAGGCCTTGTAGACCCCGGCTGTGAATGTTTGAATGCCAAAGTAGCTGGACACGCCGAAGTCGGCCAGGGTTTCCATCAACGCCAAGGCGACCCCCGCCGCCACCGCAGGCCGGGCCAAGGGCAGAGCCACCTCGCGCACCCGGCGCGACAGGGGTGCCCCCAGCAGGCGGGCTGCCTCCATCAACTGGGCGGCGCGTTCACTCAACGCCGTGCGCGCCAACAGGTACACATAGGGATAGAGCGTGAAAGTGAACACCCACACGGCACCCCAGACATTGCGAATTTCGGGGAACACGCGGCCCTGCCAGCCGAAGGTGTCGCGCAAAAACACCTGCAGCGGGCCGGCGAACTGCAAAAAATCGGTGTACGCATAAGCGACCACGTAAGCTGGCATGGCCAGCGGCAGCAGCAAGGCCCATTCAAACACCCGGCGCCCCGCGAAATCAAACAACGTCACCGCACTCGCCGTGGCCATACCAACTAAGGCTACGCCCACACCCACTGCAACGCACAGCCACACACTGGTGGCGGTGTATTCCGGCAACACGGTGACCGCCATCTGGCGCAAAACGTCCAGCGCTTGCGCGTCGAACTGCCACCACGACGCCACCAAGGCCAGCACCGGCAGGGCCAACGTCAACGCCAGCAGCATCAAGGCGCCCTGGGCGCACCACGCGGCCACCGGCATGCGTGCCACACCCACAGGGGAAGCGACGGGAAGGGAACTGTTTTGAGCCATATCAACGCAAATGAGAATGGTCATTATCTACAATATGCATATGTTCCTATCCGTCGCCCAACTGTCGATTCAATACCCCGGCGCTCCACAGGCCGCCGTGGACAAGGTGTCGCTTGGGCTGGCGGCAGGAGACATCGGGGTGCTGATTGGCCCTTCGGGTTGTGGCAAGACCACGCTGTTGCGCGCGGTCGCTGGGCTCGAACGGGCCAGCGGTGGCAGCATCCGGCTGGGTGGCGAGGTGGTCAGCAGCGAACGCATGCACATGCCCGCAGAGCAGCGGCGCATCGGCATGGTGTTTCAGGATTACGCGCTGTTTCCGCACCTGACGGTGGAACGCAATGTGGCGTTCGGCCTGCAACACTTGCAGCGTGATGCCCGGCAAACCCGGGTACGCGAGGTGTTGACGCTGGTGGGGCTGGACGGCATGCAGGCCCGTTACCCGCACGAGCTGTCAGGGGGCCAGCAACAGCGGGTGGCCCTGGCCCGGGCGCTGGCACCGTCGCCGCGCCTGCTGTTGCTGGACGAGCCTTTTTCCAACCTGGACGTGGACCTGCGCGAGCGCCTGGCGCACGAGGTGCGCGGCATTCTGAAAGCGGCAGGCGCTACTGCCCTGTTTGTCACCCACGACCAGCTGGAAGCGTTTGCGATCGGCGATGTGATCGGGGTGATGCACCAGGGCCACCTGCACCAGTGGGACGACGCCTACGCGCTGTACCACCGCCCAGCCACGCGCTTTGTGGCGGAATTCATCGGTCACGGCGTGTTCGCGCCCGCGCAGATCAGCCAGCGTGGGGATGAAGTGGTGGTCAACACACCGCTCGGGCCATTGCACGACGTGGAGGAATGCCCTCTGCCCAGCGCCTACGAAGCCGGTCTGTGCGACGTGCTGCTGCGGGCCGACGACATCATTCACGACGACGATTCGCCGGTGAAGGCGCGCATCGTGCGCAAGGCATTCCGGGGTTCCGAATTTTTGTACACGCTGCGCATGGACAGTGGCGAAACGGTCATGACGCACGTCCCCTCGCACCACAACCACGCCGTCGGGGAGTGGATCGGCATCCGCATTGCGGTGGACCATGTGGTGACCTTTGAACGCGGTGCGGGGGCGGCGTCCCCCCCTGCACCCGTGCTACACCGGTAAAAACAGCTTTACCCCTGGGTCACAGGTGATCGGTGCAGGGCGGTTACACCGCGGGTACACTCCGGCTCAGGCTGTCATTTTAGTGACAGCCCTGCTCAAATTACACACACCTGACAAACGCCCGCCCATGACACCCGCCGAACAAGCCCTGCGCGAAGCCGCACTGGAATACCACCGTTCCCCCAACAAGGGCAAGATCGCCGTCAACCCAACCAAGCCGCTGTCCAACCAGCGCGATCTGAGTCTGGCGTATTCCCCGGGCGTGGCGTTCCCCTGCCTGGAAATTCAGGCCGACCCGAGCAAAGCCGCCGAATACACCAGCCGCGGCAACCTGGTGGCTGTGATCACCAACGGCACCGCCGTGTTGGGCCTGGGTGATATCGGCCCGCTGGCCGGCAAACCGGTGATGGAGGGCAAGGGCTGCCTGTTCAAGAAGTTCGCCGGCATCGACGTTTTCGACATCGAGCTCGCCGAGCGTGACCCGGACAAGCTGGTGGACATCATCGCCAGCATGGAGCCCACCCTGGGCGGCATCAACCTCGAAGACATCAAGGCGCCCGAGTGCTTCTACATCGAAAAGAAGCTGCGCGAGCGCATGAACATCCCGGTGTTCCACGACGACCAGCACGGCACCGCCATCATCTCCAGCGCCGCGCTGTTGAACGGTCTGGAACTGGTCAAGAAAGACATCGGCGCGGTCAAGATTGCGGTGTCTGGCGCAGGTGCGGCGGCCATTGCCTGCCTGGACGTGATGGTGGGCCTGGGCGTGAAGGTGGAAAACATCCTGGTGTGTGACTCCAAGGGCGTGATCCAGACCGAACGTGAGGACGCCAAAGCCGGCAAGCTGGACGCATCCAAACAACGCTACTGCCGCACCACCACAGCGCGTACTCTGGCTGATGCGGTCAACGGTGCCGACGTGTTCCTGGGCTGCTCTGCCCCCGGCGTGCTCACGGTGGACATGGTCAAGACCATGGCCCCGCAGCCCATCATCCTGGCGCTCGCCAACCCCGAACCTGAAATTCGGCCCGAACTGGCCAAGCTGGCACGTCCGGACTGCATCATCGCCACCGGGCGCTCGGACTACCCGAACCAGGTCAACAACGTCCTGTGCTTCCCGTACATCTTCCGGGGTGCGCTGGACTGCGGTGCGACCAAAATCACCGAAGAAATGAAGCTGGCCTGCGTGCGCCAGATCGCCGACCTGGCCAAGGCCGACATCAGCGAGGAAGTGGCCAGCGCTTACGTGGGTCAGGAACTGACCTTCGGCCCCGAGTACCTGATTCCCAAGCCGTTCGATTCGCGGCTCATTCTGAAGATCGCGCCAGCCGTGGCACAGGCCGCCGCTGACTCCGGCGTTGCCACCCGCCCGATCACCGACCTGGACGCCTACCGCCAGCAGCTGACCCGCTTCGTCTACCAGACCGGTCTGCTCATGCGGCCGATCTTCATGCAGGCCAAGGCCACGCCCGACGACCGCAAACGCGTGGCCTACGCCGATGGCGAAGACGAACGCGCGCTGCGTGCTGCCCAAATGGCGATCGATGATCACCTGGCCAAACCCATCCTGATCGGTCGCCCGGCGGTGATCTCCGCACGGATTGAAAAGGCCGGCTTGCGCATGCGCCTGGGCGTGGACGTGGACAACGTCAACCCAGAAGACGACCCACGCTTCCGCCAGTACTGGGAGCACTACCACCAGCTCATGAAGCGCAACGGCTCCACCCCGGAAGTGGCCAAGGCCGCCGTGCGCCGCTCAACACCATCATCGGCTCGCTGATGTTGAGCCTGGGCGACGCCGACGCACTCATCTGTGGCCTGGTGGGCACCTACACCACCCATCTGGAGCGCATCGACAGCATTCTGGGCAAGAAGGCTGGCGTGATCAACTACGCGGCCGTCAACGCGCTGATGACACAGCAAGGCCCGCTGTTCATTGCCGACACCTACGTGAACGAAGACCCGAGCGCGGAGCAACTGGCCGAAATCGCGTGGATGGCCGCTCAGGAAGTACAGCGCTTCGGCCTGCCGCCCAAGGTGGCGTTCCTGTCGCACAGCAGTTTTGGCTCGTCCAAGCGCGCTTCCGCCAAGAAGATGCGGCTGGCACGCGACCTGTTCGTGGCTCAGCACCCCGACATCGAGTGCGATGGCGAATTACACGGCGACGCCGCGCTGCAGCCGGAAATCCGCGAACGCTACCTGGGAGACTCCACGCTGAGTGGCGCGGCCAACCTGCTGATCTGCCCCAACCTGGACGCGGCCAACATTCTGTACAACGTGCTCAAAACCACCACCAGCGGTGGCGTGACTGTGGGTCCGGTGCTGATGGGGGCTGCTGGGGCAGCGCACATCCTAACCCCGGCGGCCACGGTGCGCCGCGTGCTCAACATGACGGCGCTGGCCGTGGCGTCGGCACAAGCGGTGGCTCGCTGAAATACCGAGGGCGCCTGGTCGCCCTGTAGCCTCCTCCATGCGCCTTCGGGCGCATTTTTTTTGACCCAATCTTGCGCTGCAAACGCCAATCTGGTGCAACATGCCCATGGGTGGTGCGAAACAGGGTTTCTGAGGATAGGCAAACCTGATACCACCGATCACAATTCTTTTGTATACACCTCGGTGTTCAATCAATAACGATGTGTTGGCACCCTTTTTGCTGATCACAACCCGTTCAACCACTGCGGCACCGCCGCTCAGGAGTCCTTCATGCAGAAACGCCAGTTCCTCAAGACCGCCGCTGCCGTGGCCACCGCGCTGACCAGCTTGGCCGCCGCCACCAGTGCCCAGGCGCAAACCGCCCTGAAGTTCCAGCTGGACTGGCGCTTTGAAGGCCCGGCCGCCCTGTTCCTGCACCCTGCCGCCAAGGGTTATTTCAAGCAAGCCGGGCTGGACGTGACCATCGACACTGGTAACGGCTCGGGCGGCACCGTGACCCGCGTGGCTTCCGGTACCTACGACCTGGGTCTGGCTGACATGGCCGCACTGATGGAATTTCACGCCAACAACCCGGACGCACCCAACAAGCCGGTGGCCGTGATGATGGTCTACAACAACACACCGGCCGCTGTGCTGGCGCTCAAGAAAAGCGGTATTGCCAAGCCGGCCGACCTGAAAGGCAAGAAGCTGGGCGCGCCGGTGTTCGACGCTGGCCGCAAAGCCTGGCCCATCTTCGAGAAGGCCAACAACGTCAGCAACGTGGCCTGGACCTCGATGGACCCGCCGCTGCGCGAAACCATGCTGGTGCGCGGTGACATCGACGCCATCACCGGTTTCTCGTTCACTTCCTTGC
>JACCDS010286146.1_pt1 | contig 15069 bp, 13 predicted proteins | sample 7446441 | NCBI WGS metagenome assembly JACCDS01 (sample SAMN15323445, study PRJNA562643) | freshwater metagenome | isolation source: river surface water | place: USA:Blue River Watershed | collected 2017-08-17 | reverse complement strand
CGCAGGTTTGGCCACGCCGCAGCCAGCCATGCTGCCGCCGCAGTGGGAAAGCATGCACGAGCAATTTACCAAGCTCATGCTAAGCAACTACGAATTCCTGCCATTCCTGCACAATGGCACCCTGGCCGAAGTGCCCAATCTGCTCCACTCCTTAACCGGAACCACGCGCTGGGTGGTGTTTGCGCAACCGGATGGCACCGGTAACAGATTGATCATGCGACACGTGTTCGGGCCAGCGCATAGCGTCACCGAAGCGATTGGGCTTGTGCAAAAACTGGGCCAGTTTCCACCGCTGGACGGATTTGATGGTGTTGCCTTCGTCCCGGGTGATTGCATCCTCACCCTGCCCTTGTGGCTGGACGACCATTCGTTAAGTGGCATCATTGCACTGTATATACCGCAAACCGATACGACGCAATCGATGGCGATGCTGATGTTATGCCGCCGCCTTGAATTGTTGGCCGTGGGTCTGGAACGGGTGATTCAAGCCGAGCGGCTGCATGATTTGGTTGCCGAACGCACCGCCGAGATCCGAACCGCCTATGAGGAATTAAAAACGTTTACCAAGCAATTGAAAGACACTGAGAGACAATTGTTTTTGCAAGAGAAAATGGCCAGTTTGGGCACGCTGACGGCTGGCGTGGCGCACGAAATCAACAACCCTACCAATTTCGTCCATGTGGCGGCGCAAAACCAGCGCGCTAGCCTGACCGAATTTGAACAATACGTGACAAACCTGTTGGATGATGGAGTCGATCCGACAATCGTTGATGGCTTCAAACGGCGCTTTACCGAACTGCAAACCAACGTCAGCACGATGTTGAGCGGCACCCTTCGCATCAAACGCATCGTTAAGGATTTAAGTTCTTTCACGCGCCAGAGCACGGCGGAAAAACAATTCATCCACTTGTCCGAATGCCTCAATGCCACCCTTAGTCTGGTACGCGCCAGTTGGATGGAAAAAGTCGAATTCATTACCGAATATACCGTTGATCCGCTCTACCATTGCTGGCCGGGGCTGCTCAATCAGGTGTTCATGAATTTAATGGTCAATGCCTGTCAGGCGATTGCGGAGCGCCACCAGCATGTCAAAGGCCACCTGTGGCTGCGGCTGCGTAGCGAGCCAGCGGCGCTGGTGGTGGAAATTGCCGACGATGGCATCGGCATTGAGCCAGCCGTGCGCGAACATATTTTGGAGCCATTTTTCACCACCAAGGAAGTCGGGCACGGCACCGGTCTGGGTTTGTCGATTTCGTATGGCATCATCCAGCAACACAACGCCACACTCTCGATTAGCAGCACGCCTGGACAAGGCAGTTGTTTTAGCATTCATTTTCCCTTGGAGGGGGCGGCTGCATGACGGTTGGCGTTTGGGGCCATCTTTTTAACATTGCCCAAGATCAATCCTTTCTTAAAAAATAAGAGCCAAAAGATTGGCCCTTACCGTACTACCATTGCCGGATCACGACAAAAAAGCCACGTACCGTACTTTGCCTTGGTTTGACCGTGGTCACAATTTATTAATTAGAATTGCACTGACCAAGGCACTCATCACGCTCGGCCTCACAATTAACTGATTCTATGGCATCCAATACACAATATTTATATTCAACAACACAATTCCAATTGCAGCTAGGTAAACGTGCATGCGCGATTGAACCACCCATTCCCAGTGCAAATACGAACAACGCAACTTTTTTCATCATGACTTATCTCCAAGTTAAGGTGGTATCAGACTAAAAAAGAATACGCCACCTTTACGCATTCTTTCTGGTTAAAACACAGAAGCTATTTCTGTGGCAGTCAGAGGCCAGCCTTCTTGAGCGCACTTTCCAGCGCCGCCGGATTAAAGCCACGAATTTGCCGATCACCAATCAACACTACCGGCACCGCCTTACTACCCAGTTGCGCCAATTCTTTTTGCGCCCGGTCTGATTTGTGGACATCATGATCAACAAAAGTAATGTTCTTGGCTTGTAAAAATTCGCGGGTTTTAAGGCAGTATGGGCAAGTTGCCGTGCCATAAACCACCACCTTGGTTTGTGCATTGGGATAATAGGCTGCGTAGTTGCCCTCAACATAGGGTGCCTTTAACCACGTTGGAATATTCACCACCAGATACCCCGTACCAAGCCCTGCGAATAAAATTAACAGATACATCAAAGCAGTTTTCAAGTTTCTTTTAAACATGATTATTATCTTTTTTTGGTTTATAAAATAACAATTTTAAATCTTAGCATAGATTTTTGATTTTCTAGGCATATGCACAAAATTTATTTTGCGCCGCATGGTTTGCAGGCCAATTGAAGCGAAACGTGGGTATGACTGGCGTCGCCCCAATGCGTGGTGGAGTAGGCAAAATCGTAGCGCGAATACAGTTGGCCAGAAAATTCGCTCCGGTTGTGTTGCAGGCGAATCGAATATGGGGCAATGTGTTATCCGGTGCCAGCCAGGCACGGGCCGCCGCCAAAGTGAGGCCCCATTTGGCGAAGGGGAAAAAGTCCGGGTGACAAGGAAGTACGTAACCCAAGTGTGGTGAACGCGTTTCGGCGGATTGGCTTGTCCGATCAGGCTGGTACCGGCATTGGTGCCATTTTTGATGGCTGGCGCAAATTAGGTTATGTGCCGCCTGAGATTGAAAATAACAAAGCGGAAAAAAGTTTTCGCTTGCGATTAAGCAAAGAAAAACTGGTGAGTGAGGCGCTGTTGCTGGCGCAAGCGAGCCTCGGTGCCCATTTTTCAGAACAGGAAGGAGTCGTTTTTGCCTGGCTGATTCGGAAAGGCCAGATTGATTTGACCGATGTCAAGGCACTGACCGGGTTGGATGGTCCAGCAGCCTTGGCACTTGTTCAGCGTTTGCCTGTACAAGTACAGCTTAGACCAAGTAACACCGGCGAGCACTTGTACACACTGGCAGATCACTTGCGTACACGTTTTTTGCCGCAGGTATCGGAGAATTCCCTTAAAAATCAAATACTAAGCGTATCCGGTGCCGTAGCCGCAGGGACTGAACAAGTCACTGAACAAGTCACTGAACAAGTCACTGAGCAAGTCACTGAGCAAGTCACTGAGCAAGTCACTGAACAAGTCACTGAACAAGTCACTGAACAAGTCATGCACAAGTTCAGTGGGCAAGTGCCTGCACTTGTTCAGTTAAGCGCCATACAATGGCTGATTGTGGGACATGCCGATACCCCACGCAAGCTCAATGAGTTGCTTGCCATTACTGGCTTTAAGCAGCGCCCCTATTTTAAGACGCACCACTTGGCACCGTTATTGGCCAGTGGCGTGCTACGCATGACAGTGCCAGACAAACCTACCTCATCCCGGCAGCAATACGTGCTGACGGCTATTGGCCTGGAACTCAAAGCCATGCATCGGCAGGACGACGCGCATAACGGGCCGAAAAAAACAAGCGGTTGATTCGGCGTCCCCCCACACAGATCGAAGATGGCCTACTCATCGCATGGTTGGTTGAAGACGTTTTACGAAATACCGGCCAGCTGGTTTCGATGAAGGCACTACCATCGTTATCGATCAAGTTTCTATTGAGAAATTCCATGGGATTCTATATACTTCACTCTTTATCAATGTTACTGCCTCACAATTTTCTTATAGGATTATTTTAATGCACTTTCGTCACATTCTGAGCGCTATGGCACTCATTGCCTGCGTTAGCGTAGCACAAGCCCAAACCCCAACCCAAGCCACCATCCAGACCTCTACAGTCGATTTAACCCCACTCGACGACTACAGCTATTCCCCACCCATCGTTTACGTGGAGTCCGAGCAAGACGGCACTGTCCGCTTTAGCCTGGCCAGTTTGGCCATAGGCTCGGTTTTCTCCACGGCTTATGGTTCAACTGGCGACATCTTGCAAGAATTTTTCAATATTAACCTGCGCAGTGGCTACCGCCTGACTGGTTTTGACCTGAGCGGGGAGTATTTTGGGCGAACCATTTCTTTTGATGCCAGTGGTACGGCAACCAATAGTATAGCCTTGTCTGCTGCGTTAACCCCGGAACCGTATGGTTCAGCCTATGTACAGCGCAATACCAGTGTTAACAATGTGGATGGCACGAGTGAGTTTTCTTTTTCGGCCAATAACCTGAATTTGACTGGCAGCAACGTGCTGCAATTGAATGCCGTGATCAATGTAAGTGCGTTTCCATCAACCGGGTGTATCGACGAATATTGCTATGAATATGGCTCCTATTCGGAGATCAAGCTTTACAATCCAGTGCTCACCTTGCATACCCAGGCCATACCAGAACCTTCGACCTGGGCCATGATGGGCGCTGGCCTGTTATTGTTGGGTGTGGTAGCACGTCGGCGTCGCTCACAGGTTTAATAAAATCGCTGGTTGATGATGGTCATGCCCAATTTGCCTGCCATGACAATCAAATTAGCCAGGCCATTCATCAGTTCATGGATCAGTTCATGAACTGGCGGCCTGGCTAATCATGATGGCGGGCAATGGTGCCGCCATCCGGGCCAAGCAGGGTTTGGCTTCATTTTCCCCGATTCCCGGCTATAATGCGCGCTTGCCAATTTGTTGTGAAGCCCACGCCATGTCCGAACGCCTTGCCGTATTGTTACAATATTTACTACCCAAACAAGCTTTGACCGTCTGTGCCGGAAAGCTGGCACACGCCAAGGCAGGCGGGCTGACCACAAGCGTGATTCGCTGGTTTGCCGGGCGCTATGGCGTGAACATGGCCGAGGCGGCCTATCCGGATCTGGCGGCTTACCCTAGTTTTAATGAATTTTTCACGCGGCCACTCAAGCCGGGCGCACGGCCACTGGCAAAGGCGAATTTCATTTGCCCGGTCGACGGTGCAATCAGCCAGTTTGGCCAGATCGAACGCGATCAAATCTTTCAAGCCAAGGGCCATCATTTTTCCACCACGGCGCTGGTCGGTGGTGACGCGGCACTGGCGGCAGAGTTTGACAATGGCCAGTTTGCCAACCTGTATTTGAGTCCAAAAGACTATCACCGCATCCACATGCCCTGTGCCGGTAAGCTGCGCAGCATGATTTATGTGCCGGGCGCGCTGTTTTCGGTCAACCCGGTTACCGCGCGCGGCGTGCCGGGCCTGTTTGCACGCAATGAGCGGGTGGTGTGCGTATTTGATTCGGAACAGTTCGGGCCGTTTGTCATGGTACTGGTTGGTGCGACGATTGTTGGCTCGATGGCGACCGTATGGCATGGCATGGTCAACCCGCCGCGCCCGGGGCATCTGGTGCAGTGGTCGTATCAAGACAAGTCGATTACCTTGCAGCAAGGCGAGGAAATGGGTCGCTTTTTGCTCGGTTCGACGGTGGTAATGCTGTTCCAAAAAGATCGGCTGCGGTTTAACCCGGCCTGGGCCAGCGCCGGGCCGGTGCGGTTGGGCGAATTGATGGGTTGATGCCCATGATTATGCCCACTACCGGTAGCGCCGCGCTGCCACGCCAAATAGATTATTTGATCGGTGTCGATGGCGGCGGCAGCGGCACCCGGCTGTGCCTGCAAGATGCGACAGGCCAAACGCTGGCCCACGCCAGCGGCGGCCCGTCGGCACTTGGCCATGGGATAGCAAAGGCATGGGCCACGATTGAAACGACGCTCGATGCCGCCTTTGCCACAGCCGGACGGCTGCGTCCGGCGCACTCCCGGCTAGCACTCGGGCTAGGCTTGGCTGGTGTGCATAACCGGAACTGGGCCGCGCAATTTGTTGCCAGCAATCCGGGCTATGCCGAACTGGTGCTGGAAACCGATGCCTTTACCACACTACTGGGTGCCCATGGCGGCAAGCCGGGGGCGATTGTGGCACTGGGCACCGGCAGCGTGGGCGAAGCCTTGCTGCCCGATGGCAGACGGGTTGAAGTCGGCGGCTGGGGTTTTCCGGTGGGTGATGAAGCCGGTGGTGCATGGATCGGCTTGCGCGCCATGGCCCTGACGCAGCAAACCATGGATGGCCGCAGCCGCCCCGATTCTCCCGGCTCTGCCAGTTCTGCCAGTTCTCCCGGTTCATTAAGCCGTGCGGTGCAAGCCGCCTGTACCGGCCCACAATCAACCCTGTTTGACTGGCTGGCCAGCGCCAACCAAACTCGCTATGCCGAACTGGCACCGCTGGTGCTGGAACACGCGACAAACGACCCGGCAGCGCGCCGGATTTTGCAATTGGCCGGACGGGAAGTGGCGAAAATGGCGCACGCGCTCAACCCGGATGGCACGTTACCACTGGCGCTGTGTGGTGGACTGGCCAGCGCCATGCTGCCGTGGCTGCCAGCAGCACTGCAACAGCGGCTGGTGCCAGCCCAGCAAACGGCGGTCGGTGGCGCGCTGCTGCTATTGCGCCAAAAACTAATTACCGGAGAGATGGCATGATCGCGCAAACACCCCTACCTTCTTCCCATCAACCGTCCCCTCTCCCCCTACACGCTAGCCCGGCCCTGACCCGCCTGTCCGGCACGATTTTAACGCCCGCTGGCTGGCTCAAGGGGCAGGTGCAGTTCGACCACCGGATTCGGGCGCTGCACGCGGATGACACGCTGCCCGACGATGGCTGCTACATCCTGCCCGGTTTTATTGATTTGCACGTTCACGGCGGCGGTGGCCGGGACAGCATGCAAGGTGGCGACGCGATTCAGATAATGGCGCAAACCCATGCCCGGCATGGCACGACCAGCCTGTTGCCCACCACCATGACTGCACCGGTGTCTGAAATTGAAATCGCCCTGGCAGCAATTGGCGCGGCTTACTCCAGCCGTAGCGCGGGTGCGGCGCGGGTATTGGGTGCGCATCTGGAAGGGCCGTTCATCAACCCGGCCAAACTCGGTGCCCAGCCCGATCACGTTTTACCGGCCACACTGGCATTAATTGAGCAGTTGGCGCAATTGGCCCCGATCCGGGTCATGACGCTGGCCCCGGAATTGGCAGGCCACCTGGAACTAATCCAAACGCTCAGCCAACGCGGCATTCGCATGCAGCTTGGCCACAGCAATGGCAGTTATGAAGACGGCACGGCGGCACTGGCCCATGGTGCCGCCGGTTTTACTCATTTGTTCAACGCCATGAGCCCATTGCAACAGCGTGCGCCGGGCATGGTTGGGGCCGCACTGGCACAAGCCGAGTATGCAGAACTGATTCCCGACTTGCTGCATGTGCATCCGGGTGCGATCCGGGTCGCGCTGCGCGCGATTCCCAATCTGTATTGCGTGACCGATGCAACCGCTGCCACCGACATGCCAGATGGCCCGTATTTTCTGGGCCGGATGCAAGTACACAAATGCCAGAACGGGGTGCGGCTGGCCGATGGTACGCTGGCCGGTAGCACCCTGACCATGGATCAAGCGCTGCGCAATCTGGTCTCGCTCGGACTCGATCTGGCCGATGCGGCGCTGCGGGTTTCGACCTACCCGGCCAATTATCTGGGTTTAAACGATTTGGGCCGGATCGACCTCGATTGTTTGGCCGATCTGGTGCAGCTCGATCGACACTTAAACCTGATCGGCGTGTACATCGACGGCCAGCGCATCGATTGCCGACCGTGAATATTTAACGCCGACGCTTGAGCACAGCGCCTTGTACCGGTATTTCCAGCCACCTATTTTTAGCCACCTATTTTTGTCCACGCATTTTTGTCCTTCACCCTGCCCTGCCTGACGAAAGCCTGCCATGACCGCCTCAACAACCGAGCCACAAACCGAAGCAATGACCGACTCAATGACCGACTCAACCGCCGCCGCCCCGGCCAGCCCCCCGATCAGCCCGGATACCGCGCGCCAACTGGCCGGGCAATTGATCATGATCCGCTTTCCCGGCTTGGAACTTGATGCCGCCACCGCACAGTTCATGCGCGAAAACCGGATTCGCGCCTGCTGCCTGTACCGCGACAATATCGACAACGCCAAACAGGTGCGGCAACTAACGGAGAATTTACGCGCCGTAATGGGGCCAGAAGCATTAATTGCCATCGATCAGGAAGGCGGTTCGGTAGTCAGGGCGCAGTTTTTGCCAGCCGCGCCGCCGGGCTTGGCGCTGGGCGCGGTCGATGATCTGGCGCTGGCGCATCAGGTTGGGCGGGCGGTGGCACGCGGCTTAAAATCGCTTGGCATCAACTGGAATTTTGCGCCGGTACTCGATTTGAACAACAACCCGGCCAATCCGATCATTGCCGAACGCTCGTTTGGCCTTGACCCGGTGCGGGTGGCCGAGTTGGCCGGGGCCTGGATGGCAGGCTCGCTGGCCGAAGGGGTGGCGTGCTGCGTCAAACACGCGCCCGGCCATGGCGACACCCACCTTGATTCACACCGTGCGCTGCCAACCGTGGACAAGCCGCTGGCGCAATTGCAGGCACTGGAATTTTTGCCGTTTCAGGCACTGGCAGCCGAGGCCCCGGCCTTGATGACGGCACATATCATTTATCCGGCGCTCGATGCCAGTTTGCCCGCTACCCTGTCACCGGCGATTTTGACCGGTCTGGTGCGCCAGCAGTGGCAGTTTCACGGCGTGGTGATTACCGATGGCATGGACATGGCCGCCATCGCCAACCATTACGGGATTGGCCCGGCGGCGGTGTTGGCGCTGCTGGCCGGGGCTGACATGGTGATGGCGCTTGGCACACCGGAAACCCAACAAACCACGCTCGATGCGCTGGCCGCCGCCATTTTGTCGGGCCAGATCGATGCAAGCGCGCTGCAACAGCGGCTGGCGCGTCTGACGCAACTGGCACAGCGCTACCCGGCTACGCTGGCCGATTATCCGGCGGCGCAAGAGCAAGCTGACCGGGAATTGATGCAACAAGCATGGCAGCGCGCACTCACCATCCATGGCCAGCCGCAAGCACCACGCCCGGGCAGTAACATCCGGGTCGTGATGCGCGTTGACGCCAGCAGCGACGGCGTGTCCGAAGCCGGGCTGGACAGCAGCTCGGTATGCCGGTGGCTGACCAAATGGTATCAGGTGGAATTGACCACCTGGGCCACTGAGTCGGATTTGGTGTGGGCCAATCTGCCCGATGATGGCCGCGCTGTGGTGCTGGTTTCAACCAGCCGGGCGCGCTATGGGGCGCACGCACGGCAACAATTTCGGCCAGACTTGCACCTGTGTTTGTGGAACCCGTTTCATGTACTCGATATTGCGGCACCGGCAGTGGTGGCCTATGGCAGTGCCGCGCCAGCGCAGGATGCAATCAGTGCCTGGCTGGAAGGTCGGATACAGCCAAGCGGGCGCAATCCGTGCTTGCCAGAAGAAACGCCCGTGTCAGCCTAAGAAGCAGGGAAAGCGTTAGGGCAAGCGCGGCATTGCCGCGAAACCGTCACAGCCTTTTTATGATCAAACCGGCAAATGCACAAAAAACTGCGGCACGAATCGGGCATTTCTGAAATAATATTGGGTTTGTGCCGAATTCACGCGTTTCTGTTGATAACCAATTTATTCAAAGAAAGAACAACCCATGTCCCAATTTCGTTTTGCCCGTCTTGCCCTGTTGCTGGCCGCCCTGTCGCTGCCGCTTGGCACCGCGTATGCGGCCGATGCCGAAGCCCCGAAAGATACCGCGCGCGAAACCGTGGTCAAACCACTGCATGCGGCCAATGAATTAATGGCCAACAAACAATACGCAGAAGCGATAGCCAAGGTCGCTGAAACCGATGCGATTGCCGACAAGAATCCGTTTGAGCTGTACCACATCCACCGCACCCTGACCGTGATTGCGCTCAATTCGGGCGACAATGCGCTGCTGGTCAAGTCAGCCGAAGCGGTGCTGAACACCGGCAAACTGCCTGCAGCCGACCTGCCACTGTTTTTGAAACAGTTGATCGTAACCCACTTCAACGACAAGAAATATGACAAGGCCATTATCTGGCTGGAGCGCTTTTTCAAAGAAGGCCTGGTCGACGAGCAAATGAGCGGCCTCTTGCCGCGCGCTTATTACCAAGGCATGGATTATGCCAAAGCCATGAAAATCGGCAAGGAACGACTGGCCGAAGCGGAGAAGGCTGGCCAGGCACCGACCGAAGACCAGATCAATTTCGTGCGCAACTGTGCGGTAAAACTCAAGGATACCGCCAGCTACAATGAAGTCTTTTACAAGTTGATCACTTACTATCCAAACGCTGAATATTGGGATGAGGTGCTGGGCCGGGTTGAATCGTCAAGAAAAGTGCCGGAACGGTTATACCTCGATTTATATCGCCTGCGGCTGACCACGGTGCAAACCCTGACCGAAGTCGACTTCAAGGACATGGCCAATTTGTCGCTAACCGCTGTATTACCGGGTGAAGCCAAGAAAGTGGTGGAACTGGGCTTTAGCAAGAACATACTCGGGGTCGGTCCAAATGCTGCCGATCACAAGAAATTGCGTGAAAAGGTGGCCAAGGCCGCCGCTGACGATTTGAAATCGATCGCCCAGGGTGAAGCTTCGGCGGCCAAATCCAAAGAAGGCACCGGTTTGGTCAATATTGGCTTTGCTTATGTTACCTATGACCAGTTCGACAAGGGCATTGCCCTGATTGATCAGGGGATCAAGGTTGGCAAGCTAAAACAGCCGGAAGATGCCAAATTGCGACTGGCCGAAGCGTATGCTCTGGCCGGGAAGAAGGCCGAAGCCATCGCCACCCTGCAATCGATCAAGGGCGAAGAAGGCTTGCAGGAAATCGTCAAACTGTGGCTAATTCACCTGAACAAAAAATAAATCAAATCAACAATACCGCCTCGCCCCGACTTTGCCCGTCGCAAGCCGGGCAGCACGGGGTGATGCGGTGCCGACCGGTTTCGTTTGGATTAGGTTGGATTAGGTTGGATTAGGTTGGATTGGGCTTTGCTGGGGTTGCCCGATTTGCAGCCGATTTGCGGCCAATTTGCAAATAGTGCTTGACCTTCCTATCATGGTAAGGTTGAAACTGGCATTGTTCCGAACTTTTTGAAAACCGTCATGACACCCCCAACCGAATCTACGCTCCATCTTGGCATCGAAGGCATGAGTTGTGCCTCATGCGTCACCCGACTGGAAAAAGTCTTGCGCAAGGTGCCGGGCGTGGCACAAGTGCGCGTCAATCTGGCCACCGAGCAGGCGCAAGTGAGCGGCCCCGCCCTGCCCGAATTTGCAGTGCTGGAACAGGCGGTGGAACAGGCCGGGTATCAGGTAGCGCGCCAACAATTCCAAATCGGCATCGAAGGTATGACCTGTGGCAGTTGCGTGGCACGGGTGGAAAAGGCGTTGAAAAAAATCGATGGGGTGCTGGCCACCTCGGTTAATCTGGCCACTGAAAGTGCCCGCATCACCGCCGCACCAAGGGTGACGCAGGCGATGCTACTACAGGCGATCCGCTCTGCCGGCTATACCGGTCATGCGGCAGCGGAGGCGGCCAGCGACGCGGCGCGAGCCGCACAAAAACGCGAATGGTTGCCAGTATTGCTGTGCGCATTGCTGGTCTTGCCGCTGGTGTTGCCGATGTTTGGCGATTTGTTTGGCCAGCACTGGATGCTGCCGCCGTTCTGGCAATGGCTGCTGGCCACACCGGTGCAATTTTGGTTTGGTGCACGCTTTTACCGCGCCGCGCTGGGCGCACTGCGCGCCCGCACCGGCAACATGGATTTGCTGGTGGCGCTGGGCACTTCTGCCGCCTATGGCTTATCAGTTTATCAATGGCAAACCAGTGCCACACCGCACCTGTATTTTGAAGCGTCGGCCGTGGTGATTTGCCTGGTATTGCTCGGCAAATGGCTCGAAGCTCGGGCCAAGCGCCAAACCAGTGCTGCAATCCGCGCGCTGCAGGCCTTAAAACCGGCCACGGCCCGGGTGCGGCGCGCCAGTGGCGACCAGGATGTGCCGATTGAACAGGTCAAAATCGGCGACGTGGTAGTAGTGCGGCCCGGAGAACAGGTCAGTGTCGATGGCGAGGTTGTTGAAGGCAGCAGCCAGATCGACGAAGCCTTGATCAGTGGCGAAAGCTTGCCGGTGGCCAAGCATGTGGCCGACCGCGTTACTGGAGGTTCGATCAATGGTGATGGCCTGTTGCTGATCAAAACCACCGCCATTGGACTGGAAACCACGCTGGCGCGCATCATCCGGCTGGTGGAAGACGCGCAGGCGGCCAAGGCACCGATCCAGCATCTGGTGGATCGGGTCAGCGCGGTGTTTGTCCCGGTGATTGTGCTGATCGCGCTGCTGACCATGGCCGGTTGGCTGGCGTTTGGGGCCGGATGGGAAACGGCGATTATGCACGCGGTGGCAGTGCTGGTGATTGCCTGCCCGTGTGCGCTCGGCCTGGCCACGCCAACCGCCATCATGGCCGGAACCGGGGTCGCGGCCAAATACGGGATTTTGATCAAGGACGCCGAAGCGCTGGAAACGGCACACAGTATCGGCTGCGTGGTATTTGACAAAACCGGTACGCTGACCGTGGGCAAGCCGAGCGTGACGGCCTTGTTGCCACATGGAATAACGGCGGCACAACTGTTGCAATCGGTGCAGGCGATTGCTCATGGCAATGCCCATCCGCTATCGCAAGCCATATTAACCCATGCCCACGCGCAAGGGAGCACGCTGGTAGCCGCCAGCGCGATACAGGCCCTGCCCGGTCGCGGCATGGCCGCTCGCGTCGGTTCGGATGATTTGCGTTTTGGCAATTTTCGGCTGATGCAAGAGCTTGGGGTCGATCTGCAACCGTTGGCCAGTGAAGCGGCGGCACTCGAAGCGCAAGGCTATACGCTAAGCTATTTGGCACGCCTCGTGCCAAGCGAGACAGCAAGCGGTGCCGCCGATACTGGCACCAACAACCACACCAACCACCACACCAACCACCACACCGTCCCACACACCGGCACCAGCCATGCCCAATTACAGGGCCTGCTGGCCTTTGGCGATGCAATCAAGCCGGGGGCCAAGGCGGCAATAGCCCGGCTGCGCGCGCTGGGCATTCAAACCGTGTTGCTCACTGGCGACAATTCCGGCAGTGCCAAAAAGGTGGCCGACCAGATTATGCCAGATCAGGTGCTAGCCCAGGTTTTGCCGCATGGCAAAGCCGAAAAGGTGGCCGAACTCAAACGCAGTGGGCTGCGGGTAGCGATGGTTGGCGATGGCATCAACGATGCCCCGGCACTGGCGGCAGCCGATGTTGGGATTGCCATGGCCAGCGGCACCGATGTGGCGATGCATGCGGCTGGCATTACCCTGATGCACGGCGATCCACAACGGGTGGCCGATGCAATCGACATTTCACGCCGTACCTATAACAAGATCCGGCAAAATCTGTTTTGGGCGTTTATTTATAATTTGATCGGTATCCCGCTCGCTGCGTTTGGCTTGCTCAACCCGGTCATCGCCGGTGCGGCCATGGCGATGAGTTCGGTCTGTGTGATCAGCAATGCGCTGTTGCTCAAACGCTGGCGGCCCGATCAGGAGAGCACATCATGAACATCGGCCAAGCGGCCAGAGCCAGCGGCATTTCGGCCAAAATGATACGCCACTACGAAAGCCTCGGCCTGCTTAAACCCTGCCGCCGCAGCGAGGCCGGTTACCGGCTGTATGATGCGCAAGACCTGCACTGGCTGCATTTTATCCGCCGCGCGCGCAAGCTCGGTTTTTCGCTGGAACAAATCCGCGACCTGCTCTCACTCTGGTCTGATCAAAGCCGGGCCAGCAGCGAAGTCAAGGCGATTGCCGAACAACACATTGCCGAACTGAATTTGCGCATCCTGGCACTATCCGACATGCGCGATACGCTGCTGCAATTGGCCAATCAGTGCCAGGGCAACCATCAGCCCGATTGCCCGATCCTGAACGACCTGTCACACCCGGAACAGGGTATACCACAATGAAATATCTGATACAAGCCGGTTCACTGGTCGAAGGCGCAGAGTTGGCCATTTTAAAACGGATGCTGGAAACGGCACGCATTGCCAGCATGATTCGCAATGAAAATCTGGCCGGTGGCGTGGGTGAGATTCCGTTTACCGAATGCTACCCGGAACTGTGGCTGCTCGATGCCAACGATTACCCGCGTGCCATGGAGGTGCTTAAAAGCTGGCGCGATGCGATAGCCCGCCCAACTGCGGTGTGGGTTTGCCCGGGCTGTGATGAAGTATTGGATGGCCAGTTCAGCGCCTGCTGGCAATGTGGCACCGAACGGCACTGACTGACGCTGACTGACGCTGACTGACGCTGACTGACGCTGACTGGCGCTGACTGGCGCTGACCGGTTCTGCCTCTGGTGCCGCTGCCACATCTGATCTGCATCAAAACCACGCAACGTAGCAGCGATTTTGCGCCAGCAATTTGCCGTACAGCCATTGTTGCAACACCGGCCCCACAGTATAATGAGCCGGGATCGACCATCTGCAACATCAACCATCACAGAAAGAATCTTATGTCACCTGCTATTTTGCGCAGATTCCAAACCCTGTGCCTGCTGTTGCTGGCAAGCGGTTTGCTGGCGGCTCTGCCCGCATGCCAGAACAAAGAAGCCAAGCCTGCTGTCGAAAAAGTCTTGCTAAAGGGCACCTCAAGCCAAAACAAATATGTAGTTAGTATCAGCCCGAACGCGGATGCGATTCCGCTCAATGAAATCCATAACTGGCAACTCAAACTCAGCACCACCACGGGCGCGCCGATAGAAGGTGCCACCTTTACCATTGGCGGTGGCATGCCATCGCACAACCATGGCTTGCCGACCCAGCCCAAGGTGACAAAGGAACTCGGCAAGGGCGAATACCTGCTCGAAGGCATGAAGTTTTCCATGAGCGGCTGGTGGGAAATTCGCATCACCGTGGAAGCGGGCAAAGGCACCGATATCGTCCGCTTCAATACCATCATTCCCGACCCGACCGCCCCAGCCAGCGCGAAATAAGGATAGTGATATGAGCCGCGAAATCAAGATCGCCCTGATCATTTTTGTCAGCGTGTTTTTGAGTGCGCTGTTTTATCCACTGTTTACCAAACCCGGTCTGGATGACTGGAATACCAAGGAGAAGGCGGTACTGTCCTCGCTGCACCTGTCGCGCCTGCCACCGGTACCCAAAGATCCATCCAATGCCTATGACAGCCGCCCCGCTGCGATCGCGCTTGGCAAGCGCCTGTT
>JACCDS010838778.1_pt1 | contig 15081 bp, 12 predicted proteins | sample 7446441 | NCBI WGS metagenome assembly JACCDS01 (sample SAMN15323445, study PRJNA562643) | freshwater metagenome | isolation source: river surface water | place: USA:Blue River Watershed | collected 2017-08-17 | reverse complement strand
AGCGAATTTGTCCGGTGCGCGACCGACTAAGGCTTCCATCGAATCAATCAGCTGATTGGCCAGTAACTCGCCGCCACCGCTTTTTTCATAAGAAGCCGGAATATACACCGACATAAAAGGTGCATTCAGGCCGCCTTTTTTCGCCCGCGGATAATCAAACTCACCTTTGGCTGTGGCCTGACTGACGTCTTCCCAATGCTCTTGTAAACGGTACGGCACATCGATATGGGTGTCGATCAGCAAATATTGCTGAGCGATACGTTGTGCTTCTGCGGCCACATCGGCGGCTTGAACGGTATGAGCCTGCAGCGCGAACAAGCTGCAGAGCGTGGCTATTTTGCTGAATTTCATCATGTTCCTGCTGTATTTGGAGTTATGTTCCGTGTTTGAACCCAGCATAAAGCAATTGCTATGACCGCGGCAGCAACTTTGTCGCGTTGCAACATCAACCAATCGCGCCGATGAACCTGACATGTTAAAAATTGTAACTAACACATCAAGGATTGATTGCAGTTTAACCAGCTGGTAAGGTGGTGGGCACACAAGTTCGCGTCATTCAGTGCCACTGATTTCAGCGCAAATAACGGAGAAAGACCCATGTATAAAGTGATTATTGCGCTAAGCCTAGGCGTACTGCTGGCCGGTTGTGGCAGCACCAACAATGCAGCCACAGCAAACGTCAGCAAAACCAATATCGTCAAAGCCAACGATATTGAGAAAAAACAAGGCGCAGCCCCGGACGGTACGGCAGAAAAAGCCGGTTTTATCTGCAAAACTGAACGTCCACTCGGAACCCGGTTTGGCAAAAAATCCTGCCGTACTCCACAACAAATTGAAGCTGATCGACAAGCCGCCAAAGAAGCGTTACCACGCCACCGTGAATGCGGTGCCGGTTCGATTTGTAACTAAACAGTCCGCGCTTAAAATACAAAAACCGCAGTTTTCGCTGCGGTTTTTTGTTTCGATGAGACCCACAGTTTTAGCGTTGCAAACCAAATTCCTGCAACAACACTGCATCCAGCTCGTCTTCTGCCACTGCCCTGCTTTGCGTGATCCCCGCCTGACTGTGTTTCAGTTCCCGCCCGACCAACATGGTTCGGCCTTGGGCATGCTGACGGATCAACAACAGCTTTTGCACAAAGACCGTATCCGGATGCGTCGAATTCAGATAATTGGCCGGCATAAAATCAATCCACTCGGCCGGATGTAAATCAAAACCAAACTGGCTGACCCAATTGCCGTCGATCTGCGCCTGCATCACATAGTCGCCTGGTGTCGGCGTTAGCAGACGGAACTGGTCAAAATCCTGCAGCTGCGGCAGATTGACCTGCGACAACGCCAGTGGCGCGCGCATGCCATAACTGCCAAAACCTAAATCACACAGATAACGATCAGCACCCAGTGTCACCACCAGCGCCATATGGGTTTTCGGCCGGCGCATCGGATAAAACATCGGCCGGCAGGCGACAAAAAAATACGGAATTTGCAGCGCTGTCAGCGCCATCGCAAATAAACCGTTGAGTTCATAACAATAACCACCGCGTTTTGCATCGCCTGCAGCGCCAACGATTTTGCTGACGATGGCTTCCGGCTCCAACGAAACAATTTTACCGGCCTGCACATCCAGATTTTCAAAGGTGATACTGCGCAACTGTGCCTGCATCATGCGCTGTAGTGCCGCAGCATCAAAGTCAGTCGCTGTTGGTATGCGGTCAAGGCCAATGCGGCGGGCATATAAATCGAGGTTAAAATTAGCGGCGTACATCACAATCTCCCATGCCGGCGGCAAAGCGCCGATTGTCGCTGATTTCGCAGCTGCCTGCCAAGTTGGTGTTACTCCATGCAGTCACACGACAAAAGGCATTGCATACCTGGTAGGAAATCATTTACTTAAGCGATGAATATTTGTACAAAAAGAAACTTAATGCTAACGTCAAACGGCAATCTACTCAGAATAAGGACGATTCAGATGTATAAAGTGATCAGCGTTGCCCTCTGTACTTTGATGTTAACCGCTTGCAGCAGTACCCCTCCGGACAGTTTTTCCCGCATCGCCAAAACCAATGTGGTAAAAGCCAACGAAATTGAAAAGAAAAAAGCCACCCCACCGGATGGCACTTTGGAAAAACAAGGCTATATCTGCCGCACCGAACGCCGGATGAATTCGCGTTTTGGTAATACCGTGTGCCGCAGCCCAGCACAAATTGCTGAAGAAAAAGCCATGGCGCGTGAATCGGTGCCACGCCATCGCGACTGTCTGGCCCCTTCATATATGTGTAACGGCTAATAGCGCGCAGGGTTAGGAATACGGATACGCCCGGTAGTGATTACCGGGCGTTTTTTTGTCGATAAGCAGTAATTTCCGCCCGTCAATCAAGTGGGTATGCCCCACCTCATCTGATATCAACGCATGGACGTTTACCCATAGCATGCCAAGCTGCGCTCGCGTTAGAACTGTGATGGCTCCCGCACACGCCGCAACCCGTGCTAAAGTCTGCGCCAGACAGCGATAAGCTCAGTATTTATCAAGGAGCCCCTATGCCGGCTTTTAGCCCTTTTACCCCTGAACAGGCCGCTATTTTTGCCAATGATCACAGTGAGTTATTTGGCGAGCACAGCCAGCTGCAAAGTGTCGCTGTTGGCGTGAACACGCAAAACCGGGTGTTTCGGGTGAAAAATCAGTACGGCACCAGTCTGATTGTGAAACAAGTGCTGCCTTATGTCAGTGGCGCTGGTGAAAGCTGGGTTCCGACACAGGACCGGGCACGGATTGAAGCGGAATTGCTGAAAATTCATGGCGCTTTGGTGCCTGAACATGTTGTCGAAGTGCTGCATTATGATGCCAATTATTCCGCATTGTTACTGGAAGACCTGAGCCAACTGCAGCTGCTGCGCACCGGGCTGATTGGCGCCAAGCAATATCCGCTGCTGGCAGACCATGTCAGTACTTATCTGGCACGTTGCAGTTTTTACACTTCGGATTTTGCAATGGACAGCCCGTTTAAAAAAGCCCGGACCACGCAGTTTATGAATCCGCAGTTGTGTCTGATGAGTGAAGAGCTATTTTTTACCGATCCTTACTGCAATCACGACCGCAACCAATTCGACATGGCGTTGCGCCCGCTGGTGCAACAACTGTGGTTTGATGAAGCACTGAAAGCAGAAGTGGCTGAGCTGAAAGCTAAATTTGAATCCTGCCCGCAAGCGTTGCTACACGGTGACCTGCAAATCGGTAGTATTTTTGTCGATACTGAACAGACCAAAGTGATTGATGGCGAATACGCCTTTTACGGCCCGATTGGTTTTGATTTGGGTAATTTTCTCGGTAGTTTGCTGCTGCACTATACCGCGCTGCCTGGCCTGATAGCCGATTCTCTGAACCGCCAGCAACAAGCTGAGTATTTACGGCAGCAGATTGAACAAACCGAAAGCCTGTTTTGCCAGAAATTCCTTGCGCTAGCGGCACGCGAAACCAAAGATCTTGCGCTGCAAAGTGAGTTATACCAGCAACGTTTTGTCGCTCAGGTGATTAAAGACGCTCTGGGTTATGCCGGTACTGAAGTTCTGCGCCGCGTGATCGGTCAGCAAAAAGTGGCAGACTTCAGCAAAATCAGTGATAAACGGCTGAAGCTGCAATGTGAAACTGCGGCCTTAAACCTGGGGCGTAAGCTGATCCTGCAGCACACTGAGCTTAGCAGTGTCAGCACTGTGCTAGGCTGGTTACAGCAACAACAAAGCTAGTTCTCCACAGTGTAAATCAGGGAGCACATCATGGAAAAAATCACCGGCATTGGCGGCATCTTTTTACGCGCCCGTGACCCCAAAGCGCTGGCCGCTTGGTATCAGCAATATCTTGGCGTCACCATCGACGCTGGCCAGACCTATGGCTGTCTGATAGCTAAGGCGGAAGATATGACGGTTTGGTCGACGTTTTCTCAGGACACCGACTACTTCGGCAGTCGCCAGCAACAATGCATGGTGAACTACCGAGTCTCGGATCTCGATGCGATGCTGGCGCAATTGCGTGCCGGCGGCGCTGTGGTGGACGACAAGGTGCAGGACGAAGACTACGGCCGCTTTGGCTGGGCGAGTGATCCGGAAGGAAACAGATTCGAATTATGGCAACCAAAATAATCCAGCGCGGCAAACAGCGTTTTTATCCGAAGCAACCGGCATTTTTACAGCTTCGCACAGCCAAAGCACGCTGCATCTGGCGTAGCGGCGACCACAATGCTTTTACCGATTTAGTCTTATTTCGTGGCGCGTTATTTTGTGTATTTCGCGAAGCCTATGCCCATGTATCACCGGATGGTGCGCTAAGGATCCTGAAAAGTAGCAATGGCGGCAAAGACTGGCATTCAGTCGCCTGTATCCGCAGCGACTCCGCTGACCTGCGTGACGGGAAGTTAATCCAGATGCCGGACGGCCGGCTGCAGTTACTCGGCGCCGGCGCGTTACACGACCGAACTCACGGCTCGCATCAGTCATTTATCTGGTTATCCGACGATGGCGAACACTGGAGCGACGCCATCCCATGCGGTGAAATCAACATCTGGCTGTGGCGGCTCACCTGGCAGCAGGACACTGCCTGGGCTGTGGGCTACAGCTGTTTTGCTGATCGTTATGTGCGGCTGTATAAAAGTGACGATGGCGTCAATTTTGCGCCCTGGGTCAGCACGCTGAATAATGCCGGTTATGTTAATGAATCCGGCCTGCTGTTTTTGCCGGACGGTCGCGCCATGTGCCTGCTGCGGCGCGACCCGCACGTCGGTTTACTCGGCATCGCCAGCCCGCCCTATTTTGACTGGCAATGGCGCGAATTGAACAAGCGCATCGGCGGACCTGCCTGTATCCAATTACCCGATGGCCGCATTCTGGCCGCTGTGCGACTCTACGACTATCAAGTCCGCACCAGCCTGTGCTGGCTTGATCTCGACAACGCTACATTGCGGGAATGCTTAGTGCTGCCATCCGGCGGAGATACCAGCTACCCAGGCTTAGTACTGGATCAGGGCCTGCTGCATATCAGCTATTACTCGTCGCATCAGGGCAAAACCGCGGTGTATTACAGTCAGGTGAGATTAGATGCGCTGAAAGATTGAAGGACTCGAAGTTGCAGACGCTAGACGTCGCTGTGAGTTCTGATCCGCTCGAGACTCTTATCCGCTGAGGCAATACTGTCGGCAATATAGCCTTTGTTGGCAAAGACGATTTGATTGCGTCCTGCAATTTTCGCCTGATACAAGGCTTTGTCGACTTCCTGATATAAAGCATCGCTATCAAGCTGCCGATTCGCGACCAGCGACAGCAGCCCAATGCTTACAGTCACCACCTGCGTCTGCGCGTAATTCATCTGCAGATTTCTGACGTCCTGAAGGATTGATTGGCCAATCACCGATAGATTTGCCGGGTCGCTGATCCGCAGCAGGAGAGCAAACTCATCGCCACCAATCCGCATCGCGAGGTCACCCGGCCTGCGAGCATGCGCCTGCAGTACCTCACCGACCCTGCACAAGCAGTGATCGCCGGCAGCGTGACCAAATTCATCATTAAAACTCTTAAAATGGTCCACATCGATCAGTGCCAGACCGATCAGAGTCTGGTCACGCAGACTGCTGCGGATTTCTTGTTGCAGCGACAAATCGAATTGTCGGCGGTTGCCAAGTCCGGTGACAGGGTCTTGTAAAGCCAATGCCTCAGCGCGCTCTTCGGCCAGTTTTCTCTGAGTGACGTCATGATGGGAGATGACAAAATAATCAGACACGGCCCTGTCACCAAGCTTGCATACCCGCATGGTAAACCAGCGTTGTTTCGTTGGGCTATGGCATGGATATTCATAATAAAAAGATGCGGCTTCTGCATCAACGACGGTCATCACGCCGCTGAGGATTTCAGACGCCATGCTATCGCCAGTCACGCAGGAACGCCTCAGCACCTCAAGATAATTTTGCCCGACCCATGAAGAGCAGGCTGATACACCATTTTCGATGCCAAATTTCTGCCATGCTCTGTTACACGTCACGATCTGGCCAGACCGATTGATCACGGCGATATGCTCTTCCACCGAATGGAATATGGATTCAAATAATTCAGGGGCTATTGACGTATTTTCCATCTAAATGAATCTTGCTCATATCCTTATGCACTAAGTTCTGAGACTAGCCACAGATGTCTGGTTGTCAAATAGAAACACCTCCCCGTCCGATCTGTATGACCCATTTTTGCCGGTACACCCATTTACCTTGCTGCCACACAAATCAAACCAATTCGCAGCGAATATCAGCTAATTTCGGGAATTACAGCGATATCAAGCAGATGCTGATATACTTGTGCTCTTTCCACTCAATATGCCGAGTTCAGCGAGCCTCAGGGCTTTCAAGACAAGGCGGCTCGTTGAAGGCATAGTGGCGCTCTGTCGAAACGAGGCAACGAAGTTCTGAAAGCCCTGAAGCTCGCCCGAAGGGTCGGTTTAAAATGCCTTCAGACGTCGTTCCTTGCTTTTGATTTAGTACCACTAAACCTGCAAGCAAGCGCCTCGCCTGAAGGCATTTTAACTCCGACTGAATCGGTCATCATTGAATGGAAAGAGCACAAAGCCGCCGTTTATTCAGGTGCGTGGTCACTCCAAGCCTGAACTCAGCTGACAGATGTGGTTCAGCCTGCTACACCTTAGCAGGCAGCTAATATCTGCTCCGGCGGCATAAGCGCAAAGACGCTTTCTCTATAACAGATAAACACCTAAGGGTAATCCATTGATGAAAAGCAAACATTCTGTGTTAGCCATGCAGATCCATGCTGCATTATTTGCAGCTGCTGTTGGTCTTTCTCCTGTTGCGATGGCGCAGGAAAGTGACAAAGCCAAACAGGACGATCAGCAACTTGAGCGTATTACAGTCACAGCGCAAAAACGTGTCCAGAGCACGCAGGAAGTGCCTATCTCTGTTGCCACTTTAGGCGGCGAGAAATTCGATGCGATTTTTGCAGGCGGTGATGACATTCAGGCGTTAGCGGTCAAAGTACCAGGCTTGTATGCAGAATCATCCAACGGTCGTGCCGCACCACGTTTTTATATCCGTGGTCTGGGTAACACCGACTTCGATCTGGCCGCTTCTCAGCCAGTTTCCATCATCATGGACGATGTAGTGATGGAAAACGTGATCCTCAAAAGCTTCCCGTTATTTGATATGGAAGCGGTAGAAGTGATCCGCGGCCCACAAGGCACATTATTCGGCCGCAACACCACGGCAGGTATCATCAAATTCAACACAGCCAAACCTCGGCAGGATTTTGATGCGTACACCAAATTGTCCGTAGGTAACCTCGGCACGATGAATTTCGAAGGTGCTGCCGGTGGTGGCCTGAGCGATACCTTGTCAGCACGGGTATCTGTGCTGTCACAAAATCGCGATGACTACATCGATAACAGCTTCAAAAAAGAGAAAGACGTGATGGGCGGCTTCGATGAGAAAGCCGGTCGCGTGCAGTTCCTGTACGAAAGTGGCGATATTGAAGCGCTGTTAAACGTGCATGGCCGCAAACTGGACGGTACTTCGTCAGTGTTCCGCGCCAACGTGTTTGATAAAGGCAGTAGCGGTCTGAACGGCAATTACGACCGTGATACCGTGTCTTACAACGATGGCGGCAATAACTTCCAGAAATATGACAACTTCGGTGCGTCGTTAAAGCTTGATATTGATTTATCTGGCGGCATGACGTTTACCTCTATTACCGCGCAGGAAAATGCCGACGGTAAAGGTAAAGGCGATATCGACGGTGGTACTGAAGCAGGCCCGGGTTTTATCCCGTTCCAGGCCGTGACTGAAGACCAGTTAAAAGATTTAGAACAGTTCACTCAGGAATTCCGCCTGGCCAGCGATACGGCCAGCGACGTGGACTGGCAGGTTGGTGCTTATTACTTTGATTCGTCTTTTGGCGTGACCAGCGTCGACGGCTTCTTTGGTGCCACCACTGTTTATCATGAAAACACCAGCTGGGCGCTGTTTGGGCAAAGCACTTACAACCTGAGCGATCGCTGGGATGTGACTGCGGGCGTGCGTTACACCTACGATGAAAAAGGCTTTACTGTTGGTGAGCAAAACGTCGACGGCTTCGCCTTGGTGATTGGCGCTGCGCAAATTCAGAAATATGCACCGGTTGACGTTGATGACGATGAAATCAGCTGGGAACTGGCAACCAACTATCGCGTGACCGACAACTATTCAGTGTTCGGTCGTCTGGCTCATGGTTTCCGCGCTCAGTCGATCCAGGGCCGTGATCTGGCCTTTGAAGGCAACCCTTCAGTAGCAGATTCAGAAACAATTGACTCTGTTGAATTCGGTGCCAAAGCGGATCTGTTAGGCAATACCCTGCGCTTAAACGGCGCAGTGTTCTACTACAACATCAATGACATTCAGCTGTCTGCTATCGGTGGTGCATCACAAGGCAACGCGCTGCTCAATGCAGATAAAGGTACTGGCTATGGCTTTGAAGTGGATGCCGACTGGCGTGTAACCTCTAACCTCACCTTAGGTGGTGGTTTCAGCTATAACGACACTGAACTGAAAGATGCCAACCTGCTGGTGGCTACTTGTGGTTCAGGCGCCTGTACGCCAACTGACAAACTGAATGCGCAGGGCCGTGCTTTTGTTGACGGTAACCCGTTCCCGCAAGCTCCAAAAACTATTCTGACCTTTAATGGCCGGTATGACTTCCCGGTGCCAACCGGTGAGATCTACATCTATGGTGACGTGGCGTTCCAGGGTGAAACTAACCTGTTCCTGTACGAAGCCAAAGAATTTGCCGTCGACGACAATCAGGAAGCCGGTCTGCGCATCGGTTACATGAACTACGATGGTAACTATGAAGTGGCGTTGTTTGGCCGCAATATCACCGATGAAGATAACGTCAAAGGTGCGATTGATTTCAACAACAACACTGGTTTTGTCAATGAACCACGGATCATCGGCGTCGAATTTAAGAAAAACTTCTTCTAAATCCGTCCCGTGTAACGTGTTTGTTTGAAAAAAGGAGCTGATTTCAGCTCCTTTTTTTATGGCACGCCCTGCCAGCAATCTGCCTGCTAGAAAAACCATTGTAGTGTGGCTTGCCACAGATCTTGTTGTCGGTACTGACCCCAGACACTGTGCTCGCTGCCGCTAAAGGCAGTCCAGCTGAGTTGCAATTCGGATTGCGGGTTGAGCCGCGTCTGGTACCGCAGTTTCACTACACTGGCCTGTTGTGCCGGTTGCCAGGCCCACTCCAGCTGATATTGGGTCTGCAATTCGCCGGTCGGGTCATATTGCAGCCGCCCCAATAGCTGTCGACGAAACACTCGGCCAAAATCTGGATACAAAGATGTCACCGGCATCAACTGACGGTGGCTTTCATCGCTGTACTGTACCAATAACAGCCACTGCGACTGTTCACTATACCATTCACGTTCAGTGGCGACGACATACTGCCAGTACTGCCCTTGCTGTGGCTCTAGCGTGGCCCCGGCCGGCACTTGCTGCTGAACCTTGGCCAGTTCGGCGCGCCACAACCAGTTGCCCGACTGACTTTGTGCTGTTGCGCCCACCACTTGTTGGGCCGGATAAAACCAGTCGAGCTGTCCAGCAAGCGGAAGTAGCGCCGGCTGCAGATCAACGCCGTCATAACCAAACAACGACCATTGCACAGCGCCGTCGGCCTGTACCAGCCTTAGACCACGTTGGGCCTGTTCGGGTCTTTTGTTTAACTGCGGTCGTTGCAATGCAAAAATACCATCCGGCAACCAAGGCGCCACTGCCGATGGGCTATAAACCAATTCCAGCGCCGGCTGGCCGGCATAAGCGTGCCAGACCCAACGCAGCGCTGGCTGCGCTTGTTGGGCTGAGCCGGTCAGGTCCTGATAATCAGGCACAGTCCAGACATCCGCCACCGACACTGTGTCGGTCTGACGCCAGTCGATGATTTGCCGTCCCAGTGTCAGGCTATGGTGCGACTGCTGATATTTCAGTTTGAGTTGCTGTAGGCTGAATAATGCCGGTTTGGTACTGCCCCACCAGCCCGCTACAGTGCTTTCCTGCTGCACACTGTCCTGCTGCAGGCGGGCTGCCGCATGCAGTTGCCAGCTGGTATTCAGGTCGAGCTGAATATCGTTGTCATAGCGCAACCGGTGCTGCCCTTGTTGCAGCTGCGGCATAAAACCAAGTTGCCATTGCAGCTGCTGACGAACTTGGGCAGCCACCGCTTCGCCCGGCAGCAGGCTGCAACTCAGCAGCCACGCACAGAGCAACCATCTGCTAGTCACTCAGAAACTCCTGGCTAAAGATCTGGTTGGCCAGACTAGTATCAAAACGGCGCTCGCGCACTTCAATCACTGTTTGACGTTGCTCCAGGTGGTTGTCGATTTCGACCCGGTTCGGCCGCCAGCCACCTTGTGGATATTTCTGCAGCAGTTTGTTTTGCAGGCTTTTGACAAGCAGACCCTGCCGGTTGAAATAGTCGATGCGGCTGATGGCATAGTCCGGGTCCAGCCAAATCTCGCGTTTGGCATACGCCGAGATCGACCCGATATTCGGCCGCGCCTCAATCCACCAGCCCTGCGCACTCTGATTCAGGACCCGGTATTGATAAGCCGTCGGATCTTCACCACTGAGCTCGGCATTGTCTTCAAACGTCAGATCTGTGCCGGCAAAATATTGTTGCTGGCGCTGGCCATTGACCCGGCGTGCTTTGACCCAGCTGGGCATCCGCAGCCAGATTTGCTGCGCCGAGCGGTCAGCGCGATCCAGCCATAATCCCAGACCAGCGTCCGCCGCCGGGCTGGCGAATTTCAGCACCACTTGTTCGCCGCTAGGCACATAACGGGTCCAGCGCGTCAGTTGTTTCTGCTGACCGGCTTCGCCGGCACGCGTGACCGTCAGTACCAACTGTTCCTGTTCTGCTGCCGCCAGTTGCCGGTAACGCTGCCAGGACTGGTTGATCACCGTGGCTGCGGTCATTTCAGTATCCACAGCACCACTCTGACTGCAGGGCAAAAGCAAACTGAGTAATAACACCACACCTGATTTTTTCATCAAAGACTCCTGTCGGATGCAGGCCGGCAACAACTGCGCAGCACACCCGGTAATACAAATAAGGCACCGCAGGCACAGACGCTGAGCAAGACCAGCATCAGCAAACCAAGGCGCTGCATCGGAATAAAACTGGAAAACAATAAAAAGCTGAAGACGATACCGTTGAGGCCGGCATCCAATAATGTCAGCGGACCACGCTCACCAATGCTGAACTGCAGTGCCTGCGCCGGGCTTTGCCCTGCCGCCAGCGCACTGCGAAAATCCTCCAGCAGATAGAGGTCAAAATCGATAGCGGCGTTGATACCAAGCGCAGTGGCACAGGCCGTGGCCTGGTCAAGGGGGATCTGCAGCAGAGCCATCACCAGCACCACCACGGCATAGGCCAGCACAAAAGGCAGACAAACCGCAGCGGCGGCTGCCAGCGGGCTGAGCCTGAAACGCCCTTGTCGCTGCTGCACGCGCTGATTGGCGTACCAGAACCAGCCGGCAGTCAGCAGTAACACCATCGGGACACTCAGCAAAGTATTCATTGGTTTGCGCTCGCTGATATACAAATCGGTCTGGTGGTAGCTGTGCAGATTGCCAAAGGCCTGCAGCCGCAGTTGCGGAAACTCCTGCTGCACCAGCTGCTGTACCTGATCAGCGTACTGACGCAGGCTGACCGAATCGTCGGCCGGATGACCCAGCCACAACACCAGGCCCTGATCGACCCACCAGGCATCGGCCAGCCGCGGATCGGCCAGATCCCAGCGCAATAACTGCAGATGGTCATGCAATTGCGCGGTCGTTTGTCCGGCAATGGGTTGCATCAGTTGCAGCTGATCGACCACGGACAATACAGCCCGGCTATCCGGCAACGCTGCCAGTTGTTGTTGCAGCCGCTGCACGGCCCGGACAAATTCCGCATCAGCCACTGCCGGATAACGGCTGTCGGCCACCTGAACCGGGCTGACAAAATAACTCAGCTGAGCAAAACCGCCGCCGGCCGGCTGATTCAGCTGCTGCCGGGCGCGGTCAACGATAGTGTCGGGCAGATAATCAATTGGCTTCTCGCGCACCTGGATCCACCGCTCTGTTTGCGGAGCCAACATATCGTGCACCACCAGCGTACTGACCAGTAACAACAGCGACAGCACAGCGATCAGCACCTGGCGCAGTGCCTGCGCCGGGCTGCGGGCCAGCCAGAAGCTGACTGAGGCAGCGGTGATGCCAGCCATGCCTTGCGAAATGGCGCGCTGCAGCCGGCCGTCGCCCGGCAACGCCTGTGTGCTTAGCTGCAACGCCGGCAACAAGGTACTGACCAGCGCACGCTGATAAGCCAAACCCAGTGCCGACAACAAACCGACTTCCAGCACTCCACGAATGCCAATCTGACTGAGGCTGAGGAAATTCAGCGCAGCGATGCCGAGCACCAGGTTAAAACGCGGTAATTGCGGTTGCAGCGCCTGCCAGCACAGCCCGGCATCCGCGATACCACCGCGCGCTGACGCCTGACGCCAGGCGCTGTTAAAAGCTTCCAGTGCCCGGGTATTTAACGAAATCCCCGAGACAATCAGGCTGCTCAGTACCAACAGGAAATACACCCGCTCCCGCACGGGCTCCGCCTGACTACCGGCCCCAATCACCAGCCCCAGCGCATCCAGCAGCGGAATACTGCCGCGTACCAGCACAAAAGACAGCAGGATCACCGCGCTGCTGCATAAGGCCTGCCGCCAGCTGCCAAGCGCCAGCCAGGCCGCCAGCGTGGCGAGACCAAGCCCCAGCGTGCAGTACCACAGCACATCAGAAATCAAGGCGTAGTGCATCAGACCCCGGCCAGCTGCCCAGCCGCTCAGACTGACGTTGGCAAACGCCGCTACCGGCTGAATGTCCGACTTCCACAACAACCATTCCAGCGGGTGAATACGGCGTTGTTCCAGATATTCCGCGACAATATCAATCAGCTGTTGCTCAGAAAAACCTTCCGGCAACTGCAACAGGATTTGGGCATATTGATAGTCCGCCGTGCCGGCCGGCGCGCCACCCAACGCGCCCCCCAATAAAGTGCCGTGCACCAGCGGATTCTGCCGCAGTTGGATTTTCAGCCGTGCCAGATCCAGCGCCGCCAGATCTGCCGGTACATATGGTTCAGAGCTCAGGCTCTGCTCGTCAGATTGATAGCGGTTCAGATTGTGGGTCAGGCTCAGCACAGAAGCCTGGGGTAACAATGCCGCCATCGCATCGCTGATCTGGCGGATTTGACTGAGTGCAGCGTGGTTCAGCCCCTGCGGCAACGCCAGCACCAAACCGAGTGTATCGCCGGTTGAGAGCCCAGGCACTGCCGCAACTTGTTGCTGCGCCTGCACATAAGGGTTGTCGGCCTGCAAAATAGCGCCGGTGACAATACCGCCAGGGACCACGTGAAGATTTAACCAGCCGAAAACCAGCAACAACAGGCCCCAACAGCCGAGCACCAGGCGACGGCTGGTGATTGACATCAAAGGCATTAGTGCTGCTCCCCAACTGCAGCCTGTGTACCGTGCCACAAGGTCCATTCACCGACAGGTTTGCCGAAACAATGCGGTTTTGGCAGACCAATACGCAATGACTGAAAGGCCTCTGCTACTAATGTCTGATTAAAGGCATTGACGTCAAACCAGTCACGGCTCAGTGCTGTTGGGTTATGCTCGCGGTAGACGGTGTGATAAAGCGCCAGCGCTTCGGCAAAACAACCAAAGACCGTCCCTTGCGCCAGCATCAGTTGTTTCGAAGTCAGATTGCCCAACACATAACTTAAGTCGGCGGACCAGGCATTGCCGGCATCCTGCCGGATCACATCCTGCTGAACAGTACGATATACCTGACGGTCAAGGTTGGCCGGTTCTGCCACGTCCACCACCACCAGTTTTTGGTTCGCTTTGCGCAGCAGCGCGATATGTTCTGCGCTCAGCCGGGCATTGTCGCTATGGGTGCAGGCCACCACGATATCAACAGCGCCGGCATCGCACAGCTCATAGACAACGTCGATCCCGGTTTTCTCAGCAAATTCAGTCAAATAGCTTTCGTTGCCGCCAAAACCCAAGAGCTGCCGGCCTTGTTGCTGCAAATGCTGACAGACTGCAGACCCCAAAATGCCATAAGGCCCAATCACCAGAATTCGGGGCTGAGCCAGCCCCGTGTTGGCAATAGCGCGGTCAACGTCGGCGCACAATAGCTGCGCAGTGCCGTTGTCACCGATGGTAAAAATCAACTGCGGAAATAATTGTTTCAGCTCCAGCCCGTCGCGGCCAAACAGTCGCTTGGTGGATGCCGCCAGCAAAATGACTTTTGCGCCTTGAGCTTCAGCCCAGCGCACCGCGTCAATAAAGGCCAGTTTGGCCACTTTACGGCCTTCGCGACTGTACATTTCCGCCGCCGTAAAGTTGATGCCGCGGATTTGGCCAGCCACGCCGTTGATATACAAACGCGGGCCATTTTCCTGGCAACGTGGCGTGGCGCCGGGTTTATAAAACAAGGCGCGCTCGGCTTCGTCCCGCACATTGCAGATAAAGACGACATCGAGCTTCGGCTGGCCGGTTAATGTGCGCCAGTGCCGGCGGTAGTCGGCGGCGGCCATCAGGCAGCGCCATAGTTGAACTAATTGCATGAATACCTCATTCAGCCATCTCTGTTGAATGAGGCGCAGCTTAAAGACGAAGCCGGGTCTGAGGTATCAGGAAAATTCCTTATTCGCGGTCTGCGGGATCACAATACTGAAGCAACTGCCGCGACGCAGCGCCGAATGCACCTGCAACCGATAGCCAAGCTGGGTGCATAAAGTCTGCACTATATAAAGTCCCAGTCCCACGCCGTTGCCGCTTTGGGCATTCGCGCCCTGTACAAAGGCTTGTTGCAGACGCTGCCGTTGTTCAGGCAGCAAACCCGGGCCCTGGTCCAGCACCTGGATCTCCAGCGCCTGTGGCCGGCGCCGCACGCCAAGCAACACAGTGCCGCTGTGGCTGTAACGGATCGCATTGGCCAGCAGATTGTGCAGAATGCGGCT
>JACCDS010152890.1_pt1 | contig 15084 bp, 14 predicted proteins | sample 7446441 | NCBI WGS metagenome assembly JACCDS01 (sample SAMN15323445, study PRJNA562643) | freshwater metagenome | isolation source: river surface water | place: USA:Blue River Watershed | collected 2017-08-17 | reverse complement strand
TGAGAATCAGGCATTTGGCGTCTGTACTCGCTTAGGAGAGAAGTTGAATATTTCCACCAGTAGCATTCGATTGTACTTTATTTACACCTCGTTTATCACGATGGGATCCCCAGTGATTATTTATTTGATTTTAGCGTTTTGGATGAATATCAGACGTTATTTACGTCAAAGAAATAACCCAAGTGTGTGGGATATCTAGAATTTGATCTGATTAAATTTCTTTTTGCCTTTCAGGAAATAGTCTTTTAAGATGCTACCATCGTAGCTCTTTGGCCATAATTTCTGCAGTTCGTGGGGTAAGTTGTGTTTTTCTTTTACGGCAAAAAGGTAGACGTAGAATCCGTAATGTGCTTTTAGGATAGCCATGAAGGATGAAAATTTCCCTTCCGTTAAGAACTTAATACCTGCGATTCCATCTAAGATCATACGGAAGAAAATGGTCGAAAAACGCTGTGAGGGTTCTACGTTTTTGTAAAGTAAAATCAGGTTGTTTCGGAAATTCAGGTAGGTTTTAAAGGGGTTCTCTTTGTTTAATGTTCCCCCACCTACGTGCAGTACTTCGCTTTCGGCTACGGCAGCGATGGTATATCCGGCTCTTTGCATTCTCCAACACAAGTCGATTTCCTCCATGTGCGCAAAAAGGTAGGGGTCTAAACCACCTACTTTGTGAAAAGCTTCAGCGCGAACCATCAAACATGCACCTGTCGCCCAGTTGACGGTGGACGTGGCATATTGGCCTTCATTTTTTTCTAGTGTATCGAATAGTCGTCCTCTGCAGAAAGGGTATCCGTAAGAATCCCAAAAACCACCTGCTGCACCAGCATATTCAAAATAATCAGGTTTGTGATAGTCTAACAGAAGCGGTTGCGCTGCGGCGACGAGTGGATGGGCTTCAAAATAGGCCACTAAAGGTTGCAACCAATTCTTACGCGGTGCGATATCCGAATTCATTAAAACAAAATAGTCGGCTTTTATTTGGCTTAATGCATAATTATACCCTCCGGCATAGCCTAAGTTTTCTGCCCAAGATAACACTGAAACGGAAGGAAAATCGGAGGCTAAAAGTGCCAAAGAATCGTCTGATGAGCCATTATCTGCCACATAAATCGTTGCATCAGGTGTGGTAGAAAGGACAATAGGTAGGAATTCGGCGAGGAATTTCCGTCCATTGAAATTTAATATGACGATTGCGACAGACATGCCACAAAGGTAATCTAAAACAATCAAATTAGAATTTCTTTCAGAAAGATGTATTTTTGTCCCTTCATTCACAATCCAATACTGTATGTGGTCTAGTTTTTTTCGCAAGAAATCCATTGATAAAATTATTTCTGATCAATTAGAAATCGAAAGCCTCAAGGGAAATTCGATGGATCGCAATCTAGGAGTGCGGGATTTAACCTTCATGGGAGTGGCTGCGATCATCGGTGCGAGTATTTTCTCTGCGATAGGCCAGGCCTCAGCGAATGGAGGACCAGCAGTATCCATGTTATTTGTATTTACTGCGATGGCATGTATGTTTACAGCCTTCTGTTATGCCCGTTTTGCGGCCACGGTACCTATTTCTGGAAGTGCTTACACCTATGCTTATACGAGTTTGGGGGAGATTGTCGCCTGGATTTTGGGTTGGAATTTATTATTAGAATATGCGATTTCGAATGTGGCAGTGGCCATTTCGTGGTCAAAATACTTTGTAGATTTATTGGAGGGCCTAGGTGTTCACGTCCCTGAGTTCATCACGATGGATTATTTATCTGCCAAAAGAGCCTTCACCGAGACTTCCGCAGCAGTAGCCTCAGGTCAGAAATTCGAAACTTTATCGGTGAATTTAAGAGAAGGTTACACGGCCTATATGTCGGCTCCTACGATTTTTGGGTGGCATTTCGTAGCTAATATCCCAGCTCTTTTAATTACGGTAGCCATCACCTATTTAGTGTATATTGGAATTAAGGAGTCAAAAAACACAAACAATATTTTAGTCGTTTTGAAACTTTTAGTCATTGTTATTGTGGTCGGTGTAGGGGCATTTTATGTGCAGGTAGAGAACTGGACCCCATTTGCGCCTAATGGAATTTCTGGAGTTTTAAAGAGTGTGGCAGCCGTTTGTTTTGCCTACATCGGTTTTGATTCCATATCCACGACGGCAGAGGAATGCAAGAATCCACAGCGGGATATTCCCAAAGCCATGATGTATGCCTTGATCATTTGCACGGTTTTATATGTGCTTGTTACCTTGGTTTTGACAGGAATTGTGCCATCTCAACAATTAACTGGAATTGAGGATCCTTTAGCCTTCATGTTCATGCACGTAGGCTTGCCAGGCGTAGCTGGAATCGTAGCTGCCAGCGCCGTAATCGCCTTAACATCCGCTTTATTAGTTTATCAATTAGGTCAGCCTCGTATTTGGATGACGATGTCACGCGATGGATTATTGCCAAAAGCCTTCTCCCGCATTCACCCCAAATACAGGACTCCTTCGTTCTCCACCATCATGACTGGAGTTCTAGTCGGTATCCCAGCCTTGTTTGCGAACTTAGAAGAGGTAATTAACCTAAGTTCAATAGGTACTCTGTTTGCTTTCGTATTAGTCTGCGGGGGTGTATTAGTTTTAGATCTTGACCCAGAAAATCAAAAGAAATCTAAATTCAAAATCCCTTATATCAACTCCAGTTATTATGTTGGCATTGCTCTAGTTGCAGCCTTGATTTTAATCACACAATCTGGGATAAATCTTGCCGAGTGGTTGGAAGGATTGTATTCTGGAGAATCAAAAGCGGATCACTTCATTATGTTTGGGTTCTTTGTTATTTGGGCGATCATTGCATTTTTTAGCGTAACAAAGAAACTGTCTTTGATTCCTGTCTTGGGACTATTAGTTAACTTGTATCTGATGACTCAAATGGGGGCCACTAACTGGGAACGCTTTATGTATTGGTGCTTGGCTGGTGTGTTGATTTATTTTGGGTATAGCTATCGGAAGTCGAAGCTTAATTTAAAAGCTTAAAGCTTTTAAATTAAAGCATAAAGCATAAAGCATAAAGATGGATGTTGCTTCCCAACGTTTTTTGAAATGTATTTCTGAATCATAAAAAAAGGGGCTGTAAATCAGCCCCTTTTTTTATTCAAACTTTATTCTTTGTGCTTTTTGCTTTGTTCTTTGCGAAATGATTAATCATTTCGTCTCCCATTCAATAAATTCAAATAATAAAGCAACTGCGCTAGCATACCCAGTGCAGCTACGACATAGGTCATGGCAGCCCACCAAAGCGCATCTTTAGACATTTCATATTCAGTAGGTGTCACGATTCCTTTTTCTTTGATCCAATTCAACGCTCTATTCGAGGCATCAAATTCGACCGGTAAAGTGACAAAGCTAAATAGGGTAGCCATCGCAAAAAGTGCTACACCAATGGCTAATAGGGTAGAGTTTCCAGTAGAATACAGGGCGAACATACCTATCATTAATAGGATGGGCATGAATCCGTTTGCAATGCTCAGCATGGGAACCATGGCGCTACGGAATTGCAAGAAGGAATAGGCTCTGGCGTGTTGGACCGCGTGGCCACATTCGTGTGCAGCGACGGCTGCGGCAGCAGCGTTTCGGCCGTGAAATACATCTTCACTCAAATTGACTGTTCTATCCGCGGGATTATAATGGTCTGTTAACTGACCTGCCACCGAGATGATACGCACATCGTGGATTCCATGATCGGCGAGCATTTGCTCGGCGATTTCTTGTCCAGACAAATTGCTCTGTAGAGGTGTCTGTGAATACGTTTTAAACTTCGATTTTAGTCGCCAAGAGATTAGCATACCTGCGACTCCAAAAATAATGGCAATGAAATACATAAGGTTATTGTTTAAGTTTTTGAATGATTTGAGTGGTTGAATAATCTGGCACTAACGCGATGGTTTTTACTTCTCCGCCGGCGGCTAGTACTTCTTTGGCCCCTACAATCGTCTCAATTGTGTAATCGTCACCCTTTACTAACACATCAGGAGTCAATACCTGAATTAGTTCCAAGGGAGTCGACTCCCCGAAAATAATGACCAGGGAGACAAATCCCAAAGCAGCAATCAGACGTGCTCTAGCATATTCCGAATTAACTGGTCTCTCGACTCCTTTTTCCAGGGTTCGTACTGAAGCATCGGAATTAACAGCAACGATCATTTGAGTGCCAAATTCACTTGATTTCTCGAGGTAATCGACATGGCCTAAATGTAAAATATCGAAGCAACCGTTGGTGAAAACGACTTTATCTCCAGCCGATTTCCAAGCTTTGCGAATCTCCATAGCCTCCATTAGAGAGACTATTTTATGTTCAGTTCTGTTCGACACGGGACGAAATTTTGGGTAAAAACAAAGTTAAAATAAAACTTAATCCACCCAATAACAAAAGAGTAATCATTTGAGTTCCGTGGAAAAAGGTAGCCAGCATAAATCCGTCTTTGTAGCTCAATGCGTAGAAGACAAAGGCAGACGCCACTAGACTGTGATAGGCCCCTATACCACCTTGTGTAGGAGTGGCCATTCCGAAAGTACCCATCACTAATACTGTTAATGCGGCACTCATGCCTAGCTTTTCACTACTGGGGAAAGCCAGAATTAAGGTATAGGTGCTCAGGAAATAACAGAGCCAAATTCCGATGCTGTATCCGATGAATTTTCCAGGGGAAGTCAGATTTCGAATACTGCCGATACCGGCAATCCAGCCAAGTAACATTTTTCCAATTTTAGATTCTTCCCCAATGTTTTTCAGCAGATCTTTAAACTTCCAAAGTACTCCTAATCCAATTAATCCTAGTACGGAAGCGGCTATAATAAGCGTTCCAGAGGGTAATTTCAAAGTAGGGAAGAGGCTTTGCTGAAGTGGCTCCCATTCAAAAAGAAAGGTTATGCCCACGAGTACAACTAGACTTAATAGGTCGATAAGGCGCTCTGTTATGACGGTACCAAATGATTCTTCAAAGGGGATGTCAGCCGTTTTTTTCAAAGATCCGCAGCGTGACACTTCACCCAAACGAGGTACTAAAAAATTAGCGAAATAGCCGATTAATACAGCAGAAAAAGTGCGTACAGTTCCTGGATGATAGGACATCGCTCCTAACAATTGCTCCCAGCGTAAAGCTCGTAAAAGGTGGGAGAGTATAGCGATGATGACTGACGCTGCTACCCAATTGTAATCAGCTTGCGCAAAGGTGAGTAGAATGTCATTATAGTGCAATTCACTTTTGGAAAAAGCCCAATACAACAAGCCGGCTGCTAGTAAACTAGAAATAAGGTATTTTACTATTGACTTTAGCATAGGGTTTCGAAATCAAATGGCAAATTAAAGACCTTTCCTTGTATAATGATGGTGGTAATCCGATTATTTTTTTGTACTTTTGTAATGTTTTTTGGGGTAATTTCCCCATAGTAATCAATTTAGAATGGCCAAATTACGTATTCTTTACGTTTCAAGTGAGGTAGATCCTTTTCAAAACACATCAAAAATTGCAGATTTCGTACGTGCTCTTCCTACTGCAATGCAGGAAAGAGGCATGGAAATCAGAATTTTAGTGCCTAGATTCGGTTCGATCAATGAGCGTAAAAACCGTTTGCACGAAGTGGTTCGTCTTTCAGGTATTACCATTCCAATGGGAGAGGAAGAAAAGCCTTTGACCATTAAAGTAGCGAGTATTCCAGCTGCGAAATTACAAGTCTACTTTATCGATAATGAAGATTATTACCAACGTAAATATGTGCTTAACGATAAGGAGGGCGCATTTTATCCAGACAATCACGAGCGTGCCATTTTCTTCTGCAAAGGAGCATTGGAGACGGTAGTAAAGTTAGGTTGGGCACCCGATATCATTCACTGTAATGACTGGATGTCTAGTTTAGTGCCATTGTATATTTCGACGCATTACCAAAATCACCCAATTTACAAGGATTCGAAAACAATTTTCTCTCCACACAATTCCGGTTTTGATTTTACGTTTGAAGCAGACGATCTGATCGAGAAAGTGAAGATTGGTGACTTAGATGAAGCTAACTTAGGAAGTTTAGCTGGGGGGAATTACGAAGCATTTATTAAGATAGGTGCTGAGTATGCGGACAAAATAGTTTCTTTAGAAAATGCGGATAACAGCCGTATTCAATCGATTATTGATGAATATCAACATAAAACTTCTCAAAATATTGCCGACAATGACCTCGATTTCTTCGAAAAAACGTACTTGGAAATGTCCGGCAATTAAATGGGTAGGAATTCTTTCCTTATTCCTTGCATCCTGTGAAACACCTAAAGAAATCGGCGACGATTTGTTTAGCGTGGAAGTGGGATTAAATTATTCGGATACGATTACAGTTAAATCGTCGACAGTTTTGATCGATTCGATTTTTACAGGAACTCCGTCTGTACTATTAGTTGGTAGTTATAATCACCCTGTTTTAGGTACATCTGAGGCATCCTTTCTTACTCAGATTTCAAACTTAGATACCTTATTTGCGAAAGAAACATCAGTCTATGATTCGTTGACTTTGAGGCTAGTATATGCAGGATATCAAGGAGATACGACTAAAGCTCAAACCTTAAGTGTATATCGTTTACTTGATAGTTTGAGTTTAAAGACCAATTATTTCGCTAATTCAACCCTTAGGACAGATCCCACTATTTTAGGTCGGCATACCTTTAATCCTCGTCCTATTCGAACAAAAGCCATTAATGGCGATTCGGCACAATTTGATACGCTTCGATTCAGGATGTCTGATGCCTTTGGACGTGAATTGATGAGTAAGTATGTAGATAAAAATGTGGCTGCAGGAGGTAAAGCTTTTAGAAATTATTTTCCTGGAATGCTATTTAAATCAACCGCATCATCTGCGGGAGCAATTATTAATTTTAATCCAGGGTTTTCTCGGATGACTTTGTATTTCCACAATCCGGGTGAAGCAAAAATGTACAATATAGATTACTATTTCTCCTTATCTAATTTGTATACTCCGGAATTATTAGCTCGATTTAATCAAATAAAGTCCGTTAAATCTGGTCCTTTAGCTGCATTACAAAAACCTGGGGATCTTGTTCCATCTACCCGAACAAACGGATTAACCTATGTGCAGGCTGGAACGGGTGTCTCAACGAAGATAGAATTCCCCCATTTATTGAATTTGAAAGGCAATCGAAATGTGGCTGTAAACAAAGCTGAATTGGTTTTGACAGCCCCAGATAATATCGATTTAATAAATACAGTTGGTCAATTATCCATAGTAGAGACAAATGCGACGAATCGTACCCTTCGTAACAGTTATGGTTTGAAATACTTGTTGTCTGAAGGTGGTACAGGTGTTAATACGGCTTCTATAAATCCATTATCTAAGACCTATACATTTAATGTAACCACTGCCATTCAGTCGCTGTTAGTAGGTAAACAAGCAAACTCAGGTTGGTTAATTACGCCTGCTTTGACTACAAATGCCTCAGGGAATTCTCGTATTAATAATGAGAGTGCTCGTTTTGTTCCTTTGCAAGCAGTTAAGGCTCGTTTGAAAATCTATTATTCCTATATTGCCAAATAAATACCGGCAATCATGACAAATCTACGGGTAAGTTTAGTTCAAACCGATTTAGTTTGGGAAGATCCTGCGGCTAATTGCGCTCAATTGGAGGAGAAATTAACTGTTTTGACAGGATTGACAGATGTTGTCATATTGCCTGAAATGTTTGCTACTGGCTTTTCCATGACTCCCGTGGGGGCTGAGATTGGTAAAGGTCCAGCCCTGCAGTGGATGCAAGTACAAGCGAATCGTTTAGGAGCCTTAGTCGTAGGTTCCTTAAAAGTAAAACACGGTACTTCTTTTTACAATCGTTTATATGCCGTAGAGCCATCGGGGTCCTACACTTCCTATGATAAACGCCATCTTTTTCGAATGGGGGGGGAGCATGAATTTTATCAATCTGGTGATCAACAAGTGATTGTTTCCTACAAGGGTTGGAAAATAGCCTTATTTGTGTGTTACGATCTACGTTTTCCTGTTTGGTCACGTAATACCGGCTTGGGCTATGATGCCGCGATCTATGTGGCTAACTGGCCTGCTCCGCGGGCGAATGCTTGGAGAACTTTGTTGCAAGCGAGAGCGATTGAAAATTTAGCCTATGTGGTAGGTGTGAATCGAGTGGGTATTGATGTCAATGATTTAGCCTATGCAGGAGATTCTTTGTTAGTGGATTTTAAAGGTAATTTATTGCTCGATTTAAATTCGAAGGATCAAATCTTAACAAGCGAAATATCGCACGAGGTATTAACGGAATTTCGGACTAAGTTTCCTGCCCATCTGGATGCAGATTCTTTTAGCTTGTCTTCTCTTTAAAGAATTTCTCTAAATCATTAATTTCCTTTAGAGGACTATCATTTACAAGTTTACCTTCATGAATCAATAATACGCGATCGCAGATGGCTTCCACTTCGGATAGAATGTGGCTAGAAAATAGAATAATGCGGTCTTTTTGAAGGCTTTTGATCAAGGTCCTGATTTCATCCCGCTGATTTGGATCTAAACCACTCGTAGGCTCATCTAGAATCAAAATTGTAGGATTATGTAGAATCGCCATGGCAATACCTACACGTTGCTGGTATCCCTTAGATAACTCTTGAATTTTCTTATGCGCTTCTTTCTGAAGTCCGACCCATTCGATGACTTCTTGAATGCGAGACTCAAGTTGAGCGATTTGATGAATAGTACCGATGAAGGCCAAAAATTCCCGCACATACATTTCTGAATAGAGCGGGTTGTTTTCAGCTAAATAGCCAATCTGCTTTTTTAGGGCGATTTCCTGTTCTTGTGGGTCTTTTCCATCGATGTTAACGGAGCCTGATGAGGGTTTAATAAGCCCCAAAAGCATTTTCAAAGTAGTCGATTTTCCAGCTCCGTTAGGACCAAGAAAACCCACAATTTCACCTTCCTCTAAACGAAAGTTCAGGTTTTCTACGGCAGCTTGTTTTCCGTAGGTTTTAGAAAGATTGTTTACCTCGATGAACATATTGGCAAAGGTAGTCAAAATGGGAATTATTTCGTGTAACTTTGTGTTTCTGATTCAAATGCCTAAAAAATGTTAGATAAAATTCGCTTAGATCGTATAGAAGATGCCTTGGAAGATATTCGCCAGGGCAAAATAATTATTGTTGCTGACGATGAGGATCGGGAGAATGAGGGCGATATGATTTGCGCCTCAGAAGCGATCACACCTGAAATAGTCAATTTTATGATCAAGGAGGCGCGCGGTTTGATGTGTGTTTCTTTAACGGATGAGCGTTGTCAAGCATTAGGTTTAGAGATGATGGTGAATCAGAATACCACCTCACATGAGACGCCGTTTACAGTTTCTGTGGATTTATTGGGCAATGGTTGTACTACGGGAATTTCTGCATCTGACCGTTCTAAGACAATTCAAGCATTAGTAGACCCTAAGACTCAACCGGCTGACTTAGGAAGACCTGGTCATATTTTTCCCTTGAAATCGCGTACAGAAGGCGTTTTGCGCCGAACCGGCCACACGGAGGCATCGATGGACTTCGCCCGTTTAGCTGGATTTCAACCCTCAGGCGTTTTGATTGAGGTATTGAATGAAGATGGAAGCATGGCTCGTTTACCAGATCTTCGCAAGCTAGCGGATAAGCATAATTTGAAATTAGTGACAATTAAGGATTTGATTGAATACCGTTTGGCCAAAGAATCCCTCATCAAAAGAGAAATCGGGGTGAATATGCCCACTGAATGGGGTTCTTTCGAATTAGTCGCTTTTAAACAAATCAATACAGGAGATACTCATTTAGCCTTAATTAAAGGTAGTTGGGAAGAAAACGAACCGGTCATGGTTCGGGTGCATAGTTCTTGCGTGACAGGGGATATTTTTGGTTCTTGTCGCTGTGATTGTGGAGAGCAATTGCACGCTGCCATGGAAATGGTAGAGAAAGAGGGGAAAGGGGTGATTTTATATATGTTCCAAGAAGGCCGCGGAATCGGTCTAATCAATAAGTTGAAAGCCTACAAACTTCAAGAGCAAGGCCGTGATACGGTGGAAGCGAATTTAGAATTAGGCTTTGCAATGGATGAGCGTGACTATGGCGTAGGTGCTCAAATCTTGCGCGATTTAGGTATTCATAAAATCAGGTTGATATCGAACAATCCGAAGAAAAGAGCCGGCCTAATGGGATATGGTTTAGAAATAGTGGATTCAATTGCAATTGAAATTCCAGCCAATCCGCACAACAAGAAATACTTAGAAACTAAAAGAGATAAAATGGGGCACGCGATTCGCTAGAATCACGTGCCTATTTTTTATTGATTCCCTAGAATGATAGGGGCGCTTTTGCCTCCCATAATGATCACTTTCGCGTTAGGGGATTTAGCTAATTCTTTTTGGGCGATAATCGACTCATACTGTAATTGCTTATCGCTTAGACCTGTCGATAAAATTTTCTGGTAATCTGCGATACCCTGCGCTTCTACGCGCTTTCTCTCCGCTTCTTGCTTCTCTTTTTGTAAAACGAACTGCATCTTTTGCGCATCTTGCTCTGCATTGATTTTAGACTCAATGGTGGTCTTTACAGAGGTAGGAAGGTTGATGTTTCGAATCAATAACTGCTCTAAGACTAATCCTCTTTTCTTAAAGTTATTCTCGATATCTCTGTAAATACGTTGTTGGAATTCGTTCCGCTTTAATGAATAAAGGGCCACTGCATCATAATAAACCGCATTATCTCGGATCATGGTACGTGTAATAGGCCGAACCACCTTGTCTTTGTAGTCTTCGCCTATTTCGCGTAGCACGCGTGGAGCCTCGGAAGGAATGATGCGAAAAAGTACGGTTAAGTCAACGACTACTTCTAGACCATCAGCTGTTAAAACCCGAATGGCATCGTCGCCTTGCTTGTCCCCTTCGTCGTGGACGCTGGACATGGTATAGTTTTGGGTTTTTGCATCAAAGATGACCACTTTTGCTAAGGGGTTTACGAAGTTCAACCCGCTGTTTAAGGTGGAGGGTTGTACTTTTCCAAAGACACTTTGAACCCCTACTTCACCCGCATCTACTTGTTTTACTGCTGAACTTGTTAGGCCAAGGATGGCAAAAACAGCTCCTATGACTTTCAATGTTTTGGCGTATTTGTAGAATACTAAATTTGGGCTAATCGTGTTTGCGCCAACAAACAGCAAAATACCTAGGAAGATGAAAAACATATTTTTTAGATTTAAATGTGGTCAAATTTATCATAAAGTATTCAATAATCCCTAATTTTGAATATGATTGAAATCAAGGGTTTATCTAAATCTTTTAACGGTCGTGTGGTGCTCGATGACATTAGTGCGAATTTCCAACAAGGAAAGACGAATATGGTGATCGGGGGTAGTGGAACGGGGAAATCTGTCCTGCTAAAATGCATGATTGGGATTTTAGTACCTGAGAAGGGACAAGTGTTGTATGATGGGCGTGATTTTTTGACGGCTCATCAAGATGTTGTGAAAGAAATTCGCCGTGAAATGGGCGTCTTGTTCCAAGGAGGAGCCCTTTTTGATTCCAAATCTGTTCTGGAAAATGTCCGTTTTCCCTTAGATACCCTCACTTCCCAAACCCTAGAAGAAAAAAATGAGCAAGCGATGCTTTGCTTGCAGCGGGTTGGTTTAGAAAATGCCGCTCTTTTAATGCCTTCTGAGATTTCAGGCGGGATGAAAAAGCGGGTAGGGATCGCTCGAGCTATTGTGATGAATCCGAAGTATTTGTTTTGTGATGAGCCTAATTCAGGTTTAGACCCATTGACTGCGGTAAAGATAGATTATTTGATTCAAGAAATTACCCAGGAATACAAAATGACCACAGTGGTTATATCGCACGATATGAATTCGGTGATGCGCATGGGGGAATCAATCATTTTCTTGAAGGAAGGAAAGAAGATTTGGGAGGGGAATTCAGAGTCCTTTCATCACTCAGGCGTACCTTCTTTAGAGGAGTTTTTGTCTACTAAATTATTTTAATATGTTTTCTCTACGTGGGTATAATACGTTTGGGATTGAGGCCGAGGCTCGTCAATTCGTAGAGATTAGTTCGGTTGAACAATACATTTCTATTCGTAAATCGGGTGAGTATGCCCATTTACCCCATCTTTTTTTAGGTGGTGGCAGTAATGTGCTTTTGACTAAGCCGCAAGAGGCATTGGTTGTTAAAATTTCCATTCCTGGTATTTCGGTCTTGAAAGAGGAGGTAGATTTTGTCTGGTTGAAAGCGGGAGCTGGGGTGGTTTGGGATGAATTGGTCCAGTATTCTGTCGATAAAGGATGGTCCGGATTAGAAAATTTATCCTTGATTCCGGGTACGGTGGGTGCGGCTCCTATGCAGAATATTGGTGCATATGGGGTTGAAATTAAAGATACATTTGAGTCTTTAGAGGCGCTGAATCTTCAGACTTTGGAAGTAGAGGTGTTTGATGCCAAAGCTTGTGCATTTGGTTACCGCGAAAGCTTTTTTAAGCGAGCGGGGAAAGGGAAATACCTAATCTGTTCCGTTACATTTAAATTATCCAAGAGGCCTTCGGTTAAAACGTCTTATGGTGCGATTCAGGAGGTTTTAGCGGCTAAAGGAATCTCACAACCTTCGATCCGTGAGGTAGCTGATGCAGTTATTGAAATCCGTCAAAGTAAATTACCAGATCCCAAAGACATCGGTAATTCGGGTAGCTTCTTCAAGAATCCGACCGTATCGGCCTCAGAAGCTGCTCGCCTACTTGCTGAAAATCCGGGTATTCCTCATTATCCAGTAGAGGGAAGTTCGGAGGTTAAATTTCCGGCAGGATGGTTCATTGAAAAGGCTGGTTGGAAAGGTTACCGGAAAGGGGATGCGGGTGTGCATGCAAAGCAGGCACTTGTTTTAGTGAATTATGGAGAGGCGACAGGCGGAGAGATTTTGGCCCTATCTGAAGAAATTAAGCAATCAATTAAAGATACATTCGGTGTTTCCTTGGAGACCGAGGTAAATATTTTATAATATGACATTACCCACTTTAGCGAATTTAGGCAAAGGCCCCTTCTTTTTAATGGCAGGATCTTGTGCGATTGAAAGCAACGATTTAGCCTTTGAAATCGCTGAAAAGATTGATGGCCTCACGAAGGCTATGGGTATTCCCTATATTTTCAAAGGCTCGTACCGCAAAGCTAATCGGACAAAAATCGATTCTTTTACTGGTATTGGAGATATCAAAGCGTTGGAGATTCTCCAAGCGGTGGGGAAACATTATTCCTTGCCTACCGTAACCGATATTCACGAGAGTGTGGAAGCGGCCATGGCAGCAGCTTATGTCGATGTCTTGCAAATCCCTGCTTTCCTTTGCCGTCAAACCGATTTACTAGCGGCTGCCGCTCAAACAGGCAAGGCGGTTAATATCAAGAAAGGCCAGTTCATGTCGGGTGCTTCGATGCGTTTCGCGGTAGAAAAAGTGTTGCACGAAAATCCGGAAGCAGTGGTGTACTTAACTGATCGTGGCAATTCCTTTGGTTATGGAGATCTAGTGGTGGATTACCGCAATCTTCCGGAGATGTCGGCGATGAATGTTCCGGTCATTATGGATTGCACACACTCTTTGCAGCGTCCAAACCAAACAACGGGCGTAACGGGTGGCCAGCCTGCTTTGATTGAAACGATTGCAAAGGCAGCCATCGCTGTAGGAGCAGATGGTATTTTCATCGAAACACATCCTAATCCTTCTGTGGCTAAATCTGATGGAGCGAATATGTTGCCGTTGGATCAGTTGGAAGGTCTTTTAGAAAAGCTCTTGCGCGTTCGGGAGGCAATTGTTTAAGGCATTTTATAGAGGATTTGAAGTGTAACATCCGTTTTCGTTGGACCTTGAATTAGGTCTAATCCTGATCCAATTTCTGTTCGGTCATCGTAGGTAATTCTAGCCCATTTTGCAGCTAGTTGAATTTCTCTTTTCCATTGAAAAGCCATGACCAGGTTCGTTTTTAGTCCCTTGCCTGCATAAGCGGGGAGAAGGAAGGAATAGGGAACACCTGGTTCATACGCATAATTACGGGTGTCATAACTAGGTGTATTCAGATAGGCTATGCGACCTTGAATCGACCATTTTCCTTTGTCCCACTTCGTATCTTGTAAAACTAAATAGCCTATTTCGCTACCAAGTTTAGAGGCCATTGCCCGCAGGTGAAAATCCCAGGATTTCACCTTCAAATAATGCCCATCCAGGCTGATTTGTAGCAGATCTTGGTTTTCTTTTCTAGTCCATTTTCCTTGAATGAATCCGCGTGCTGCATGTCTTTTTTCCCAGATAAGCCTAGATAAAATTTCCAATCCAAAGGTGTTAGGCTCATTAATCCTGAATTTAGGCTCAGGGAAGCGAAAATAATCGAAGTAGGAGCTAAGCTTCCAATGCTTATTTATTTGATAGCTGTGACCCAGGAATAAGCCCATTTCATTGAGATTTTCCGAGTTTTCAGAAAGGCCATTTGATTTAGGACTGAAATACCCGGCAGAGTAAATGCGTATCAAATAAGATAGGTCCATTTTTTTCGAAATGGAAGTTGCGCCAGATTGAAGGATCGCAAATTGCTGACCACCAGAATAAGCTATTTCTCCCACTAGACGAATGTTTCGATAGGGATATTGAATGTGGATGGAATAATTTTTCAGATCGTCTCCTGCCCATTCTTTCTTTTTATATCCTATGCCGGCTGGTTTATTTAAAGACCAGTGCGTCCATACAGCGTTTAATTGTAAGATAAGGGGAGATGTAAAAGGGGAATAGAGGAGGGTCATTCCTGCTGTTTTCTCTTGCATCGCATCGATATGGCTGATTTCAGAGGCCGTTCGATGAAAGCCATCTTCGACACGGGACCGCAGGTATTTTTGGCCTAGTGAATCAGCTCCTGTGGTGGCGTCCAAGTTTCGATACGAAGCGAAGGCTTGGATTCTTAAAAATTCGGTCATTTTTAGGGTAGCATTGACTCCGCGATAATAGCCATATTCCACGCTGGAACTATAGGCCAGTCCTCCAAGGTTGAACTTTTGGGTAGCTTTAATGCTTTCAAAGCTCTTG
>JACCDS010113752.1_pt1 | contig 15086 bp, 16 predicted proteins | sample 7446441 | NCBI WGS metagenome assembly JACCDS01 (sample SAMN15323445, study PRJNA562643) | freshwater metagenome | isolation source: river surface water | place: USA:Blue River Watershed | collected 2017-08-17 | reverse complement strand
TCAAAGGTTCCGGGATATACGGCTGTCACCATGAGCTGTCCTTCAAAGTTTCTGGCGCGGCACCTGTTTCCCGCGCGAACGACGCGCATTATGCCCTAATTCGTCCGATGATCATCTCGCGATAGCACGGCGTAATGCACTTGCCCCGCCTTATCCGCGCGCACGACGTGCCACCCCGCCAGGTAGTCGGCGTCACTGTCGGCGAATGGCTGATCTGACTCAGCATAGACCAGCCCTGCCGGTGCCAGCAAGCGGACGCAGGCCGGCAATAATTGCGGCAACAGATTCAGCCCATAGGGCGGATCGAGAAAGATGAGGTCAAATGGACCAGGCAACGAAGGCAGCTGCGCCAGTGCATCGCCGCGCCGTATCGTCACGCGCTCGGCGCGCAGCTTGTCGCGGGTGGCGTGCAGATGGCGCAGAGCCGCCGGATGCGACTCGACCATCACGACCTCGGCAGCGCCGCGGCTGGCGGCCTCGAAACCGAGTGCGCCAGTGCCGGCAAACAGGTCGAGGCAGCGGCGGTTGTCCCAGCGGCGCAGTTGCAGATGGTCGAGCCAGTTGAATACCGTCTCGCGCACACGGTCCGGCGTCGGGCGCAAGCCCTCGACATCGGCCACCGGCAGCGGCGTGCGCTTCCAGTCGCCGGCGATGATGCGCACCTGCCGGGGCGGTGCGACGTTGTGCTTTTTCAATATAGACCTATCAAGGGGTGCGGCGCCGTCAAGGCTTCACTGGCTCACTGCCGACGACCACAGTGACCATTTTGTCCAGCGCCAGCTTGCGCGCAAACGCAGCGCGCACATCGGCGAGGCCGACTTTCTCGACATTCGCGGTCCAGGTGTCCAGATAATCGAGCGGCATCCGGTAGAAGCCGATCGTCGCGATGTTGTCGAGGATCTTGCGGTTATTATCGATGCGCAGTGCGAAGCCGCCGATCAGATTATCCTTCGCCGCCTTCAGCTCGGCCTCGGTCGGGCCGTCGCGCAGGAACGCGGCAATGGTATTGCGCACGACCTTCAGCGCCTCATCAGACTGGTCCTTGCGGGTCTGTAGTCCGGCCATGTACGGCCCGGGCTGCGCCATCGGATTGAAATAGCTGTAAGCGCTGTAGGCCAGCCCGCGCTTCTCGCGTACTTCATGCGTCAGCCGCGACACAAAGCCGCCGCCGCCGAGCACGTAATTGCCGACCGTGAGCGCGAACGCGTCGGGGTCATTGCGTGCCAGCGCAGGCATGCCGACAAGGATGTGCGATTGCGTCGCCGGATGCGGAATACGTTCTTCGACGCCGGCCGGAACGCTGACCTCAGGCAGCTTGGGAAGCGGCTGTCCCTGGGGCAAGCGGCGGGTCAATTCGCGGGCGATGGCCTCGGCCTCGGCGCGTGTAACGTCGCCGATCATCGCGATCACCGCATGGTTAGCCACATAGTGCGTTTTATGAAACTGCACGAGATCGTCGCGGGTGATCGCTTCGATCGACTCGACCGTCGCTTCAGCACCATAAGGATGGCTGCCATAGGCGAGCCGCCAGAAGGCCTTGCTGGCGATCGACTCGGGCCGCGTCAGCGCATCGCGAACGGCGGCCACCGTGCGCGCCTGGTCGCGCCGGAACAAGTCTTCCGGAAACGCCGGCTGCGCCAGCAGCCTCGCCAGCAGCCGGATCGCTTCGTCGCGCGTGGCAGGCTGCGAGAGGGTACGAACCGACATGCCGGCACGGTCGCTGCCGGCGCCGCCGCCGCGCTGCGCGGCGATGTCGGCCAATGCATTCGAGATCTCGGCTTCCGACAGGGCCGGCTCAGTGCCGCCATCAGGCAGCGCGGACGCCTTCACGCCGCGCGCCAGTAACCCGCTGGTCAGCGACGACAAGCCCGACTTGCCGGCCGGATCGCGCCGGCTGCCGGCATCGAACTCGACGTTCACGTCGAGCATCGGGATCGTGTGGTTCTCAACAAAATAAACGCGCGTGCCGTTCTCCAGCGTCCAGTGCTGAATATTCAGTGCAGCCTGCGCGAGGCCGCTGGCCGTGAACAAGGCAATGACGATCAGTTTCTTCAACATCGATGTCTCTCCGTAATTCGCTCAATGACGCAGGCCGGGCACGGCCGCTTTGTTTTCGGCCTGTTCCGTCACCGGCAATGGCAACAGCGTGGCGACCGTCAGCTGGTCATCGGAAAAATATTTCTGCGCCACCGCCTGCACTTGCGCCGGCGTAACGTCTGCCAGGCGCTCGATGATGCGGTCGATCGCGCGGTAGGACAGGCCCGTCATCTCCATCGAGCCGATCTCCATCGCCTGTCCGAATACCGAGTCACGCTTGTAGACCTGGCCGGCGATCAGCTGCGCCTTGACGCGCTTGAGTTCATCGGCCGATACGCCTTCTTTGGCGATGCGCTCGATCTCGGCGCGCAATGCGGCCTCGAGCTGCTCGAGCGAGGTATCGCGGGTCGGCTCGCCAGACAGCACAAACATCACCGGCCCGCGCGCAGTGCCGTCGTAACCGGCATCGACCGAGTTGGCGATGCGGTCGGTCCTCACCAGTTTGGCGGGCAGGCGGGCATTGTCATAGCCGTCGAGCACCGCAGCCAGCACCTCAAGCGCGAACGGATCGTCGTCCTTCTCGACATCGAGCAGCTTCGGCATCTTGTAGGCCATCACCAGGTAGGGGTTCTCGGCCGGCGCCTTAACGGCCACGCGGCGGATGCCGCGCTGCTTCGGCTCTTCCTGCGGCTTCTGCTTGGGCAGCGTCTTCGGCGGAATCGGGCCGAAATACCGCTCGGCGAGCTTCAGCACTTCCTGCGCATCGACATCGCCGGCTACCACCAGCGTGGCATTGTTGGGTGCATACCAGCGCTCATACCAGGCCAGTGCATCAGCGGCGGTCATGTTCTGCAGATCGTCCATCCAGCCGACGACCGGGTTGCGGTAGGGGCTGGCGGTGTAGGCGGTTGCGTACAGATTTTCCATCAGCAGCGCCATCGGCTCGTCTTCGGTGCGCAGGCGGCGCTCTTCCATAACGACCTTGATTTCCTTGCCGAACTCGGCCGGGTCCATCGTCAGGTTCTGCATACGATCGGCCTCGAGCTCGAGCAGCTTGTCGAGCCGCGACTTTTCGACTTGCTGGTGATAGGCCGTGTAGTCGCGGCTGGTGAACGCATTCTCGCGCCCGCCCAGCGCGGCGACGCGTGCGCTGAAGTCGCCCGGCTTGAGCTTCTTGGTGCCCTTGAACATCATGTGCTCAAGCACATGCGCAACGCCCGTGGTACCGTTCTGCTCGTCGACACTGCCGGCGCGGTACCAGACCATGCTCACCACGGTGGGCGCACGATGGTCTTCTTGCACGATGATTTTCATTCCGTTGGCAAGACGGAATTCCTGTGCGGTCGTGCCGGCCCCGGCCATGCAGGGCAGCATGCTGAAAATACCGGCCAGTACCAGCAATCCAAGTCGGAAGATCATGTTCTCGGCTCTGTTAAAATGAATGTACGCGGGTTGAATGACTGCAAAGTGCGCCCGATTTTATCTGTTGCTGCCATCCGTCGCAGCGCTCCCCCCTGAACTCCCGAATACCCCCATCCCGGATGTTTAGCTTTTTCAAGAAAAAACAGCCCGCACCGCCTCCGCCCGTTGTCGAGACCCCGCCATCTGCGGCGCCGCAGGTCGCGGCAGAGCCTGCGTCTGCGTCCGTACCGGCTCCTGTCAATGCGCCTGAGGCCGGCGAAACCGCCGTAATCGACACGACCACTGAAGCGGCAGTGCCGGAGGCGAAAAAATCCTGGCTCAGCCGTCTGAAGGCCGGACTGTCGCGCACCTCATCGAACATTGCCACGCTGTTCACTGGCACCAGGATCGATGACGATCTGTACGACGAACTCGAATCGGCGCTGCTGATGGCCGACGCCGGTGTCGAGGCGACCCAATATCTGCTCGACGAACTGAAGAAGCAGGTCAAAGCCGGCAAGCTGGCCGAGGCCGCGCAGGTGAAGGCTGCGCTACGCGAGCTGATGGTCGGCCTGCTCAAGCCGCTGGAAAAGCCGCTGGTGCTTGGCCGCGAGCAGCCGCTGGTGATGATGATCGCGGGCGTCAACGGCGCCGGCAAGACCACCACGATCGGCAAGCTGGCCAAGCATATGCAATCGCATGGACAAAAAGTGCTGCTGGCCGCAGGCGATACTTTCCGCGCGGCCGCACGCGAACAACTGACGATCTGGGGCGAGCGCAACGGCGTGGCCGTGATTGCGCAGGAATCCGGCGACCCGGCCGCAGTGGCTTTCGATGCAGTGCAGGCCGGCCGCGCGCGCGGCGTCGATGTGGTGATGGTCGATACCGCTGGTCGTTTGCCGACGCAGCTGCACCTGATGGACGAGCTGAAAAAGGTCAAGCGCGTCGTCGGCAAAGGCATGGAAGGCGCGCCGCATGAAGTGCTGCTGGTCATCGACGGCAACACCGGCCAGAACGCCCTCACGCAGGTGAAAGCCTTTGACGATGCACTGCAGCTGACCGGCCTGATCGTCACCAAGCTCGACGGCACCGCGAAAGGCGGCGTGCTGGCGGCGATTGTCAAGCAAAGGGCGATTCCCGTATATTTCATCGGCATCGGCGAGGGCATTAACGATTTGCAGCCCTTCGTTGCGACCGAATTTGTCGACGCGCTGCTCGGCTGACCGCGCTTTGTGCTGCTGCCGGGTGCCGCTGACAGGGCGTCGCTGTCCGGGCGCACCGCCGCAGAAAGATCGACCTGGTCGGCAACGTGGCGCAACACCGGCAGCGGCGTTTTGTTAGAGGCACTTCCTATGTCCATCATTTCTTTTTCTCACGTCGCCAAGCGGTACCCGAGCGACGTCACCGCACTGTCCGACGTGTCGATGGAAGTCGCCGAAGGCGAGCTGCTCTATCTGGCCGGCCCGTCGGGCGCCGGCAAATCGACCATGCTGAAGCTGATCGCCGGCATCGAGCGTCCTAGCGCCGGCGTGCTGCTCGTCAGCGGCCAGGACATGCGCAAGCTGAACCGCGCGACGCTGCCTTATCTGCGGCGCAAACTTGGTCTGATCCTTCAGCAGCACCAGCTGCTCCGCGACCGCAGCGTGCTGCAGAACGTGATGCTGCCTTTGCTGGTCAGCGGCTCGAGCGTGAAAGAAGCGGAACAGCGCGCGCGGGTAGCGCTCGATCGTGTCGGACTCGGCGACAAGGCCACGTTGCTGCCGCAGGCGCTGTCCGGCGGAGAGCAGCAACGGGTGTCGATCGCGCGCGCGATCGTGCACCGGCCGCGCATCATTCTTGCCGACGAACCTACGGCCAACCTCGACCGCGCCAGCGGCAAGCTAGTCATCGACATGCTGCAAGCCTTTAACTCTGCAGGTGCGACCTGCATCATCTCCACCCACGACGAACGGCTGCTACAGAACGCCGACCGCGTGGTCCAGCTCGATCGCGGCCGCGTCGGCGCGATGCGCGATGCCGACAGCGAGGTGGGCGCATGAACTGGCTCCGCGAACACTGGCTGGCACTGACGGCCGCACTGGCCAGGATCCGCAAGACGCCGGGCAGCTTCAGCTTCAATGTGCTGGTGATTGCACTGGTGCTGATCCTGCCGCTGATTGGCCTGACTCTGCTGGAAAACTTGCGCCCGGTATCACGTGATCTCGCAGTCGATCCGGAGATCAGCGTCTTCATGGCGACCGGCACAGCGGCTGAACGCGTGCAGGCCGTCGGCGGCGAGATCCGCGACGCGGCCAGGCGCGCCGGTGTGCCGGTGAAGCTCGAATTCATTGACCGCAACAAGGCGCTGGCGGCGATGAAATCCCGGGCGGGTCTGGGCGAGGTGGTCGACGCGCTCGGCGGCAACCCGCTGCCGGACGCCTTCGTGGTGCGCATTACCGGCGGCGACAAGACCGATCCCGCACGCATTGAGCAGCTGGCCACCTCGCTGGAAAAGCTCGACGGCATCGAGACCGTGCAACTGGACGCAGCATGGGTAAAGCGCCTGGCGGCGCTGCTCGACCTTGCGGCGCAGGCGCTGTTATTGCTGGCCGCCACGCTGTGCGGCGTGGTGCTGGCGGTGGTATTCAATACGATCCGCCTGCAAGTGATCACGCAGCATGAAGAGATCGGCGTGATGCGGCTGGTTGGCGCGACTGACGCATTCGTCGCCCGTCCGTTCTACTACATGGGCGCGCTGCTGGGCCTGTGTGCGGGCGGCATCGCACTGCTGGCGGTTGCCGGCGGACTAACCCTGCTGAATACGTCGGTCGGCGAACTGGCACGCCTTTACGGCTCGAATTTCCTGCTGGCGCCACTGGATCCGCCCGCCGTGGCCGCACTGCTGGCGGCGAGTACGGCGCTGGGCATCCTGGGGGCGGTGCTGTCGGTCTGGCGCGCACGCCGTGTCGCGCCCTGATTCCCCGGGCGGGCATCCGTGATGCCCGCGTTTTGTTCTGCGCGGCAAACGATATCAATTCACCAACAGTCCCATAGCTCACCGGCGCGCAAATGTTACATTTGTAAGCGATTAGCACTCTCTGTTTGAGAGTGCTAATATTGTCTGTGTCAGGGCCTTCCGATGTCGGAGTGCGCCCTCCCAGTCCAACCCAGGAGAAACAATGACTGCTATGTCCGCATCGTCTGCCCTTGTGCCGGCCGGTCGCCAGGCACTCATTCCCGGTTTTTCCGCGAATGTCGGCAATCTGGATGCCTACATATCCACCGTCAACCGCCTGCCGCTGCTGTCGCAGGAAGAAGAGACTTCGCTCGCTCGCCGGCTGCGCAACGACGGCGATCTCGCTGCCGCGCAAGCGCTGGTGATGTCGCACTTGCGCCTGGTGGTGTCGATTGCGCGCGGCTATCTCGGCTACGGACTTCCGCATGCCGATCTTATTCAGGAAGGCAACATCGGCCTGATGAAGGCTGTCAAACGTTTCGATCCTGAGCAGGGCGTGCGTCTGGTGTCTTACGCGATCCACTGGATCAAGGCTGAAATTCACGAATTCATCCTGCGTAACTGGCGCATGGTGAAACTGGCGACGACCAAGGCGCAGCGCAAGCTGTTCTTTAACCTGCGCAGCCACAAGACCAGCCTGGATGCAATGTCGCCCGAACAGGTCGATGAGCTGGCCGCCTCGCTGAACGTGAAGCGCGAAGAAGTCATCGAGATGGAAATGCGCATGTCTGGCCGTGACATCGCCCTCGATGCACCGAGCGACGATGACGACGACGCCAAGTTCGCGCCGATCGCCTATCTGTCGACCGAGCATTCGGAGCCCCAGAAAGTGCTGGAGGCCAGGCAGTACGACCGCCTGCAATCGGAAGGGCTCGAGGCCGCACTATCTCAGCTCGATGCGCGCTCGCGCCGTATCGTCGAGTCGCGCTGGCTGGCCAATGATGACGGCTCCGGTGCCACACTACATGAACTGGCCGCCGAATTTGGCGTGTCGGCCGAGCGTATCCGGCAAATCGAAGCGGCCGCAATGAAAAAGATGAAGGCGGCGCTGGCTGCCTATGCCTGAGCCGCGGGCCAATGGCTGCGCGGTCCGCCGCGCGATGGCCTGATACGAAAAGAGCGCCCTGATCGGGCGCTCTTTTTTTCATGCTCACTGCACGCTGCCGCGTCAGGCGCCTGCGATCAGCTGGCGTATGTCCTTCAGCACGGCGGCCGGATCCTGGCCATGGCGAATAAACAGTCGCACGCGTCCCTCCGGATCGAAAACATAGGTCGCCGCCGTATGGTCGATGGTGTAGCCCTCACTGTCCTTGGCCTTGACCTTTTGCATGAACACTTTGAAGTCCGCCGCTGCTTTTTGCGTCTGCGTCGCATCGCCGCGCAGTGCGACAAAGCTCGGGTCAAAGGCCGGGACGAAGCCGGCCAGCGCCTCTTGCGTATCGCGCTCCGGATCGAGCGTGACGAACAGCACTTGCAGCTTATCGCCGTCCGGGCCGAGCTGCTTTTTGATCTGCGCCATCTCGGCCAGCGTCGTCGGGCACACGTCCGGGCAATGCGTATAGCCGAAGAAGACCACCACGACCTTGCCACGATAGTCGGCCAGCGTTCGCGGCTTGCCGGTGTGGTCAGTCAGTTCGAGCGCCTTGCCATAGGCTGCGCCGGTGATGTCGGTACTGGCGAATGACGCCTTCGGCACCGGCGGCTTGCCGTCGCAGCCAGCCAGCGTCAGCGCGCAAGCCAATGCGCAGCAAAGTACGGCAAGCAGCTTGCGAGCGTTCATCAGCTATACGGAATGTAGTGATCTACCAGCAGCGCGGCGAACAGCAGCGACAGATAAATGATCGAGTAAGTGAACGACTTACGCGCAATCAGGTCGTTGTAATGCCGCCAGACCAGCCACGAGTACCGCAGGTACACCGCACCCAGCAACACTGCCGCCGCCAGATACAGCGGTCCGCTCATGCGAACCGCGAAGGGCAGCAGCGAGGTGGCAAACAGTGCAATCGTATACAGCCACACGTGGAAGCCGGTGAAAGCGGTGCCGTGCGTGATCGGCAGCATCGGCAGGCCGGAACGCGCATAGTCGTCACGGCGGTACATCGCCAGCACCCAGAAATGCGGCGGCGTCCAGATGAAAATGATCAGCACCAGAAGCCAGGCCTGCATCGGCACATCATTGGCAATCGCCGCCCAGCCCAGCGCGGGCGGCATCGCGCCCGACAGTCCGCCGATGACGATGTTCTGCGGCGTAGCCGGCTTCAGAACGATGGTATAGATGACCGCATAACCGACGAAGGTGGCAAAGGTCAGCCACATCGTCAGCGGGTTCACGAGGTTATACAGCACCCACATGCCGGCGCCGCCGATCGCGCCGGAAAACGCGAGCGTCTGTGGCACGGTGATTTCGCCGCGCGCCATCGGGCGGCGCGCAGTGCGCGCCATTCGCGAATCGATCTCGCGCTCGACCAGGCAGTTCACCGCAAACGCGGCGCCTGACAGCAGCCAGATGCCGACGGTGGCGGCGAGCAGAATTTTCCAGTCCGGCAAACCGGGCGTGGCCAGGAACATGCCGATCACGGCACAAAAGACGGCGAGTTGGGTGACGCGCGGTTTCGTCAGAGCCCAGTACTGGGCCATGCGGCCGGGCTGCGCGGTGAGTGCTGTCATGATGGTCTATCGCACGCGGATGTCAGGGTTGGGCGGAACTCCGCCGCCGTGTTTGCCGCGCCAGAGGCGAGGCGGGAGTTTACCACGGTCAGCAGCAGCACTGAGAGCGCCGCGCCGGCGTTATGCAGCACCGCCAGTGTCAGCGGCCAGTTCAGCAGGACAGTGGCAATGCCCGTGCAAAACTGTATCAATATCAGTATCAGTAATGCGCGGCCGATCCGTTGCGTACCGGCCGACTGCGACGCGCGCCAGCCGACCCAGCCAACCACGGCGACCACCACCAGTGCGAAGCAGCGGTGTACCCAGTGGGCCGTCACCAGCGCACTGAACGGCAGGTAGTCGCCGGTATGCGTACGGCCCAGCTCGCGCCACAGCGAAAAGCCGTGCGAAAAATCGAGCTCCGGCAGCCACGCGCCCTGGCACAACGGGAAGCCGCCACAGGCAAGCGCCGCGTAATTCGTGCTGACCCAACCGCCCAGCGCAATCTGCAGAAAGGCCACGCCCAGCGCGAACGCCGCGGGCAGGCGCAAAGCGGCGGCACTGGCGCCGAGCTGCACCGGCGACTGTCGCGTCGCATGCCACGTCAACAACGCCAGCAAGCTCACGCCCAGCAGCAGATGCGTGGTAACGATCACGGGCTGCAGCTTCAGCGTCACCGTCCAGGCGCCGAATGCACCTTGCACGCAGACCCAGACCAGCAGCAACGCCGGCAAGGCCGGGTGATACCGCGGCAGGCCTTCGCGGCGCCATAGCCGGATCGACACTGCCAGTGTGGCAATGATCAGCACGCCGACACCCATTGCAAGATAGCGATGGATCATCTCGATCCACGCCTTGAAGACCGTCACCGGGCCGCTCGGCAGTGCCGCTTCGGCCGCGCTGATGTCGGCATGCGCCAGGAAAGGATTGGCTTCACCATAACAACCCGGCCAGTCCGGGCAGCCCAGCCCGGAATCGGTCAGGCGCGTGAAGGCGCCGAAGACGATCAGATCGAAGGTGAAGAACACCATCGTCCAGGCAAGTTTGCGGTAGCGGTCGGTGCCGCGCGACAGGTACACCAGGGTCAGCGGTATCGTCGCCAGCAGCAGCGCCTTGAGCGCGAGTACGATCAGCATCGGATCAGCCTATGCCGGAGGCCTTCAGCAACTTGGTGATGTCTTTCTTCACCTTGTTGTAGTCGGGATCCTTCGGGAAACGCATCATCAGGTTGCCGAGCGGGTCGATCACGAACAGATGATCTTCCACGGCAGTGCCGGCCTCGACCGGCAGCCAGGCTGCGAGCTTTTTCGCGTCGACGCGCAAGATGCGGGTGCCGTCGTATTCTTTCATCAGCACGGTCGACAGCGGCGTGTCGTCCGTGACGAGCCAGACACGCTCGATACGGTCGCTTTCCTTGCCCTGAGTCAGCCGCAGCTGGCGCTGGTAAAACAGTTTGTCGGCGCAGCGCTTTTCGCAGGCGCCGGCATCAGCCTGCAGCAGCAGCCACTTGCCGTGAAAGTCATTCAGCGAGGCCGGCTTGCCATCCAGACCCACCGAGCCCAATTCCGGGATGGGATACAGGCGCGGATCGATCAGCGCGCCATAGTTGTTGCGCGTCTCAGGCTTGATCACATAGTAGGTCAGATAGGAAAGCACGACCGGTGCGGCGCAGATCGCGATCACCAGATAGAGCATCCACTTGCTGCGCTTGGCAGCCTGGGTTGGTTTCACTTCACTTGCTTGCACGTTTGAATCCGGTCATGAAGAAGAACAGAAGGGCGGCCGCAGCCAGTGAGTACCACTGGAATGCATAGCCGTGATGGGTGTCGATGCCGAAGGTAGGCTGCGGCCAGTCGCGCCGCAGACCGTCTTGGGTATCGCTGGTCTGCTCAATTATAAAAGCGTGCACCGGTAGCTTGCTGGCACTGGCGTACGCACGCAGGTCGAAGTTTTGCAAGATCGCACCGGGCGCGGGCGCCACGCGCTCGCCCAGCTGCATCACCTGACCGGTGTCGGCGCGCACGCGCCCGCGCAGCTGCAGACGTCCGGTCGGCGTCGGTATATCGGGTATGTGCGCACGGTCGCGCGCATCGCGCGCAAACCAGCCGCGCTCCACCAGCACGATGGCATCGCTGCCGGCGAGCCTGAAAGGCATCAGCAAATAGAAGCCGGCATGACCGTCGAGCGGACGGTTCTCAAGATACATCGGCCAGTCGGCGACGAAGGCGCCGTCGGCAACGATCTGGCGAAACTCGTCCGGACGGGCGCCGGGCGCAAGCGCTGCCGCCTGCAGCGCCGTCATCGCGGCGCGCTCGGTGATCTGCCGCTGCAGTTCCTCTTTCTGTGCAGCGCGACGCTCTTGCCAGTTGCCCAGCGAGATGCCTATCGCCGCCACGATGACGGCAGCGATGAAGGGAATCCATCGGAATCGGAACGTCATTCGCATCACATCAATCGCATTACAATCGCTGCTTTAATTCGAACCCAAGCGGTGCGGTCTGCCGTCCGCCCAGCCAGGAAACCTGATGAAAATACTTGTGGCCGTTGCCTTTATCCTGATCCTCGCCAGCCTTGGCTCCGCGCTGGTCTTCCTGATGCGAGACAAAGGCCGCAGCAATCGTACCGTACAGGCGCTGGCCTTGCGCGTCGGCTTCTCGGTGCTGCTGTTTGTGCTGTTGCTGGTCGCTTATCGATTTGGCTGGATTCAGCCGACCGGGATCATTTACTAAAGAGTCGGCGCGCATTCGCTACGCGCGTGCCGGCCGCTGCCGGCGTCCCAATGAAAAATGCCGCACCGAGGTGCGGCATTTTTTTCGGGCACGGATAGTTACATCCAGTACACGACGACGTACAGGCCGAGCCAGACAACGTCAACGAAGTGCCAGTACCAGGCGGCGCCTTCGAACGCGAAGTGGTGATCCGGCGTGAAGTGGCCCTTCAGCAGACGGTACAGAACGACCGACAGCATGATCGCGCCCATGGTCACGTGGAAGCCGTGGAAGCCGGTCAGCATGAAGAAGGTCGAACCGTAGATGCCGGAGGTCAGCTTCAGGTTCAGTTCGCTGTAAGCGTGCATGTATTCATAAGCCTGGAAGCCCATGAAGACCGCGCCCAGCACGACGGTTGCGAACAGCCAGAACGCTGCCTTGCCGCGATGGTTTGCGCGCAGTGCGTGGTGCGAGATGGTCAGGGTTACGCCCGAGGTCAGTAGCAGTGCGGTGTTGATCGTCGGGATCGGGAACGGACCCATGGTCTCGAACTTTTCGATCACGCCGGCCGGACCGGTGTTGCCCCAGACGCCCGCGAAATCAGGCCACAGCAGCTTGTGGTCGAGATCGGCCAGCCACGGCATCGTGATCGCGCGTGCATAGAACAGCGCGCCGAAGAAGGCGCCGAAGAACATCACTTCGGAGAAGATGAACCAGCTCATGCTCCAGCGGTACGAGGTGTCGATCCGCGGGCTGTACAGGCCGCCTTCGGATTCGGAGATCGCATCGCCGAACCAGCCATACAGCACGAACAGTGCGGCGATGATGCCGGCGATGTTGACCGGCTTGCCCCAGCTGACGTCATTCACCCAAGCGGACGCGCCTGCCATGACCACCAGCAGTGCCGTACCCATCAATACCGGCCATTTGGACGGCCCGGGAACGAAATAGTAGGGCGCATTGCCTTGTTGTGTACTCATCTACTTCCCCTGATTACGATATATAAAAATTATTGAGCGACTACCAACTTCACCAACATCACCAGTCCCAGCACGAAGAGGATCGCAGCGATGATGCCGGCGATGATCACGTGCAGCGGGTTGAGCCGCTGTGTGTCCGATTCATACGCGCTTTTCTTGCGCACGCCAAAAAAGGACCACATTACTGCCTTTACCGTCGCGCCGAACGACATCTTTCGCCGCGACGCATCTTTTAGATCTTCCACGCCTGCCTCGACCCTATTTGCCTTTCAGACCGACTTCGAAGAACGTATACGACAAAGTGATCGTCTTCACGTTCTTCGGCAGCGAAGGGTCAACATAAAAGCTGACTGGCATCTGCCTGCCTTCCTTCGGCCCCAGCGTTTGCTGCTTGAAGCAGAAGCATTCGAGCTTTTCGAAATACTTCGCGGCTTCCTGCGGCGCGTAGCTGGGAATCGCCTGCACGTCGATACTGCGGTCCTGCGTATTCACCACGTCGTACACGACATTGGCCAGCTCGCCCGGATGGACTTGCAGGCTCGACACCGCCGGCCTGAAACGCATCGGGCCGCTGGTGTTCGCATCGAACTCGACTGTGATCGTGCGGCTGGTGTCAACCTGCGTATTGCTACGCTTCGGCCCCAGCGTTTCCTGCACGGCCAGCACGTTAATGCCGGTGATTTCGCAGATCTTTTTGTACAACGGGACCAGCGAATAACCGAATCCGAACATCAGCAGTGCAATGACGGCCAGCTTGCCCAGCATTCGGGTGTTGCGGCGTGCCTTGCGCTGCTCGCGCGACGGCTCCGTGCTGCTCATTCCACGAACCTCACTTCAGCAATGAATGCTTGATGACGACGCCGATAAAAAAGGCAACCGCCACCGAGAACAGGATCAATGCCGTCCGGAAGTTTGCAGGGTTTTTCTTGTCAGACATGTTTTCGTTTCCGCCGGCGGCCGAAGCCGCCGGCTGTGAAGCTGGCTTACCGAATTACTTGACGGTCGGCGGCACTTCGAAGGTGTGGAACGGCGCCGGGCTCGGCACGGTCCACTCGAGGCCCTCTGCGCCATCCCACGGCTTGGCTTCTGCTTTCTTGCCGCCGCGGATTGCCGGGATCAGCACGAAGAACAGGAAGTACACCTGGCTCAGACCGAAACCGAACGCACCGATGGTGGCGATCATGTTGAAGTCGGTGAACTGTGCAGCGTAATCAGCATAACGACGCGGCATACCGGCCAGGCCGACGAAGTGCATCGGGAAGAAGGTCACGTTGAACCAGATGATCGAGTTCCAGAAGTGGAACTTGCCGCGCGACTCGTTGTACATGAAGCCGGTCCACTTCGGGCCCCAGTAGTAGAAGCCTGCGAACAGCGCGAACAGCGAGCCTGCCACCAGCACGTAGTGGAAGTGCGCCACGACGTAGTAGGTATCCTGCAGCTGGATGTCGATCGGGGTGATCGCGCAGATCAGGCCGGTGAAACCGCCCATCGTGAACACGAAGATGAAGCCCACTGCCCACAGCATCGGGGTCTCGAAGGTCATCGAGCCCTTCCACATCGTGGCGATCCAGTTGAAGACCTTCACACCGGTCGGCACCGAGATCAGCATCGTTGCGTACATGAAGAACAGCTGCGACGTGACCGGCATACCGGTGGCGAACATGTGGTGCGCCCAGACGATGAACGACAGGATCGCGATCGAAGCAGTTGCGTACACCATCGAAGCGTAGCCAAACAGCGGCTTGCGTGCGAAGGCAGGGATGATCTGCGACACGATACCGAAGGCCGGCAGAATCATGATGTAGACCTCAGGGTGACCGAAGAACCAGAAAATGTGCTGGTACATCACCGGGTCACCACCGCCAGCGGCGCTGAAGAACGAGGTGCCGAAGTGACGGTCGGTCAGGGTCATCGTGATCGCGCCAGCGAGCACCGGCATCACGGCGATCAGCAGGTAGGCGGTGATCAGCCAGGTCCAGCAGAACATCGGCATCTTCATCAGGGTCATGCCCGGAGCGCGCATGTTCAGGATGGTGGTGACGATGTTGATCGAGCCCATGATCGAAGATGCGCCCATGATGTGCATCGCGAAGATCGCCATGTCCATGCCGATGCCCATCTGGGTGGTCAGCGGTGCGTACAGGGTCCAGCCTGCCGCAGTCGCGCCGCCCGGCACCAGGAAGGAGGCGGCGAGCAGGATCGCTGCCGGCGGCAGCAGCCAGAACGAGAAGTTGTTCATGCGCGCGAACGCCATGTCGGACGCGCCCACTTGCAGCGGGATCATCCAGTTCGCGAAACCGACGAAGGCCGGCATGATCG
>JACCDS010642073.1_pt1 | contig 15090 bp, 14 predicted proteins | sample 7446441 | NCBI WGS metagenome assembly JACCDS01 (sample SAMN15323445, study PRJNA562643) | freshwater metagenome | isolation source: river surface water | place: USA:Blue River Watershed | collected 2017-08-17 | reverse complement strand
TCGGTCAGGCCATTGCGGCCAGTGACGAAATTGCCGAGCATTCTCATCATGCCCACGCTATAGGTGTTGGGGTCGTAGCTGACATTCAGCAGCGGCACCACCTCGACGCGCACGTCGGCGAAGCCGGCCTGGGTCATGCGTCGCTTCAGGGTGCGCGGCAATTGCGGATGTGGAATGTGCTCGTTCCAGGTATCAATCACGCGGCGCATGCGCACATCATCATGGCTGGCCCAGACCGCCGATTCCCAGTCGGTATCCACCAGCAAGGCGCGACCGCCCGGCCGGATCACACGGGCCAGCTCTCTCAGTGCGCCATCGATATCCTCGACATACTCATACACCTGCGAGGCCAGTGCGACGTCGAAGCTGCCATTCGCATACGGCAGCTTTCTCACATCAGCCTGCTCGAATGACACCTGCGGCAGACGCAGGCAACGGTTGCGTGCAATGGCCAGCATCGGCGGCGCAATATCGACGCCATTGACGCGGCCACCCTCACCGACCGCCAACGCCAGCGCTTCGGTCGTCAGCCCCGGACCGCAACCAATATCGAGCGCCCGCTCGCCTTCCTGCGGCGACAACAGTGACAATAATTTTTCGCGCTGTGCGACGACATCGGGCGTGAGGTAAATCGCCGTCAGCGCACTGGATGCGCGCTCGTCAAACTGCTCTTGTGCGGTGGGGGCGCTGCTCATGGATACGTGGTCTCCTGCTATTTGAATCGTTATGTTGGTTCGTAATATGGGATCGATACGTTGGATCGATACGTTGGATCGTTATTTTGCTTCGATACGTTGGATCGCTATGTTGCTTCGATATGTTGCTTCGATACGTTGGATCGATCTCGTCGGAAGCATTCGGATCCGCCAGGCATTCCTTGATGCGCCCTGCACCCGCAGGCTCAGACCTACCGGAGCAGACCGTCAAGCAAGGCTTGATGGAAGCGCTGCGGATCCTGAATCTGCGGCGCATGCCCCAGCTCGGGGAACAGCACCAGCCGCGCGCCGGGAATGGCCGCTGCAGCACGGCGTGCCAGCACCGGATAATTGCCCAGCTTCGCCTTCACGTCGGGCGGTGCAAATTCGCGGCCGATGGCCGAGCTGTCACGTTCTCCCACCAGCAGCAGCGTCGGCACGCGCAGCAAGCCGAATTCATGCACCACCGGCTGGGTGTAGATCATGTCGTACAGCAGCGCTGACTGCCAGGTGATGACCTCGCGGCCCGGGCCGCGATACAAGCCGGCCAGCATCTGCACCCAGCGCTCATACTCGGGTCGCCACTCGCCGGCGTAGTAGGTATTGCGCTGGTAGTTGCGGATACGCTCGGCCGTCACCTGCTGCTCACGCGCATGCCATTGGTCAATGGTCAGCGAGGGCACGCCCTCGGCCTGCCAGTCTTCCAGGCCGATCGGATTGACCATCACCAGCTGCTCAACCTGCGCAGGAAACATCAGCGCCATGCGCGTGGCGAGCATGCCGCCGGTCGAATGGCCAATGACGATAAAGCGCTCGATGCCCAGCGATTCGAGCAGCGCGCGTGTGTTGTGCGCCAACTGCTGGAAGCTGTACTGATACGCCGCCGGCTTGCTCGACTTGCAGAAGCCGACCTGATCGGGAACGATCACGCGATAGCCCTGCGCCTGCAACATGCGCATCGTGCCTTCCCAGGTCGCCGCACAAAAATTTTTCCCATGCAGCAGTACCACCGTGCGGCCGTTCGGCTGCTCGGCGCGTACATCGAGATAGGCCATCTGCAGTGGCTGCCGCTGCGATGTGAATCGAAAACGCTCGACGGGCGCCGGATAATCGAAACCCTCGAGCTCGGGTCCATAAGCCACATCATCGGCCTGCGCCAGCGCCGCACACAGCAGCAGGCCGGCGAACGCCGACGCGCTCTTCACTGAGAACAGAGGGCGCATCATTCAGTGCAAGGCCATTTCACGATGACGGTCAGCGATGAAGGCCGCTGCGACAAAACCCACCACCGCGCCAAACATCACGTAAAACGCTGGCGCCAGCGGCGTGCCGGTGAAGCCGATCAGCCAGGTGACGATCAGCTGCGCGAAACCACCGAACAGCATCACGGCGACGTTGTAGGCGAGCGCCAGCCCGGTCGAGCGCTGCCGCACCGGGAACTGCTCGGCCAGCGCCGTCGAGATCGCGCCAAAGCCGACCGCAATCGCGCTGCACAGCGTCATCTGCATCAGTGCCAGCCGGGTCACCGAGGGCTCCGCCAGCACCCAGCCCATCAGCGGATACGGCAGCAGAAAATACAGCGCGGCCGCCAGCATCAGTACAGGACGGCGACCAATGCGATCGGACAGCACGCCGAACAGCGGGATCAGCACGGTCAGGCACAGCAGCCCGGCGACCTGCGCGGTGAAGGCGTCATTCAACGGTATGTGCAGCTGCGTCTTTGCATAGGTGGGCATGTAGATCAGCACCACGTAAAACATGATCGTCGACGACAGCACCAGCCCGAAGCAGACCAGGACCTCACGCAGATGCTCGCGCAACAGCGACAGCAGGCCGACACGCTGCACCGGCTCGTGGCTCGCTGCGACAAAGGCCTCGGTCTCTTCCAGATGGCGGCGCATCCACAGGCCGACCGGACCGATCAGCAGGCCAAAGACAAATGGCAGACGCCAACCCCAGCTATCGATCTGTTCCGGCGTCAGCCCCTGCGTGACCAGCATGCCGGCTGCGGCGCCGCCGAGCGCCGCCACGCTCTGGCCCACCATTTGCAGTGAGCCGAAGAAACCGCGTCGGCCGGGCGGCGCGCTTTCGATCAGGAAGGCGGTGGCGCTGGCGAACTCGCCACCTGTGGCCACACCTTGCAGCAGCCGCGCGATCACGATCAACGCCGGCGCACCGACGCCAATGGCGGCATAGGTCGGCGCAAAGGCGATCATCGCGATCGACACCGTCATCAGCAAAATGATCAGTTGCAGCGCTGCCTTGCGACCGCGCCGGTCGGCATAGATGCCGATCAGCAGGCCGCCGACCGGGCGCATGAAAAAGCCGACGCCGAAGGTGGCCATCGCAATCAACAGCGACGCGTATTCGCTGTCGGACGGGAAAAACAGCCGCGAGATGATCACGGTCATGAAACCGTAGACGACGAAGTCGTACCACTCGAGTGCATTGCCGATCACGGCAGCGAGGATCTGGCGGGTCTTGACCGGAGGCTGCATGGTTAAGCTACCTTTCGTGGAATTGTTGTGCTTGTTATAAAGGTGGTGAACCGGATCAGGCCTCATGCTAAACGGGATTGGGGGCGGCGCGGAAGCCCGTCGGCATCCTCGGGTACACTCGCCGTCATTCTCATTTCCGGAGCCCTTCCATGTCGCTGCTCATCGCCGGTCTCATTCTTTTCCTGATTCCCCATTCGACCCGCATCTTCGCCGATGGCTGGCGCAGCGACATGATTGCGCGCCTCGGCGAAAAGCCTTGGAAAGGCGTCATCAGCCTCGTGTCGCTGGCCGGCTTCGTGCTGATTGCCATCGGCTATGGGCAAGCGCGGCTCGATCCGGTGGTGCTGTGGGTGCCGCCGATGTGGTTGCGTCATCTCTCGCTGCTGGTCAATCTGGTGGCATTCATTTCGCTGGCGGCAGCCTATGTGCCGCGCAATGCGATCAAGGCGAAATTCGGCCATCCGATGATTGCCGGCGTGAAGGCGTGGGCCACCGCGCACTTGCTGGCCAATGGCAACCTGGCCGATGTGATCCTGTTTGGCGCTTTCCTGCTGTGGTCGATTTTTGACTTCCGCAACTCGCGTCGCCGTGATCGTGCCAATGGCACGCGCCATCCTGCCGGTACGGTGCCGGGCACGCTGCTGACCGTCATCATCGGCTTTGCGGCATGGGCAGTGTTCATGCTGTACCTGCATGTGCGACTGATCGGCGTGGCGCCGCTGTCGTTCAGCTTCTGATGACCTGCCGCTGCGCTGACGACGCGCTGCCGGCGCGCTCATGAGCACAGCGCAATGAACTCGGGCGGGATCGGCACAGCGCGGATCCCGCCTTCCGGTTTATGTGCGGCGAAGATCCGCACTTCGTCGCAGCTCATGATCTCGTCATCGCCGCGCAGGATGCGATGGCGCTGCACAAAGCTCTTGCCGCGCCATTCGACCACGCTGGTATGAATCTGCAACTCATCACCATAGCTGGCGGTCTTTTTGAAGCTGGCCTGGGTATCCACCAGCGGTGTGCCCAGGATGCCCAACGTCGCCTCGGTAACATGCCAGGGCGGCACGCCGCAGCTGACGAAAAAGTGCCGCGACGCGGCATCGATCCAGCGAAAAAAATTGGGAAACCAGACGATCCGCGCCGGATCGCAATCGCCAAACTCTACCCTGACCGGATAGACCACGGTCTTTGTCATTTCATCTCTCGTCGTATCGCCGTTGGCATCCAGCGTATCGGTTGTTCACGCACGGGCCGCGGTGCGGCACCCGCCTCGGCCAGCACACGGTCAAGGGCCTTGCCCGTATCGTCGGCCAAGGCCGCATCGAGCCCCCTGCGCACTTGTGCTGCTCGTTCGCCAGCAGTGTCACGATCAGCACGTGCCACCTGCCTCAGCAAATGAAGCAGCGTCGCTTTGCCGCGTTCATTGGTGCTGCCATAGCCTTTCACCAGCCGGCCGCAGGCAGCGACTTCATGACCGAGCGGCCAGCCGGCGCGCAGATCGTCAATAACGGCACTCAGCCATTCGTCGATCAATGCCTGCTCCTGCGCATATCGGCTGCTGGCGCGGCGCAGCCACCTTAACGACGCCAGCAGACGCAGCAACAGCGTGCCGGAAACCGTATGCGAAGCCAGCTTCAGCGGCAGCGCCCACGGCTCGCCGCGTTCGGCCTCCTGCTTGCGGCCCCAGTCAATGACGCGTTCGGCCAGCCACGGTGGCAGCAGGCCCGCGATCTCGGGAATGCCAGGCTTGAAATAGTCATGCACATGTAGCAGGTCACGGTCACCGGCACGGGCTTCGCGGCGCACGCGCTCGGCACGCGCCTGCCGGCTTTTGAGGTGAGCCACGCGGGCGATGTCGTCGTAGCACATCCACAAGGCGAGCCAGCGGGCCAACTCGCGGCTGGCCTCAAAGCCATGCTGGCCCTCGGGGTCGGCGGCACGCTCGGCATCCAGCACCTGCCGGACCTGCTGAAGATACTGACGGCCATAACGGCGGTCCTGATAGTCGCAGCAACGCGCATGACCCAGGGCGACAATGTCGGCCACCGCCGCTGGCATGTCGGCGAACTCGGGCGGAAGGTTTTCCAGTTGAGTCGATGGTGTCACCTCGGCCGACGACGTGCGGGCATGACCAAGCTCGCCGGCAAATTGGCCCTCCGCCACCATCGCATAGGCAGCGTTGAAACCGGCCAGGCTGGCCTGCGCACCGCGACCGCCGCCTTGGATCACCGCCTCATACGCGTCGCGCGGAAACGGAAATACGCCACTGCCCGCGATGGCACCCAACATGACTGCACTCACCACCGTGCCGTGCTGGCGGGCGATGGCCTGCATGTCAAACACGTGCAAGGCACGCGATGCCGATTGCACGATCTTGCGCAGCTCGCCACGGTCGAGCCGGCCATCACCCGGATGGCTGCGCTCGGCGTTTGTGAGCGCGCGCGTATCCGACGCAATGAACAACGTGCGATCCGGCGACGGCAAGCCATTACAGGCGCAGCGCGCGGCTTCCAGCAGTTCGGAAGCGATCACGGCATCGAGTGCACCCGGCACCGGGCTAAGGCTGAAGACGGGCCGGGCATCACCCATGGCCGAGCGAGACTGCGGCCAGACTTCGAGGTAATACGTCGTCGCACCGGTACGCTGCGCGACGCCGGGTACCGAGGTGGCCTGCGCCGGAAAATCACAACGGCGAGCGACTTCGGCCAGCCAGCCGGTCAGCACGCCACCGCCTTCGCCACCGAGGGCGCAGATCAGCAGGGTGAGCGGCTTCAGCGCAGCTGGGTTAGCGACATCGTCGGTGGCATTGACATCGAATTTGTCGGCGAGTTTGTCCGCCGGCATCTCGCCCGCCATGCCGCTCATCTCATTCCTCACATCATGATCGGCCATGTGATGCGGCAGGTCGTCTGCTTCGTTCGGGCTGTTCATCGTTGCGCTCTCATGCCGGCCTCAGCATGCGCAGCGCAACGCGGCGCAGCGCATCCACGACGCGCTCGCGCCAGCGCGGGTTGCGAATCACTTCCGCACGATAAAAGCTTGGACACAAGGTGGCTGCGTGCGCGTTTTCGCCGCACAGGCCGCAGCCGACACAACCGTCATTCACCGTGGCCACCGGATCGACCTTCAGCGGATCGGGGTTGTCCTTTAATGTCAGCGTCGGACAACCAGAGAGCCGCATGCACGCATGATCGCCATTGCAGACATCGTCATCGACGCCATACTTCACGCGCACAACGCGCTCGTTACGCGCCAGCAGCGCCTCCAGCCATGGGCGGATGCGGCGCTGTCGCTCCAGCTGGCATTCGCCTTCGGCGACGATGACTTTCAACCCGCGAAAATCGGTGGTCAGCGCTTCGCGCAGTACCCGCCGCATGGTCGACACTCGATAAGAATGCACGGTGCGCAGCCACTGCACACCGATGCCGGCCAGGGTGTCTTCGATGGTGCGGTCGCTGGCGGTGAGGCTGGCCGTCTTGTCGAGCGCACTGTGCTTGTGCTGCTTGCCGGGCGTGGAAATGATGTCCTGTGTGCCGGTCGCTGAGGTGTAGCCGTTTTTGAAGATCAGCAGCACTGCGTCGTCGCGATTGAACAGCGCCGACTGCACACCGGTCAACAGGCCGTTATGCCAGAAGCCGCCGTCCCCCATGATCGATACCACGCGCCGCTGCATCATCGGCGACACGCCGGCGCGTGAAGCGAGGCTCATGCCGTAACCCAGAATGGAATGGCCCATCGAAAACGGCTCAAAAGTCGCGAAGGAATGACAGCCGATGTCAGCGGCAATATGCAGCGGGCCGACCTCCGCTTGCACCTGCTTCAGTGCAGAAAATACCGGGCGCTCAGGGCAGCCAATGCAAAAGCCGGGCGGCCGCGCGGGCAAGGCGGGCGCGGCGGTCGATGGCGCTGGCGCGGTGGGCGCGCGCTGTAACAGCGCTGCCAGTTGCTGCCGACGCGCCAGCGTGGCCTGTAGCTGGGAGCGCACCGGCGCGACATCGACCGCGGTCAGGTGCTGCTCGAAAAACTGTGCCAGCCCCTGCAGCATCGCTTCCGGATTCAGCTCGCCGGTAGCCGGCATCATGTCCTTGCCATGCAACGCGGTAGACAAGCCGCTACGGCGCAGCACGGATGAAATCTCATGTTCGATATATTCCGGAGAACCTTCTTCGACAACCAGCAGCGCCTCCTTGCCTGCCGCAAAGTCGGCGATCTGCGCGTGAGCCAGCGGATAGGTGACGTTCAGGATCAGCAGCGGCACGTCGCTGTGGCCGAACGCATCGGCCACGCCGAACTCCTGCAGTGCGCGCAGCAGCGCGGGTGATACCCCGCCCTGCACGATGATGCCGATGTGTGCATGGCGGCCGTCGCGCAATTCATTCAGCTGATGGGCGACGAGGTAATCACGTGCCGCTGGCATGCGCTGCTCGACCTTCAGTTTTTCATGCCGGAAGGTCGACGGTGGGTGGGCCAGGCGGCCATAGTCAAAACCCGCCGGCTCGGCCAGCGGCGATTGCGCCGAAATCGCTGGCTTGCGGTTATCACTGCACACAAAGCTGCCGCGCAAATGGCAAGCGCGAATGCGCAATTCCATCATGGCCGGCATATTCGACGCCTCGGACATCGCGAAGGCATGCTTGACCATGTCGACCATGTTCTGCAGGTCGGGGCGCGGGTCCAGCAGGATCATGCCGGACTTCATCGCGTACGCATGGGTTCTTTCCTGCACGACCGACGCGCCCTCGCCGTAATCTTCACCAATCACCATCAGCACCCCGCCCGTCACGCCGGGGGAGGACAGGTTGGCCAGCGCATCGGCGGCGACATTGGTGCCCACAATGGATTTCCAGGTCACCGCGCCGCGCAGCGGGTAATGGATCGACGCACCCAGCATGGCCGCCGCAGAAGCCTCGTTCGAGCACGCCTCGACATGGACGCCGAGCTCCCCTACCAGATCCTTTGCCTGCACCATCACATCCAGCAAATGAGACACCGGCGCGCCCTGGTAGCCGCCGATATACGCCACGCCGGATTCCAGCAAGGCCTTGGTAATCGCCAAAATGCCCTCACCATGGAAGGTATCGCCGGTACCTAGCCGGAGCTGCTGAATTTCTTTCTCGAAGGAAATTTCCACAGAAAATGTAACTATCGGAGTCGAAATCGTCGAATTCCGCCGATGATAATCGGTCTACTACAGAGATTTCTTTTCATATCCCAAAGCCCGCGCTTTGGCGATCCGTCATGCCGCCGCTGCCGGCCTGCCAATCCGGCGGCTGAAATGTAAAAAAGTGCAATGAAATATTGCCCAATTGCACTTCCTCGGCAATATCATTATCATCTGGTTCAAATTGTGACTAAGCAGTATAAGTTTCCGCGATACCAAGGAGCTCCCCATGCTGATGTCGACCAAAGCCAACCGATACGCCCACGCGCTACTGAAGGCGCGTAACGGTGGCACCTTGCTTCCGCTGCTGACCGAAGACGGCAAACTGACGTCCGAGGATGCGTATGACATTGCGCGCAGCCTGTTGAATATCCGCATTGCGAACGGCGAAACGCCGGTTGGTCGCAAGATCGTGTTCAGCAACCGCCGTGTGCAGCAGCTGTACGGCAAAACCGAAGCGATTGCCGAACCAATCTGGACGACGATGTTTGATAGCAGCGTCAGCTTTGCGCTCGACAATATCGGCGAGCACAGTCTGGGCAAGGCGCAGCAGCCGCGTGTTGAGCCGCACATTGTCTTCAAGCTGGCGCGTACGCCGGCCGCGGATGCCACGCTTGACGATATCGCGGACAGCCTGGAATGGATGGCGCACGGTTTAGAGATCGCGGTGTCACCGTTCAAAAACTGGGAGTTCGACTCGGCGGACGCTGTTGCCGCGTTCGGCTTGCATCGCCAGCTGGTGGTCGGTGAGCCGCGGATGTTGTCGCGCCAGAGCCGGCACAGCCTGCCGGAAGTGCTGGCTGCTGGCAGCCTCTCCTTGTCGAAATCGCTGGCCGATCAGAGCCAGCTGTGCGCGGCCGGCTTCGGTAAGGAGCTCAGCGGCAGCCCGCTGCACGCGCTGCTGTGGCTGCATCAGCATCTGCAGCAGCAATCGGGCTTCGCCCCGCTGCAGGCGGGAGAGATCATCGCCACCGGCAGCTGGACCAACCCGCAGCCGGTGAAGCGCGGCGAAGTCTGGTCGACCGCCTTTGGCCAGCTCAACGTGCCGGGCCTGAGCGTCTCGCTCAGCTGACTGGGCGGGTTCATCGGACTGTTCGCTCGAGTTGTTCGGTCGGGCTGTGTCCTCGGGCTGTTTCATTGGTCCCGCAGCGGCGCAGTCCTCAAGCTTCGTCAGACAGCGGCCAAAGCGGCTGCCTGCAGGCGCAGTAGAATCGGTATGGATTGCATGATTTCACTGGCCACTTGAACAAGGAGAACCCATGGCTGCCAGCCGAGTACCCACGATCGATTTCGGCATCAATGCCGCCGACCGCGAAAAGATTGTCGACGGCCTGAGCCACCTGCTCGCCGACACCTACACGCTGTACCTGAAGACCCATAACTTCCACTGGAACGTCACCGGCCCGATGTTCCAGACGCTGCACCAGCTGTTCATGGATTTCTATACCGAACAATGGACGGCTGTTGATCTGATCGCTGAGCGCATTCGCGCCATGGGTGCACCGGCGCCAGGCAGCTACGAAGCGTTTGCAAAGCTGACCGCCATCAAGCCCAGCCCTGGCCTGCCGAAGGCACGCGACATGATCATCGAGCTGATCGAAGGACAGGAAACCGTGGCCCGCACCGCGCGCAACATGTTTGACGTCGCGTCCGATGCGAATGACCAACCGACCTGCGATCTGCTGACGCAGCGCATGCAGATTCATGAAAAAAATGCGTGGATGCTGCGCAGCTTGCTGGAAGAATGAACGACCGGCACGGTGGCCACGCGCTGCCCGATGCCGGATGTAAGTCGTCATGTTTTGAAGCGCCATCAACCTCAGGGAGAAGTCGATGAAAAAACTGCTCGCGATCATTCTGCTGGGCGTCGCCGCCACCGCGTCCGCACACAACTGCCCAAATGACATGAAGGCTATTGATGCCGCACTGTCATCCACCCACCTGATGGGCCCGGATCTCGACAAGGTCAAGGCCTTGCGTGCCGATGGCGAGAAATTCCACAAGGCCGGCAAACATGATGAGTCGATGAAGGCGCTGGGCGAAGCGAAAAAACTGCTCGGCATCTGATCCGACTTCAGCATGATTTAGTTCAGCATCAGTTTTCAGCGGCCATCCCCGGATGGCCGTTTCATTTTTCCCACTCGGCGTGGCAGCTCGTCGATTGACACCCACGCGTTTCCAGTTATCCTCGCGCGTTGGCAAAACGCAAACCCGGAGCCCTACGTGTCCCCCAGCACCCTGCAAATCGTTGCCGCCGTTCTGTTCGCTCTTGCACTGATCCACACCTTTTCCACCTCCGTATTCGAGCGCCTCGCCCACACGCGCCCGGCACACGCGGGCCTGTGGCATCTGCTGGGCGAAGTGGAGGTCGTGTTCGGGTTCTGGGCGATGGTACTGATCGTGGTGATGGCGATGCTGGCCTCCAGCAGTGAGGCCATCGCCTACCTCGACAGCCGGAATTTCACCGAGCCCCTGTTTGTGTTCGCCATCATGGTGGTCGCCGGCAGCCGTCCGATCCTGCAAGGCTCACGCATGCTGGTCAACCTGCTGGTGAAACTGCTGCCCATGCCCGGCAAACTGGCCTTCTTCTTCACCGCGCTCGCCATCGTGCCGCTGCTCGGCTCAGCGATTACCGAGCCGGCGGCGATGACCCTGGCGGCCCTGCTGCTCAGGGACACGGTGTTCGCGAATGCGTCAAACCGGCTGCGCTATGCCGCGCTCGGCGTGCTGTTCGTTAACGTGTCGATCGGCGGCACGTTGACACCATTTGCCGCACCGCCGGTGCTGATGGTTGCGGCGAAATGGCAGTTCGATCTGGCGTACATGCTGACGCACTTTGGCTGGAAAGCGGCAACGGCAGTCTTCATCAATGCGGCGGTGCTGACGCTGCTGTTCTCCCGGGAGATCCGGCAGATGCCAGCCGTGGCCGCACAGGAAGCCGCGCGCGTGCCGCTGCCGCTGCTTGCGCTGCATCTGCTGTTCCTGGTGGGCATCGTGGTGTTCGCGCACCATCCCGCGGCGTTCATGGCGGTGCTGCTGCTGTTCATGGGCATTGCCACGGCCTACCCGCAGCATCAGGATCGGCTGATCCTGCGCGAAGGTCTGCTGGTGGCGTTTTTCCTCGGCGGGCTGGTAGTGCTGGGCGGCCAGCAGCAATGGTGGCTGCAGCCGCTGCTGCTGAAAATGGACGCCACCTCGGTCTATTACGGCGCGACGGCGCTGACGGCCATTACCGACAATGCGGCACTGACTTATCTGGGCTCACTGGTGGACGGACTGAGCGAAGAATTCAAGTACGCACTCGTCTCCGGTGCCGTCACCGGCGGTGGCCTCACCATTATTGCGAATGCGCCTAACCCAGCGGGCGCATCGATCCTGCGCTCGCGTTTCAATGACGGCGCCATCAGCGCTGGCGGCCTGCTGGCAGGCGCGGCGCTGCCGACGCTGGTCGCGATTGCCTGCTTCCGGCTGCTGCCCAACCTGTAAACAAATCAACGATCAGGACAGGGTCAAGCCGGCCATGCCCGGGCGATCACGTGGTGTCGTCATGGCCTGACTTGTGGCCTGACTTATGGTCTGACACCACGCACCGGCTTGAATGACAGGCGCTGCGCGCCTGATTGGCGGCTACTCGATGGTTTGCTGCCGATCGATCCATGGTCTATCGCTAATCTAGCGCTGCTCTATCGCTGGTCTGTCGTTGATCTGTCGCCGGCCTGCTGGCGGATCAGCGGCAATCGATCGACACGTCGCTGGCCGCTGGCGCGCTGGCCTGGATTGGCTGGATTGGCGTGATTGCCAACGTTATTGACGCTCGCACTTCTTGCGCGACTGACTAAGCCACAATCGCAGGCCGACCGCCAGCAGCGCCACCGCCACCAGGACCACCGCCTGCAACGCGCCCGACAAATCCAACGGCTGTTCGCCAGCAGGCAAGTAACGGTCGGGATGCAACATCACCAACGCGGCCATCAGGATGCCAGAGATCAAAATTATCCGGACCAACCGGAGAAGCAGGCGTTTGCCCAAATCGTTCATTCGTTCCTCAAGTTACTTGAATTCATACCCGACCTTATTCACGCCCGTCATCTGGGCGTCGAACGATAGCCACACCGCCCGTACCGGCCCATCGAGCGACCAACACCCAGGCAATATGCGGTCGACGCAACATTTTGTCACAACGGAGGTACGTCAGACCCGACCGAGCCGCACTGAACTGCTGCACAATACGGGCGGCGTATTTTGCGGTCGCGTATTTTGCAGCCGAATAGTGCGGCTGCTTAGGCAATGGGTCTCGCAATCAAGCCGGCGACAAAGCCTGTGATGCCCCTGTCGATGAGGCTAGCGATGTGGCCGGCGATGAATGACGATTTTATCGATGTTCATGCGGGCATCGCAGCCCAGTGCTCCTCACCCGCTGTGCCGTCAGAGCCAGCGCGCCCCTGAACCCATGACGGCCCCTCAATGCAAGTAACCGTGACAAGGAAGGCTAGCGATGCAGACATCAAACTGGATGTCCCTTGCCGTGAGCTTCGGGCTCGTGCTGGCAATGATGGGCGCGCTTCTGTGGCTGCTCAGGCGGATGCAGGCGCGCGGAATCGCCGGAACGTCGCAGCGGCGTATCCGCATTCTTGAAGTCGCATCCGTCGGGCCGAGGCAAAAGCTGGTGCTGCTGAGCGTGCGTGAGCAGGAGATCCTCATCGGCCTGTCAGCGCAACAAATGACAACGCTGGCAAGCTTTCCAGCCGCTGCCGGTGAGGACAGCCCGATGGCACAGGAAGCGACCGCGGGGGGCCATTCGCTGGCCTCGCTGTCCAGCCGGATGTCTGAGCGATTAAAGCGCGCCGCGAATGCTGACGTAAACAAGCGCAACGAGCCATGAGGCCACCCGCCCCGGACGCACCGTTCGAGGCTGGGGCCACCGTGACACCCACCAGCGGGATGACGATTCGACCCGAGACTCTACAGAAAAGGCCGCAGTGTGAGCAGCACTTATGATCATCCCAGCCGCAGGCTGCAAACCGAGGGCATTTTCCGCCGCGCACTGGGCGCAAGCGATGACGGCCCGATGAGTGAAACCCAGCCAGCTGGCCACCGCCGCGGGCCTCATGGGCATGATGGCAGTTATGAAAGCCGTACCGAGCCAACGCTGGATGACCGCGCCATGCAACCGGGCATCGAGGCACCCGAGCCATCCTTCTCATCCTCGTCGTCCACCTCGTCCTCATCGTTCTCCTTGCCGCCGGTACCACCACCGCAAGACGATGACCCACTGCCGCCGGTCGGGCGCCGTGATCCGCTGCATGTCTTGCGCTGGGCAATCGGCAGCACCATCACGGTGGCGGTCTCCATCGCGATCGGCGTTTTGCTGCTGCTGCCCGGAGCGACGCTGAAGTTCACCGACGCCAACCGCCTCTCCGGATGGCTGCCCGCCTGGACCACCGATGCACTGGCGCGTTTGTCTGGCAAGACCCTCTTCCGGCATGACACCGTCCCGGTGGCCGGCATGACAGTCTCTGAGCCCAGCCGCCATGGATCCATGGCAGGCGGGCCAGCCATGCGGAGCGGTCCGTCCGCAGCACAGGATCTGGCCGATACCGCGCCGGGCCGTAGCGCCGATACCGGTACGGCACAGTCGGCTTCGCCAGCGTCCACTTCGACATCCGCTTCGACATCCGCTTCGGCGCCCGTATCGACACCTGCGTCCACCTCTGCCTCGGTATCAGGGCAAATAGCACCGGCAACGCCGACAACGCCGGCAATTCCTGCCATAACGGCCGCTGCGGCACTGCCGGCCTCTGCACCTGCCCCTTCCAGGGGAGCTACCCATCCCACCGAAAGCCCGCTTGCAGCCAGTGAGCGCAGCACAAGCGTGACGAATACACGGAACGCGGCCAGCGAAAAAAGTGCTCCTTCCGCTGCGGCGGCGCCCTCCATGGCATCGACCAAACCGGCCGCTCCTTCCGTCGCCCAGCCAAAGCCGGTTGGGAAGATGCTGGCGAGAACAGACAGCGGGCCGGCACATCGACCCACTACGTCTGTCGACAAGCGGACTGGCAAGCCTTCTCCTGCCCCGAAACTGGCCGCCGGCAAGCTCGCCAAAGCACACGGCGCACCGGCGCTCCGTGCCGGACAGCGTGACGAGCAGGCCATCCGCACGTCGTCGCCTCGCAGCATTTTTGTGCAGTACGTATCGCTGCGTACGAAGGCCGATGCGCAAGCCTGGCTTGCACGACACCGCGGGCTGGCACGCACCCGGGTGGTTGCCGTCAAGACGCCGGGCAAAGGCCTGCAATATGCGGTTGTCTCCGGGCCGTTTGCCAGCCGCAAGGACGCCAATGCCTTTGCCGCGAAGGATGGCGTCGCTTCTGCACCGTGGTTCCGGCCGCAACCTTCGCTGCGCGCCGCACTGCCTGCCGCGCAACAATGACGCTTGCACAAGCTCATAAACTCGCTCAGCCGGCCAAAGCCCGCCGACACAGACGCTCTATAGCCGTTAGCCCGAGGGTGCCCCCCTTTTAAACAGCCAAATCCGATCTGGCCGACCACCGTTACAATCCGTAGATCGACACGCGCCATGCCGGTGCGTGCCGCGACTGCCGGGCGCACTCAGGTGTGCGCTGGTTTGTGCACCATCAAGGAGGTTGGCTGTGAGCACCATCGCGCAACTGCGGCGCATTCTGAAAGATAACCACACGATTGCCGTCGTCGGTCTGTCGGCCGACTGGTTTCGTCCTTCGTA
>JACCDS010475311.1_pt1 | contig 15095 bp, 10 predicted proteins | sample 7446441 | NCBI WGS metagenome assembly JACCDS01 (sample SAMN15323445, study PRJNA562643) | freshwater metagenome | isolation source: river surface water | place: USA:Blue River Watershed | collected 2017-08-17 | reverse complement strand
TGCTACGATTTCGCACATAAACAAATTCAAGGAGTGATTATGAAGCAGACCGCCCGTTTAGAGGTCCCTCGCATCAAGGCAGGGGCAAGCCACAAGATCGGCCTTTTGGTTGAAGTTCAGGCCCCTGAATTGCCTTCAACCAACCTGGTCCGTAACCCCCAGGCCATCATCTTTGTCGTTGACCGTTCTGGCTCAATGGGAGATGGCCGTCTCGATTTAGTGAAGAACACCATCGGAGAGATGGTGGGTCGCCTAGCTCCTACTGACTTCCTATCCATCGTCTCTTTCGACACCGAAGTGGAGATACATGTTCCAATTTCTCCGGTAGGCACTCACACAGCTCAGGCAATTAGACGCGAGCTGGCTGCACTTGAACCCCGCGGTGGCACCAACATCGAGCTCGGCTACGCAGCTGGCCTCATGCAGGCAGGACTTCTACCTGAGGGTGTGGAATCTCGCGTTGTGCTGCTATCAGATGGACACGCAAACAGTGGCCACCAGGATCCAGAGGCTTTTGCTCGTTTGGCTGCCAACGCAACCGAGCACCTCGTCCGCACCTCAGCTATTGGAATCGGTGAAGGTTATGACGAGCGCATTCTCACCTCATTGGCTGATGCCGGACAGGGAAACCACTTTGCTGCAGTTCAACTCGATGAAGCAGTTGCTGGTCTGCAGGATGAGATCGACGGTCTTCTCGAGCGATCACTCCGAGACATCGAGATCAAGGTCACCACTAACAAAGCAATTCGACACTTCAGTGTCAAGCCCATTGGTTATGTCCGCAGTGTCGAGAACTTTGCTAACGGCTCGCACACTCGGGTGGGAGATCTGGCTTCGAATGAGTCCAGAGGCTACGCCTTTCTTATCTCCCTCCCGGCACTTCGAACCGAGCTTGGAACTGAGCTGGTTTTTGAGATTGAGGTTTCCGGCACCAACGTCTCAAACGAACAGCGAGTTACTCAGCGCTCTGAGCTCAAGCTAGAGATCGCCGAGGCAGCTGGCTTTGTGAACCCACCAAAGGATGAAGAGGTGAGCGCTGAGATACTCGCCTACCGTTTGGCAGAGATCAAGCGCGCGGCGGCAGAGGCTGCGTACAGAGGAGACATGGTCGGTGCCAAGCGCATCATCCAGCAAGCCCAGTTTGACATCGAGGCAGTGATCAGGAACATCGATCGCCTCTCCCCGAGACTTCGCTCTCGCATTCTTTCCGAGCGTGATGAGCTCAACGAGATCCTCAACTATCGACAGGTCGAGTTCTCAAAGCGTGTTCAGGAGTCGAGCATCCGCTCGGCTCGATCCAAGAACGATCCTCGTAAGGGCCGCCAATAATGTGGATCTTTACCGAGACTGGCTTTATCAGTGCCGTTAGGAAGTCTGACCGGCCTGATGTCTACACAGTGCGTTCCCGGGACCGCAAGTCCCTGGAGCCACTGGCCGCAATGGCCAAGGTAGAGATAGTCGCTTCCCCCCTTGGCGACTATCCCTACCGGGCCTTTGTGGAGCCAGCAATTTTCACCGAGTGGGTGGCAGATCAGGCCAGCCAGATCGATTACGGAAACTTCAAAAGTCGAGTCACCCAAACTAGGGGACTTGACTTTGCCAAAGCCCTAAATAACGTATGGGTTGCCATGCTCAAAACCGAGGACGCCTCCCGCTAACAGCTGATCCAAGAATCAACTAACTAAGAAATAGCAAGGAAAAGAAATGAACAACGAGATTAAGTGTCCGAACTGCAGCACGGTGTTTTCAATCGACGAGGCCCAGTATGCAGAGATCATGTCCCAGGTTAGAACTGCCGAGTTTGAGCGAGACCTGGCAGACCGGCTTCACGAAATCGAACAGCGTCAAAAGATGGAGATCCAGCTTGCTGAGACCAAGGTTGCGGAGAAGCTCAAGGCCGAGGCTGCCAAGAAGGATCAAGAGCTAGCAGAGCTCAAAGCAAAGCTAAACAACACCGAAACCGAGAAGAAGCTGGCTGTTCAGGAGGCCCTCACCAAAGTCGAACTGGAGCGCGAGAAATTGAAAGCGGAACTCGAGCGTGCGACATTGACCCAGGAGGTTGAGGTAAACAAGATTGCGCAGGCCAAAGAGCTGGTTATCTCGGACCTGCAGGCCAGACTCGACGAGGCTCAGCGCTACAAGGCGTCTCTTTCCACTAAGGGCATCGGTGAGGAATTTGAAAATTACTGCCGAACCGAATTCGAAAAGATCCGAGCAACGGCTTTCCCTCGTGCTTACTTTGAGAAGGATTCCGAGGTCGTCGAGAACACCAAGGGTGACTTCGTGTTCCGCGACTATGACGAGAACGGGGTAGAGATTATCTCGATCATGTTTGAGATGAAGAATGAAGCTGAAGGTAGCAAGAAGGGCCAGAAGAACGAGAGCTTCTACGACAAGTTAGACAAAGACCGCACTAAGAAAAACTGCGAATACGCGGTTCTAGTCACCACACTTGAAAAAGAGAGCGAGCTTTTCAACTCTGGAATCGTCGATGTCTCTCACAAGCACGAGAAGATGTTTGTTATCAGGCCCCAGTTCTTCATCCCAATGATCACGACCCTCCGGAATGCAGCAATGAAGTCTGTCAAGGTGAAGGCTGAGCTAGAGACAATCAAAGCTCAGAACATCGATGTAACGAACTTCGAGAGGCACCTAACGGAGTTTCAGAATTATGTCGAGGGCAAGCACAAAGACGCAAATAAGCACTACGAGGACGTAATAAAGAACATCGATAAAACCATCACCGAACTCGAGAAGGTCAAAGAGAACTTCAGGCTATTTGTCAGGGACTTGAACTTGATTGACAAGAAGGCGCAGGAGGTCTCTGTATCGAAGTTGACCAAGGGAAATCCAACTATGCAGCAGAAGTTCAAAGAACTTGGAAGCTAGCTGGAGCTCATCGGCTGTCTTTTGGCATGTCCATACTTCGATCCAAGGCCTACATGAACGGGCTTAGAATCAAAACCAACTCGGGGGTGAGCATCGTATGGCGTCTTTGGAGTCTCTCGATCTGACGACCTACCCGCTGAATTCGTCAGCTGGATCTTGGTTCGATAGTTATGGCCGCTTTGCTGCCGATCTACTGCACGCCCAAAAGTCTGGCCAGCGACTACCCCGGTTGGTTGTGATTCAAGCTCCGAGTCGTATGTTAGTGGCGAGTGCGATGAACCTTGGCTTTAGTGCCCAGGCCATTTTCAGCGCAGAAACTGGGGCGACTCAGATTCCCTTGGAGTCATTTGGGACATTGGCGCTTGGTTCTGTTATTCAAGTCCGTTTTCAATGGCACCAAGAAGACCAGAAAGTGCCACTTAAGACCCGGCGGGTAGTAACAGGCGTCTTGAAAGAATTCATTCCTCAGAGAGCAGGAGCTCGATTTCCAAGTATCAGGCTAGCTTTAGATTCCAAACTAGAGTCGATCGCACTGACAAATAACTTAGCTAGCCTGTATTTGATGCCATCGGAGACCCCGCTTGGTCAAGAAACTCAAACGGCTCCTGCCGAAGGGGTAAATCTCGAGCGATGGGGCTCATTCTTTTCACAGCAAAGACCCACGGCTTGCACTTTCACCTATTTCTCAGAATTTGAAAGAGAGATCAGCCTGACGGTAAGCGATCACCTTCTCCTATCGCAGTATCTTCAGGTCCCTAGCCTGTCGCTTAAGGAGTTGGCGCGGCTTGACCGACTAACGGATGATGAGCACATTCACTTTGTAAATTCGTATGAGATGCTGCGCAAGATGAAAACAATGGAAGCGGACATCTCACATTTGGTTGACCCGTTCAGTTTTATTATTCTTGATGGAAATGCTGCAGTCGCGGACTTGGTGGGTAACTCCCTGCTTCGAGAAAAAGTAAAGATCTGCATTCTGGATAGCAGCAACCATGAACGATTTTCTGATGCCCTTGCCAACATCAGTAGTGAAGCCATGCACCTGGAAAGACCAATCGAGCCATTGCAAATCCAGACGATTGACGAACATCTAGGCCTATTTGCCGAAAGGTGGTTCTAGTGGACATTCTTGAAGCTGCGAATTCTAGATACCGCAACTTATCAGGTTCGAACCAAATCTTTTTTCACAGTCTGTTTGAGGCGAATCAAGCTCAAGCCCTTGATGCAGCACTGAGAATTTTCGGGACAGACTGGATTAGCTTGGCCCATCTGGAAGATCTTCGTCGAAGCATCTCAAAGGCTTACTGGTTCATAAGGTTGCCATATTTTTTCTCACTGAATTCTCAAGGGAAAATCAGCGAACTCTCTCATGACTTGTGTGAACAGGTCGACATTGACAAGAGGTTTGTAGGACCTGAGGAAAAGCTGCTGTTATCCAACTTCATTGAGCAGCTGCGAAACTTGGCCACTTTGCCCACACCCTGGCAAACCCTGGCTAGCGAAATCAAGCTTTTAGGTCGCAATATTCTGCTCACAGTCGAGCAATCTAGGTGGCAATCAGATTTGCGCTCTTTTGGTGAAGAAATTGCCCCCATGACTAATGTGACGACGATCGGATCTCTGGGGTTTTTGGCAAAGATGCAGCCTAGAGATTTCGATGCACTTGTTTTTTTGGGTAACCCGATTGACGTCTCAGGAGCACATGCGCGACTGATACTCGCCTCCGGACTTGCACAAGAGGTTCATTGTTGGATCCCAGGAAGAACAAGCTTTACCGGAAAGTCACTCGATTCACACATCTTTGGTTCGCTGCACCCCACCGTAGAGCTTCCAAGCTTCAAGCAGAAAACATTCATGAACCAGTCCGATAAGGAAATTGATGGCCTAGAGAGAGTCTCACAAAAGGTATCTGTCACCTCGATTTCGAAGGAACTAGAGCTCGAGAGCCTTGGTGCTAACGGTAGCGAAAGATGTTTCTTGCTAAGAATCGACGAAGATTCAGTCATACCCATTGAAGAAGATGCCTCAAGGGTCAGTACCTTGGTTTTTGATCCAAGCAACGGTCAGATTCGAGAAGAGCAAATTGACTGGCCGTTTGATAGTCCCGGTGCCGTAGTGTTCGCACTGATTGAGCAAGGCGAGCAGGACTTTTTCTGGGAGGCAGCCAAAGTAGAAATGGGCGACGACTACATGGAATTTGCCCTCGCTCGTGATTCATGGCTCAGGCTGCTTTCGGAGTTTGTGCGACAAAGGGGTTACGGGCAGGCCGAGAGAGTCCTTGAGGAAGCCGGTGTTTCGACCGCTTCACACCTAGAAAGCTGGTTACTAAATGAGCGGTTTACTCGGCCCAGAGCTGACGCAGATTTTCGTGCGTTGCTTGGCTGCCTGATCGAAGACGAAAGAGAGATTGAAAAGATCATGCGGCTCACATCTCGATTTCGAGGTGAACTAAACCAGGTGGCGAAAGTCGCAAGAAAGCTTGTGTGTGATGCTCTTGATTCAGAAAACTGGGCAACCCTGCAGTCCGGAGAGAATTTAGATGTTTTGCTGGAGGAGTTTGGTGACGCGGTCTATCGTGTTGGCAAGGTAATCGAAATTTCGAAGCATGTTGTTTCAGTGCCTTCGAGCCAAGTACGAAGGGTGGTGGCCAGCTAATGGTTTCTATGAGACCCGACACTTTTGATCCTCAAGTGAACACCTCACCTGGAGAATTGACTCTTTTTGAGAGTCTTAGTCAGACAAATAAAGCTCCGAATTGGATCGTTATGCACTCACTTGGAATCCTGCACCATCAATCCAGGGTGCAAGGTGAGGCAGACTTTGTGGTTCTTGCGCCATCCCTCGGGCTTCTCGTCATTGAAGTGAAACACCACTCAAGTGTTGAATTGAAGAATGGCAATTGGATACTTGGCGGAAAAAAATCTAAGGATCCCTATCGCCAGGCCAGTGACGCCGCATTCACTATCAAGCAGTACCTTGAAGATCGTCAGTTCGATACCTCTACTCTTCCGATAATGCATGCAGTTTGGTTCACCAAGTGCTCCACAAAACAACTACCTGAAGCGATTGGTTGGGATTCTGGGATCACTTTGGGCGCCGAAGACCTAAAGACCGATCCAGTGGATGCAATTGTCAGGACTTTTACCGCAAGTCGAGCCAGGCTTGAGCGAACCGTCAGGTTTCGCAGCCCAATAGCAGACAGCTCAACCCTGAACAGAGTGGCTGAGACCTTGGTTCCGAGTTTTACGATCCACCAGCCACCTAAGGACAGAAAGCTTGAAGTTGCGCGAGCACTCGAGACTGCAACGCAAGAGCAACTAGTAACGCTTGAATTGTTGAAGAACCAGCAACATTTAATCGTTCCAGGAATGGCTGGAACGGGCAAAACCTACCTCGCAGTCAATGAGGCAAAGGAGGCTCACTTGCGGGGCGAGCAAACTCTGCTCGTCTGCTTCAACAGGATGCTAGCTGAACAACTTCGGCACGACTTACGCGAATTTCCTCGGGTCAATGTCAAGACAATCCACGCCCTCCTGTTGGATGTTTTGGGCGATGAAAGCCCCTCAGGCAAGCCAAACGAATGGTGGTCTGAGGACCTGCCACTTCTTGCAGCCGATGAACTACTCAATGGCAAAGTCTTACAAAAGTATGAGACTTTGATTATTGATGAGGCACAGGACGTGGGTACGGTTCCCTATCTTGAGTTCCTAGATCTATTAATGCACTCGGGGCTCAACGGATCGAAGGTTAGGGTTTTTGGCGACTTTAGAAATCAAGCCATTTATCTTGACGGATCCGAAGCACTGACAAACTTTAAGTCTCATCTACACAACCACCTTGAAACTTCCGAGCTCCGAGTTAACTGCCGAAATACCCAAAACCTCGGAAAGTTCATTCAAACCTTTTTGGAGCTTGACCCGGGTTATTCATCATTTCGACGGGCTGACCAGGGTGACATCGTCGACCCTTACCACTTTGAGTCTGCTAATGATTACCCGCGTTCCCTTGAGAAGGTTTTGGACTCCCTCACAAAGGTCTACTCGCCCAATGATGTCGTTGTATTGAGTTCGAATTTGAAGAGGCTCGAAGAACTCGTTGAGAAGTCACAATATAGATTTTCGAAAATTGACCTTCCTCTCGCTGGACGCGTCCGTTTTGGAAGCATTCACAAGTTCAAGGGTCTTGAGGCGCTTGCAGTGGTTCTTGTTGACTATCCAGAATCACATCTTGGTGTTGCTGACACTTTCTACCAAGCGGCGACCCGAGCGACTTCGAAGTTCTCATACTTGATAACGAATCAAAGACTCGCACAGCTGGACGGAGGCGAATAGACGGATGTCCACAACAGCAAGAGATGCAGTAACGAATTACCTAATCGGCGAGGTTTGGGGCCCGAAGGGTAGGGACCCCGAAGCTCTGGAACTGCCTAGTCCGTCGGCGGATGGAATCATTCACTTCCCCAAAGACGCCCAAGGAACGAGGTACTTCGACCCTCAAACTGGTGAGTCCATCCTTCAGGGAATTCGCCCAGAGCTACAGTTCGGGACAGGAGTTTTGCATCCACCTTCTAGGGCGATGTCTAGCCCTGCAGAGGACCCTGTCGAGCCCGATCAGCCAGGAGGCGAAGTCGAACCAAATTTCGAGGAAGCTGACCTCCATTCAGATATTGGTGTTGATGACGAAGCCGACTTTGCCCTCGACCAAAGTCAGAAGCAGCACCCATCTGCACTTGGCTTCACAGCTCAGCTGTCTCAAACAGCTTCGCCCAACTTTTTTATTAAATTCTCATGTGCTGTCTATCATCCGTTTGAGGTTCAATTCGAGGGGTACGCGCCCACAATCTGGTGGCGTTTGCAGCGCTTAGAGGGTAATGCGAGGGTGGCCTGGAATGACCTTCAGCCAGGTCAGCGACTGCACGAGTTACGACTTGATAATGAGGAGCTCTCTGAATTACTAAAGATTCAGATCAGATGGCGGCAGACTGCATTCACGAACAAGTCAGGACTAGCCCTTCGTGCCATCACATTTGTAGCAGTGCACAAAGGTGGCTCCACCTCGCCGGATTTGTTTCAGAGCGAACTGACCGTAGCTATCGAAAACGACGACGAATTTGACGAAACAGATCTTTCGGAGAGTGTTCTATCAAAATCGAGTGAAGACCAGGAGGTCGGCTACCTCTATAGAAAAGTCAGAAATCCGGCTGTTGGCCATGGGACCGCTGTTGAGTGGACTGCCAATGATTCTGGCCAAATCAGACAAATAAAGTCCGCGGCAATCCCTCGCTTTTTCGGAAAGGTTCTCACCACAGAGGTTGATGGCAAGAAGATCTCCATGATGGATATGGCAACAGCTGAGAAATCAGTGATTGGCCGCGAACTTCAAGAACTTGTCGACGGATACGGGGAGTGGATTCGGTCCAATAGTCTGCTTGACAGCGGCGATAATCCTAAATTTCAGGATCCACTAAATCGTATGGTGTCAAGAGCTGAGCACATCAAAGAGCGCATGCAAACAGGACTTGACTTGCTGATGGATGAGAGCCATCCGGAGGTGCTTGAGGCGTTCAGAATTGCTAATCGCGCAATGTATCTTCAGCAAAAAAACGGCAAGCGTGACCTTAGACGCTTCAGTCGCGACAAGGGGCAACTCAAGATAGAAGATGCCCGAGAAGTCACTAGCAATTTGGGCGTTTGGCGTCCTTTTCAAATCGCTTTCTTGTTGATGACTCTCCCCGGACTCGTTGATGAGACTCATTCAACACGGCAGGAAGTTGACCTTATCTATTTCCCGACTGGAGGTGGTAAGACAGAGGCCTATCTAGGTGCCGCTGCAACGCTCATTGCCCATCGTCGCCTAAGCAATCTCAGCCACGTAGGGGTTGACGTCATAATGAGGTACACGCTTCGACTGTTGACGGTACAACAGTTTGAACGAAGTGCGGGGCTAATCACCGCCTTGGAGTACCTCCGTAGATCGGAAAAACCAGCACTCGGCAGTAATCCAATCTCAATCGGTGTTTGGGTTGGAAGTTCTACGACAAAAAACAGACGCTCCGATGTTGTTGAGCAGCTGGGAAAACACCTGAATCCGAGAGAGGGGGATAAAAATCCCTTCGTTTTAGGAAAGTGCCCGTGGTGCTCAGCTGAATTTGGTTATTCATTTGCCCACAAAACTTGGGTGGGATTCAAAAAGCACGGCAGTCCAGCAACCTTGAAGTTTGTCTGCCCAGACCGATCCTGCACATTTTCAACTGAGCAGAATCCGTTGCCAATCTGGATTGTTGATGAAGATGTTTACGACGTGAAGCCCTCGTTCGTCATTGGTACCGTCGATAAATTTGCGCAGCTAGCCTGGCAGCCAAAGTCGCGCGCAATCTTCAATATAGATAGCGCTGGAAAGCGAGTTGGCCCACCACCTGGGCTGCTTATTCAGGATGAGCTGCATCTCATCTCTGGACCGTTGGGGTCAATGGTGGGTTTATACGAACCCGCAATAGAAGAGCTTTGCTCATACGAATTAGACGGTCATCGAGTTGTGCCCAAAGTTGTCGCATCCACTGCCACAACCAAGAGATTTGCCGAGCAGATAAAGCAGCTTTACGGCCGTCCAAAAGTTACGTTGTTTCCGCAGGCGCTGAAAGAACCAAACGAGACTTACTTCTCCAGTGTCCTAAAGGAGCATGGGGAGCCAGCCAGGGGAACCATGTACCTGGGGCTCAACCCGGCTACGTACCAAAACGGGCAAATGTCGGCAAGTAAGGTTGCTGCCATTCTGACCCATGCACCATTTGCTTACGACGGGCCGGTGGAGAATGCGGACTACTACAAGACTTCAATGTGGTTTTTCAACAGCCTGAAAGAGTTGGGTATGACCCTCACCCTACTTCAGTCGGTTGTCATCGATGCTATTAAGGGAATGGCGAAGTACAGGAGATTGCCGCAAGATACCGCCAGGTGGCCAAGCCCATATCTCGAGCTCACAAGTCGAGTTGATTCGACTGAGGTAGCCGATTCACTCGCAAGGCTTCAAATTAAGAGCAGCGATGAAAAGAATTACATAAGGACTTGCTTGGCCTCCTCGATTATGGAAGTCGGAGTTGACGTTCCGAGGCTTGGTCTTTTGACAATAATGGGCCAACCGAAATCAACCTCTCAGTACATTCAGGTTTCTGGCCGAGTCGGTCGAGACCGTGAAAACGGGCCAGGCCTAGTGGTAATGCTTTACAACACGGGACGATCGAGAGACAGAAGTGTTTATGAGCAGTTCACTAACTTCCACGAGCTGCTCTATGCGAATGTTGAGCCGATAAGCGTTACCCCGTTTGCAATTCAAGCAATGCGTCAGGGCCTGGCAGGGGCAGTCATATCCCTTTACAGAGCACTGCTTGAAATCACCACACCTGCAACAGACTTGAAGACGGATGTTTTTGAACAGGCTGTCGAAGTGATGCGAAGCCGCTTGCAGCTGGTAAACAGTGATCCGAGGGTCAATCAAGACTTTGAGAATCAGGTAACTGAGTTGAGAAAACTCTGGAAGAGGTATCAGCCTGCAAAGTGGGAATATTCCCATGACCAGGAAGATGGTAAACCGGAGGATCAGGATACGGCCCTGATGCGAAAGCGAAGGGAACCGCTCTCTGGCTCTATCCAAGGAGATAGCTCAATACGAGTTCCAACCTCGATGAGAAATGTCGACGGTCAGACTCAACTCTTGCTGAGCGCCAACCCTTATTCCCATATGGAGGTGGAGTGATGGCAGCACCCAAGCACGAGCTCAGGCAAGGGGCAATAATCCGAGGTCAAGGTGTTGGATCCATGGTGGTCCTGAAAGACGGACTTTCTGTAATCATTCCAGGGCTAGACGCTTGGTACATCGAACGCTCCTCAAGAAAGCAGCGAATCCCTGGCGATGTAGTAGTTGTCGATAAAAATCTCTCAGAAGCATTGGGTGTGAATCATTTCGTCCAACCGCCTGCGATCGGCGTTAGCGAAGAAAAGGACTCTGATGGATTACCTGTCATGGTGTTTCCAAGATGGGTAACCTGCTCAAATTGCTCCAGGCTAGAACGCCTTGGACCATCCGACACCAGAAGGACAAATTGCCCTGAATGCGAATCCAGCGGGAAGAAATTTGCCAAGCGCATACAGGTCAACTTTGTCGTGGCTTGCGAGGCAGGCCACCTTGATGAATTTCCCTGGATTGAATATGTCCATAGATCGCACTCGCTACTGGGTTGCGGGGCACCAAGGCTCGAGCTTAAGTCGAGAGGTGTTGGTGACCTAAAGGGCCTCATAGCTAAGTGCCTCAACTGCAATGCCTCACGGACAATGGCTGGCATTTCGGACTCGGAAGAGGACACTACATTCTTGACCAAACACCTCGACAAAGGAGGGGCACCCTTCAAATGCAGTGGCGCAGCTCCGTGGCTCAGGTTGGAAAACTCGAACTGCTCAAACAGCATTCGGATGGTGCTAAGAAACGCGTCTAACGTTTACTACTCCCAGGAACACTCTTCGATTCTTCTTCCAAGCACAATTGAAGGCGACTCGGACTTGATATCACTCATCAGAGGGAGTAACAAAGATGGAGAGTTCCAGGGCAAGCTGACCAGGTATCAGTTTGACTATGACAGGCTTGCAAGGTACGTCATTGGAGATGACGACGCCTTTGCAGAAGCTGATGCACAAAAACTTGCTCAGGCTTTTAGGGCGGTCTATCCAAACCCAAACCTCACAGAAGTCGATGAGGAGAAAGCCCTAGTCCTGGACAGGAATCCAGAGGCGGCAGCATTGTCGAAGCCCGTGGAACATCCTGATTTGATAGTTAGAGATACTGGCTACATCAGCGGATTTATTCCGAAAGTCCACCTAGTCAATGAAGTCCCGCTCCTCAAGAAGACCTCCGCTTCGGTGGGCTTTAGTCGAATCATCCCGTCTCCAATTCCGACATCGGAAGCCAGAAAACTATTTCGTCGAATTCCACACGGGCCCGATACGAACTGGTTTCCTGCCGTAAGAAACGTCGGTGAAGGGATATTTGTCGCACTCGACATGCAAGCGCTCACGGCTTGGGAGTCGCAGCCTGCCTTAGTAACCAGGGTGGCCCGAATTGATGACAATCTCTTCAAGAATAACCGCACGCCCTCCCATGGAATCTCGACCCCACGTTTTGTGCTTCTGCATACCCTTTCTCATCTTCTAATCCAGGAGCTTGTGGTGGCTTGTGGATACACAGCTGCTTCACTTTCGGAGCGAGTGTTTGCGTCAAAGGAGCATGCTGGCGTCCTGGTTTACACCGCTTCTTCGTCCGCGGATGGGACAATGGGGGGTCTAGTCGCGATGGCAGAGCCAGAGACCTTCAAAAAAGTCTTTGACACCATGATAGAGAAAGCACGCTGGTGCTCTAACGACCCCATTTGCATGGATCTTGGAAGGTCAGGGCAAGGTAACAGCGGGGGTAACCTTGCGGCTTGTCAGTCCTGCGTCCTCTTGCCCGAGACCTCGTGTGATCACTTCAACCAGGCTTTAGACCGAGCAACATTAGTCGGGGAACTGAACCAAGACGCCAATCTTGTTGGCTTCTTCGAGTCTTAGGGATTCTAACTTTTTGCTTTGTGCGGATTCAAACAATGCAACTAAGGTACTTAAAAACGAGAAACTAAGCGCTTCAAGTCTCTCGATCAACTGTTTAGTCTGTCAACTAACCGCTTTAAACCTTGGCTAACCTCCAGGGGCCGCAGCCTAATCCAACTCCAGGAGCTCCAATGGGAGCGACTTGAAGTGATAGTCCGCCCCCACCTGTCTTATATAGTCAAGAACGTCCTGGTATCGAGGATGTGAAAACCAGTCGTTCAACAAATAGACATACTTTACCTTGAGCCCAAGCGGCTCCATGAGTCGCGTGTACTGGCGAATCTTGAACCCACAAGTTTGAAGCTTTTCATCCACCGAACCCGATGTTTCCTGCCATTTCTTTTCAACAATGGTGAGGACATTTCCTTTAAATGACAGGCATGCCTCGTCCGGTAGAAGCTGCGCGGAAATAATCCGCTTCCAATCGATACCCTCTCCATCGAGGAACTTGTAAAGGTGGTTTTTCCCAAGCAGGAGGCCAACAACAGCTGTACTTTGATCAATGATTTCTCTTTCCTTAACAAGGAAACCCGCATCGCTTAGGGCTTTGGACAAAGATGTATCCTTTTCGAACGCTAGCCCAGTCCTAGTTGTGCTAGCTCCTCCGGAACCGCCTTTTATCAAATTCTTCCCCTATGCGTTTTTTAGAGAGCGCAAAGAATTCTCTGTCTCTCTCAATACCTATAAATTTCCTGTTTAGACTCAGAGCTGCAACGCCTGTTGTCCCGCTCCCCATAAACGGGTCCAGCACTATGTCGCCTTCATTTGAGAAGGCCAATACTATGCGAGTCATCAATTCGATAGGTTTCTGAGTCGGATGTTTCCCAAACGCCTTTTCTGAAGCCTTGGCGGTCGGTATCCACCACACCGATCTCATTTGCTTTCCTGGATTCTTAATTTTGTCACCCGGAAAATCAAGATTCTTCAAATGCTCATAGTTGAAGGTGAACTTACCTTTCTCGTCCTTGGAGGCCCAGATGAGAGACTCATGAGATGCGGCCAGTCTCCGACCAGACAGATTAGGGGCTCCATTTGGCTTGTACCAAACAATGTCGTTTAGTATCCGGTAAGAATTCTCATTTAGCGCAACGCCAATCTCAAAAATTGAGTGGTAGGTCCCGCTAACAACGATCGAGCCCCCATCCTTGAGTTTCGGCCGGATGAGTCTGAGCCACTCGCGGTGGAAATCAAATGAGGATTTCCAACCCGAAAGCTTGTCCCAATCCCCTTTGTTCACCGACACGGATTTCCCTGATGAGACTGTGAAGCCATCCTTCGAGAGAAAGTACGGTGGGTCCGCGAATGCTAGGTCTACTGACTTATCCGGAAGCCGTTCAATCTCCGAAAAACAGTCGCCCAAGATTAATCGAAAAACGCTCCCATCACTTGGAGACAATTAGCGCCTCACTAATGACTCCTCGCGAGCTGGATGACGCAGCAACCCCTCTGAGGATTTGAACCTTTGAGACCAAAAAAAGGCTTGAGGGGTAATGATCTAAAACCCAGTCACTATAAGAGTTGCTTAGGACCACCTTCACTCCTCGGCTAGCGAGTTCAACTGCCAGATTTCTGAGACTTATTTGTTCTGCCTCGCCAAATCCGGCCTTGTTGTAGCTAGTGAATGACGAGGTAACACTCAGAGGAACGTAGGGGGGATCAAAGTAAATGAGGTCACCAGGCTTTGCTCGGCTTGCAGAGCTAACAAACCCCTCATTGGTGATGACCGCTGATTCGAGCAAGGATGCAGCTAAATCAAAGTTTGCCTCATCGATAAAACTGACTCGGCCTTTTGCTTTATTGAAAGGTACGTTGAAATTTCCACTCGAATTCTCTCTGTACAGGCCATTGAATGAGGTTTTGTTCAGGCCAATTAAGGCGGCTGCCTGTCGAGCCGAATCTAGGTTTTTGGAGTTGAAATCATCTCGAAGATTTGCATGCCACATTGCTCGTTTTTCAACCTCAACCGAATCAAATGACTTCTGTAAATCCCTAACAGCGGACTTCACTTCAAAGGGGGTCTCGGCTATGGCTTTGTACATCTGAATTAAGTTCTCATTGATATCCGAGATGAATGCACCAGATTTCCTGAGTCTAAAAAAAACCGCTCCGCCACCCAAGAAAGGCTCAAAGTAGTCCCCGAACTGCTTTGGAAAACTATCGATTAATGGGACTAAAAGCCGACTTTTCCCTCCAACCCATTTGAGTATTGGGGAGATCGAAGCGCTTTGATTGTCCACCATTGGAGGTTACCTCACCCTCCCGACATCTAAGACTCGATGTCGGTGCGAATTTCAAACAATTTTTCTTGTGCCGCAGCCAATAAAGACCAAGCACAGTTCTACCGCCACAGCTGGACTTGGGCTTTTGGGGTGGTCACTTTCCAAACCGCTCGAGACCGCAACGTGCTCAGGTTAACCTTTCCAACCTTGGACAGGGCTTCTTCGTCTTGGGTTCAGAGGACTCCTGAGATCAGAGAGGCCATTGGTCTCGCCAAAACTCAGTTTTGGGTTGCTTTTGGTTACATCTTGGGTTGGTGAAATCTTAGGGGCACAGCTCCATGGGGAGGCTATCCCC
>JACCDS011513815.1_pt1 | contig 15097 bp, 6 predicted proteins | sample 7446441 | NCBI WGS metagenome assembly JACCDS01 (sample SAMN15323445, study PRJNA562643) | freshwater metagenome | isolation source: river surface water | place: USA:Blue River Watershed | collected 2017-08-17 | reverse complement strand
GGTGTTGCCGCAATCGACCTTCGACACCCGCCGCGTGCTGCAGATCCACGCCGACGGCATCGAACGCGTGGTGCGCAACGACGCCGGACGCTCGCCCCGCGACCGGGCCTTCACCCTGATGGCCGAAATGTTCCTGATGCAGCACAGCTGCCACTGGTTTTGCCGCAGCAAGACCATCGCCTCGGCCCGCATGCTGGCGCAGCACCAGACCCATTACGAACAGGCGCTCGAGGCCGTCAGCCCCGAAACCCGCGAGGCCTACCTGGCCGCCATCAACGGCCCGGCGCTGGGTTGAACCTCGGGCGGGCGGATCCGCTCGACAAGTGTTGGCCCGGCTGGGCACCCGTTGTGCGTGGCCTGCAGGTACAGACAAACAGCGGCAAATGCCAAGCCGACCGCCGAAAAAGAATCACAATGAACTACAAATTCGGGTGCTGTGACGGCGTGTCAGGCGAGGCCTCTTGAACCTGGGTTCAAAATCGGCACTTCCGGCAGCGGGCAGTGCCGAGTCCATCCGGGGTCATTCAATTCTAGATTTGACAAATTCATGAGATTTGCCAGAATGGACCAAACTTTTTTGTCTGGTGAGATATGACTATTAACATCGTTCAAGGCACTTTCTTATATCCAGGAACAACGGGCAACGACACGTTTTTTGTTCCGTTCTCCAGAACGCCAACGACGCAGTTTCTCTCAGGGACATACACCCTGGATTCTGGAAACCTGGGAGGCAATGACACCGTGGTCTTCCGGGCAACGGATGTCTTCAATGGCTCGACCTCCTTCTTCTTTCCACAGTTCGAGTTGTCCCGCAACACCAACGCGCCCGTTTGGACTGCTTACGACCAACGTTCAAACCCTTTCCGTGTGGTGTGGGACACCTTTTCCGCAGGAGACACCGGACGCACGGAAGTTTGGGTGACGCCTACCGGTGCGACAACTGCGGTGCCTGTGGCGGTCTTCAACATCAATGGCACTTACATCAGTGATCAGGGTGTCGCCGCAGCCCCCGGGACGAGAACCGGCGCGTTCTTTGCGCGAGAAACGGTCACCGAAGCGCCCGGCTACCAGTATTACGTGACCGATGAAGACCGGACGAATCTGGGGACCTTTTATGTCAACCAGGCCAGCTTTCTGTCTTCAAGCCCCGTGCTTTCTGCCTATGACGGCACCTCCGTTGGCTCTATAGCAAGCGGAGGCTTTGACAGATTCATTTTCAACACCATCAGTGGCCAGTCGGGACTGTTCGCCGCCAATCCGGATCTGCGCGCGCTGGAGGCGGAGATCAAGGTCGATACGGGGGCCTTGGACAGCGTGCGCAAGTACATGAACCTTGCGGGCTCTGTGGGGGCCGCAACAGGCAACCCCTGGACCAACTTCACCTCGCTGATCCCGGATGTGGAGTACAACCTGTCAGTGGATCTGGACTCGGCTGCAGGCATCACGGTCAGGGAGACGGACACCGGCCTGCGCAACTGGTGGGATGATGTTGCCTACAGCGATTTGGGCATTCTTGCCGATGGCCGTGCGGGACTGGTGAACAACGGTTCGGCCAGCGTGAACAGCCCGGTGGGGGTGGTGCTGAGCACCGGCAATTTCAATGCCGAGGGTGCTGCAATGACCGCAGCGACCATTTCGGCGGTGAACACCAGTGGCACCAACTTCATTACCGTCGCTGCGGGCCATGGTTTTGCTGTCGGTGACAAGCTGGTCTTCCTCGCAGACGGCCAGTCTCAGGGGGCTTTAGGCAACGGCAACCGATACGTGGTGACGGAGCTGTCTGGTAGCAACGGCATCAAAGTTGCTGACGAAGGTAGCCCGACGACTACCGTGACCTTTGGTGCTGGCTACGCCTTGCCAGCCGGGGCGAGGTTCCAGGAGGTCAGTGATTACGATGTGACGGTCTTCCGCCCAACGACGAACGCCACCGATGTGTACGCCGGGTTTGAATCGTATATGTTGACGACCGGTGCAGACACCATCAATTTCAATGGTGCCAACGAATTGTCGGTCAACGCGGGCAATGGAAACGACATCTGGAACATCGCCGCCAGGGACATGGGCTGGAATCAGCTCCGTGTGGCCGCAGGCGGTGTATTTGCCGGCGAGACCCAGGGCATTTTTGTCAACTTGTCCGGGGCAGGCTCAAGGACGTGGAACGGAACCACGCTCATGGGTTCCGGCACCAGTGGCCAGATGCGCGACGGCTATGGCACGGTGGACACATTCAACATCAGCGCGGGCCCGGGCTTCAGTGACAGTGTCCGACTGACTTTTGAAACCAGCACCTTCTCAGACAGGCTTTTCCTGGCCGCCGACGGCATGGGCACCTTTGCCGAATACCGGATCGATGCGTCTGCAGGCCAAGACGAATATTTCCTGAGCTCGGCGAGGGCTCCCGGCAGCTTGGTCAATTTGCCGGGCGTCACCAGCAGCAATTTGGCGGGCTTGGACTCCGGGGCAGGGAATGCTTCCATAGAACAGACGGCCCGCTTCTTCGAGTCATCCAACTACAAGGTCAGCTTCGCGACCACTGGCGTGGGCGCCTCACAGAAGCTGGTCGCCACGCTCGCCGATGTCGCGCAGATCAGCAGCGCCGCGGCTAATGGCGTCATCACGGTGTCGGACACCAGTGGCTGGCGGGTGGGCGACACGGTGATTTACCGTGCCGGCACCGACGGGGTGACGGGCCTGGCCAACGGCGCGCGCTATACGGTGTCGGAGGTGGCCGCCGGAACGGTGCGCCTGATGACCACGACGGGCACACCCACCAACCCCATCACTGCGGTAGACACGACGACCGCCGGGTCGACGCTTGAGCGCATCGTTTCCACCTCGGGTGTGGTCGATGGCATTTATGCTTCAGGCGCCGTCAGCGGTGGCTACGTGACCTTTGCCGACGACCCGGGCCAGTTCTCGCGTCTGACGTTCAGGGTGGACGGGCGGATCACTGACCAGACGGTGCTGTCTTTCAATGCGCAGACCAATGTTCAGAAGTTCACGGCTGGCCAGGATTTCTGGACGAACGATCTGGCGGCCAGCCAGGGCCATGCCGCTCTTTCTATCAGTTACCGCGATCTGTACGACGACCAGCCGGCCTCCGTGGCCCGGGTCGGCATCCTGTATGTGAACGGGATTGTGGACAAGCGGGCGCTGGGCTTCGATCGTCTGGTGGACTATTCGGAGTCCGCTTATGTGGGCGCGCGCTCGTACGAGATGACGGATTACGACGATGTCATGGTTCAAGCCCTGGGTTCTTCTGCGCTCGAGTTGACATTGACGGCGGGGGATGGGCGAGACCGGGTGTTCGTGGAGGGCATCAGCTCTGATGTGAACCAGCGCATCGAGATCAATCTGCAGGGCTCGTCCTGGGGGTCTCGTGATGGCCAACAGGATTTGGTCGAGATTGGCGTGTCCAGGTTGGCCTCGCGTTTTGGAAGCGTTCAGTACATCGACGTGACCAATGCAGACAGTTCCGATGTGATCAGGTTTGTGGATGCCAGCGGCTACACATTGGACAGGGTGGCCGAGCCCGGAAACACGGCCGGGACATTCAAGAATTACGCGACCTACAACATCTACCAGGGCAGCGGCACCACGGCCAGCAATCTGGTCATGCAAGTGCGGGTGACTGCAGACAACTATTTTGGTGGAGATCAGTCCAGCAACCTGGTGCTCAGCAACTCCAGCTGGGGGGAGATCACCCAAAGCGCACGAAGCGTTTCGGCCAATCCGTCCCCCGTGTCGATGACGGCCAATGCCGACAATGCCTTGCTTTTTGAGGACGCCAGCACGGCGCCCTACTTCATGGGCGAAGGCAACGATGTGGTTGTGACCATGGGTGGGGACCAGGACATCGCGCTCGGCGGCGGCAATGACTTCATTTCCATCCGGAACACGGGCCAGCAGCTGTTTGTTTCCGGCGGTGCAGGCAACGATGTGGTGGGGCTGTCTGGGTCCTGGACCCAGCTCTCTGATGGGACCTACTTCTCCGACCAGTGGAGCTTCACCAGCATCGAGGTGGCCAAGGCCCGCGAGTTTCTGGCCGATAAGCACCCGACTTTGCCGACGACCACAGATCCTTTTGCCTGGGATGCTGGCTTGCTCGATCGTGTCATGGTGGCCACCAACCGTTTGGACGGGACCACGGTGTATTTCCAGGCGGAGCAGGTCAGCTTCGCCAATGGATCTCTGAATTCCGGCTTGTTCCTGCCGCCGATTTCGGAGACCTACGACACCACAGCGAGAAGCATGGCCAACACCACGCTGTTTGGCCGCTCCACCAACGACACGGTGAACCTCAAAGTGGCCGACGTGGATGTGGCCCTCAGCCACATCGGGTCCTGGCTGAATTCGACCACGATTGCGCCCATCACCACGGGCAATCTGCTGGTGGGCTCGCATGCGCTGGATATTCTGGCGCAGCCCGCTGCAGGCGTGGGGCCGCAGTGGTTCACCGGCAGCGCCACAGTGAGCAATGGCGGCTTCAGACTGGTTGACATCGAGAACATCCGCCTGTTTGACAACGCTGGCAAAGAAGTGACGGTTCGCGTGGCTGGTTCCAGCGGATACGAATCCGTGGATCAGGCCGTTCAATTCGCGAACCGCGGCGACGTGATTTTTGTAGCCGAGACCCGGGAAGGGGCGCTCACGGGCACGACCCGGGCCGCCATCAATATGGACACCAGCGTGTCGGTGTCCGGAGGTTTGCGTGTGGCGTTCGAAGAGGGGGCCAACCGCGTGGTCAACACCACCGCCCAGCTCACGGTGAACATGAACGGATCGGTGAAAACCAGCGACGTCGGCAGCGGCTTTTTCGGAACGCACACCAACGCGCTGGAAGTGCTTGGCACGGCCAATGTGAACGTGAACGGTTCGGCGCGCAGTGATTTGATTGTGGGCAACCGAGGCAACAATGTCATCAACGCCTTGGCTGGGGACGATGTGGTCTTTGGCGGCAACGGCTCCGACATGCTGATTGGAGGCATTGGGAACGATGTGCTGGTGGGGGGCTCCTCACACCGTGTGATTGGCGCCCAGCACACGCCAGACGATGGTGTGTTCAGTGGGTTCAATCTGAGTACGGATGCATTTCGCTTCAACGATGCAGCATCGTTCGAGTTCCAGACCGGCGACAAGGTCATCTACCGGGCGGCCGGTGGCACCGGCATTTCGGTTGCAGGCTCCGGCGTGCTCACCGAGACCAGCCCCTTGTTCATCATTCGGGGCCCCGTCAATGTGGATGGCAGCGTGGATGTGCGATTGGCCAGTTCGCTGGCCAATGCCAGGGCAGGCATTGCACTGGACGTGACCTCCAACGGGACCGCCACAACGCACGGGATCACCATCGACAATGTGGCCTACACAGCAGCCAATTTGGCGGGGTCAGATTACCTGTATGGTGGAAGTGGCAACGACCGCCTGGTTGCGACCGGCGTCACAGGCTCCCTGTCTGTTGCGGGTGTACGCGACACTTTGACGATGAACGGCGGCTCTGGGAGCGACACCTTCTCGCTGCTGGGTAATTCCGGCAGGATCAACTTGTTCGGCGGCTCTGGCGCCGACAAGGTGGAGGTCTTTGACAATTTCTTGGATGTCATCGGCGTCAACAAATCCGCCCGGATGGTTGATTTTGCAGCGGCCCAGGACGACATCTTGTCCACATTCAATCCTGCAGACCTGGGCGCGATGTCGGTCGAGGCCCGCTTGTCCAATTCCGGCGTCACCCTGAGCCAATTGGTCTCACCGCCTTTGCCCATCGTGAGCGGAAGCGGCGAGAACGGCAATTACCAGGAAACGGGTGGCGAAGTTGCCAGCACGATCACCGTCGCGATCGACGGTTACACCTTGAGCATTGCAGACTTGATCAACCTTCACCAAGCACATGCGGGATGACCATGCCTGGATGATCAAGAGGCTTTCTGTTTTCTTAGGCGGGGCATCCAGTGCACGGGTGCTTTGCGGTCTTTGTTGGGTACTGCCTGTAGCGGTCGCTTCGGCCCAATCGTTACCGCCCGATGCGCGGCGCGAGATGGAGCCTGCACAGCGCTTGATTGAGCAGCTGCGCAAGGACCGTTTGGTTTCTGCCCCGGTCCTGAAAATAGCGGATTTGATCAAGCAATCGGCACGCGTGGCTCCTTTGCCGGAAGCTTTGCGCGAGGATGTGCGCGAGCCCATTGCAGAGGCTGTTCAAGCCCATCCTGAATGGGCGGCCGCGCTCACGGGGATCGACTACGCGCAGGCCAGCGCGGACGAGTCCAGGGCCGCGTTGCGTCCCCAGATCTCCGGAGGGCTGGACTACGGCGAGCGCACACTGGGCTCCAATCCCATTTCTCGACTGCCAGGGGCCTCGTACACCTCAGGCTCGGCCCAAATTTCTGTCAAGCAATTGCTCTTCGATGGGGATTCCAAGCGCAGCAACTGGCGTTCAGCACAAAAGAAAGTCGATGCACAAACGGCGCGGTCGTACATCCAGCGCTCTGAATTGACGTATTCCCTGGTTGAAGCTGCCATGAACAAGCAGCGCTACGAGATCCAGAAATTCTGGATCAACAATTTCGAAGATCAGCGCAAGGACACCGCCCGGAAAATCACGCGACGCTTTGAAATGGGGACCGGGACGATTTACGACATCGCCCGCTCGGACATGAAGGTCAACGACAGCAAAATCAATTTGCAGCAAGTGGGCCTTCAGTTGAACAATGCCATTGCTGTGTTGCAGGAATTCAAATTGCCTGAGGGCTTGGTGATGCCTGCGGTGGGAGAGCGCATCGCGCTCAATCCCGAGACGCTTGAACAGCACATGAGCGCGCATCCCTTGATGATCGAAGCGCATGCCGTCTTGGATGCATTGACATTGGAAGTGGCGGCCATCAAGGCGAGCAATTCGCCTGTAGTTCAGATGGAACTGGCAAGAACCGACCGTGCATTCAACAGTTTGGGGACCCGAAGCGCCGACTACTCCACCCTGATCACCCTGACGCACAATTTTTATTCTGGGGGTGCCACAACCGCGCGCATGGCGCAGGCCAGTGCGAGACTGGCACAGGCCCGGTCCGATTTGGAATCCAAACAAAAGGGCTTGAAAACGACCCTTCTGCGTGCCATCAGTGAATCGAACAATTTGTATGCCTCGCTTGAATTGAGGAAGGCTGGTGTCGAGGCCAGTATTTCCTCGTTCGCCGCAACATCGAAATTGTTTGAAGCCAGTCGGGGTTCGCTGCAGGATTTGCAGCGGGCAGAAGACGATCTGTATGAAAACGTGAAGCAACTGATCGACAACTGGTTTGACGCCTCTTTGGCCTATTACCGCTACCTGCACGTCACCAATCAGTTAATGACGCCCTTTTTCCGTGCGCCGGTCAAAACACCAAAGCAGCCGCAGCTTGCATCATGACCGGAACTCCGAAATCCGGGGCTTGGTTCTGGGATGAAATCAAAGCCCAGGGCAAGTTGTACAAGTATGCCGCGATCGCTTCGCTGCTCGCCAATATCTTTGCGTTCAGCGTGTCCTTGTTTTCGATGGTGGTCTATGACCGAATACTGCCCAATGGGGCCGTTGATTCGCTGACGGCTTTGCTGGTGGGTGTGGCCATCTTGCTCTTGCTGGACTATTTCGTCAGGCAGGTTCGGGCAGAGTTGCTGGACATTGCAGGCAAGAGGATCGACCTGGTGATTTCCGAGAAGCTGTTTCGAGAAATCGTCCTTCAAAAAAGTGCGGGAGCACCGTCCAATTCAGGCGCGAGCGCATCGATTGTCAGGGAGTTTGATGCACTCAAAGAGTTTTTGGCGGCTGCAACGGTCACGACTTTTGTCGATATACCGTTCGCCATGCTTTTTTTGTGGATGATTTTTGTCCTGTCCGGCTACCTGGTGATTGTGCCCTTGCTTTCCATCTCCGCACTGCTCTTGCTGGGTTGGCTGTCTCATCGGCTGATGCGCGACTCTGCCAAGAGTGTGCAGGGCCTGGTGCACGGCAAGCAATCGATCATGTTCGAGTGCCTGGGCGCCAAGGAAACCATCAATTGTCTTGGCAAGGACGATTTTTTCGCGAGCAAGTGGCAGGCCGCGACAGTGCTTCAAAACGAGCAGACCCTGCATTCAAAAGCGGTTTCCAACAGGGCGACCAATTGGGTCAATTTCATCACACAGTTCAATCAGATTGCACTGATCAGTGTGGGCGTTCTGGTGACCGCTTTGACGGGGTCGCTGGTGGCGGCGACCTTGATGGCCGGTAGAGCGATTGCGCCTTTTTCACAAGTTGTCAATTTACTGACCCGCTTGTCCCAGGCGATTCAAAGCTACAACTCGATCACTCAGATTCTCGGTGCTGAGCGGCAACGCAGTCTCGGCGGCTCTGTCAACGCGGCCCAACTCGAGGCTACGCTGGCATTTGAAAATGTCACTGTTTCCTACGACGGTGCCAAGCCCATCGTGGAAAACCTGTCCATGCGCATCGAGCCAGGCGACCGTGTGGCCATTCTGGGCAGAACGGGCTCCGGCAAGACGACGTTGATCAAGGCATTGCTGGGGCTGGTCCCGGTCAGTTCGGGCCATATACGGATGGGCGCCGTCGATGTGCGCGACCTGGACAACCGCAGTTTTTTGGATCGGTTCGGCATCCTGTTGCAGGAAACGCATTTGTTCAATGACACGGTTGCCCGCAACATCACTCTCGAGTCGGGGCTGGTGGATGGTGATCGCATCGTCCGGGCTTGTGAAAAAAGCGGCTTCAGTGAGGTACTCAAAAAACTGCCGGATGGCCTTAACTCGGAGATTGGGGAGGGCGGAAAACGCTTGTCAGGCGGGCAAAGGCGTTTACTGGCCATTGCGCGGATGCTCTATCACGAAAAGTCGCACATCATCATGGATGAGCCGACCTCAGGCCTTGACCAAGCCACTGAGATGATGGTCATCGAGAGGCTGTCGGAGTGCCTGGTGGGAAAAACACTGGTGTTCGTGACGCATCGTCCTGCACCTTTGCGTCTGGCAACCAAGATTGCAGTCATTGAGAACGGCCAACTCGTGGAGTATGGGCCTCGCGACCAGGTCATCCAGAAGCTCCAGTCGCAGGCTGCTGCGCAAAGGACGGCGAATTGATCAAGCCGGATCCTCTTCGGTATGGGTGGCACTTGGCAGTCATTTCTGCCTTGACGGCCTTGCTGCTGGCCTGGATGGCTTATGGCAAGATGGACGTGGTTGCGAATGCCGATGGGCGTGTGATTCCTTCGGAGAACGTGAAGACATTGCAAAATCTAGAGGGAGGCATCCTGTCGGAAATCCTGGTCAAGTCCGGGGATCCCGTGCGCATGGGTCAATTGCTGTTCCGATTGAATTCGGTTCAGTACAGCAGCGATCTGGAAAGCTCCAGGAAACAAAACAGCACGCTCAAGGTCCGCGCCATGCGCTTGTTGGCCGAGATCACCCAGAGGCCGCCGCAGTTCGCCCCTGAATTGTCAACGTTGGTTCCTGAGGTGATTCAGTCCGAGCTCGCGGAATATTTGATTCGGCAGGAAAAGATTGAACAATTGACCCAGTTGGTCAAGCTGTCAGAAAAGGAGCATGCCATCATCCAAGGTCTGGTCAAGGAGGGCTTGGAGCCGCAAACGGAATTGTTGCGGTCCGAGCGGATGCTGGCTGAAAAAAGGCAACAGGTTCGCGAGCAGCGCGAGGCGGCGCTCGCAGAGTACAACAGGATCTCCAGTGAGATCAAAGCCAAGGAAGACCTGCTGGTCAGCCTGGGCGACAAGGTGCGACGCACGGAGGTTTTTTCGCCTATTGACGGGATGGTCGGACGGGTCTTCATGACAACGGCGGGTGGGGTTGTCAAGCCTGGCGAGGCCCTGATCGAGATTGTGCCGCTCGATGGGCCCATGATCATCGAGGCCAAGCTCAAGCCGTCGGACGTGGCCTTTGTGCGCCCCAATATGAAGGCCAAGGCCAAGATCACCGCATACGACTATTCCTTGTTTGGCACCTTCGAAGCCACCGTCATTTCGGTTTCCCCGGACGCCATCACAAACGAAAAAGGCGAAAGTTTTTATACCGTGCGCTTGAGCAGCTCTGAAAAGGTTCTGGACAAATCTGGGCGGCCGCTCGTGATTCTTCCGGGGATGGTGGCTCAAGTGGGCATCGTCACGGAAAAAAGAACCTTCTTCAATTACCTGTTCAAGCCATTGACCGACATCACCACCAATTCATTCAAGGAGCGATAAATGCAAAATGTTTTTGCCGATACCGTTGTGTCAGCGCAGATCATCAACGGGGTAGTGCGCTTTCGTCTGGCCACCTTGCGGCCGGCATTGGGCAAAGATGCCAAAGCTGTCGAGCCAGAGGCCACAGCTGAAATTTTTCTCCCCATCAGCGGGTTCACGGATCTGGCCAATACATGCAACAAGGTGGCTGCAGATTTGCTAGAGAAAGGCTTGCTCAACCGCGGGGAAGCTGCAGATCCCAAGGCACAGCAGCCGGGCAGTTGAAGACCTTTCTGTGCGAACCGACAGAAGCACCCGCAGAAAACGCGCCACGCCCTCGGCGGATCGCGAGGGCGGCGCTTCGCTCGCGCTACTCAGCAGCCTGATTCTGGGCGGGTGCTCGACCATGTACGGCCCCTCCCCTGGGGTGGGGACCAGCACGTCCAATCTGCCTGGGGCGCAAGATGCTTCCGCGGCAGCGCCAGAGCCTCCCGCACCTCCGATACAGGGCCGCGCAATCAATGGCTATTTGGTCAATGCTTTGGTATTTCAGGACAGCAATCGTGATGGATTGTTAGGGCCCAGTGAAAATATTGCGTTGACCGATGCTTCGGGTCAGTTCACCTTGCCCGGTGGATCTGCAGGCGATTTGGTCGTCAAGCCTATCAATATGCTGTCCGACGCAGAAAAGGTCGGTGCACAGGACCGGCTAAGGGCGTTGGGTGTGGTCAATCCGGATATCCAGACCACCTATTACCAGAGTGCTTCGGGTGCGCGTGTTGAATTCAAGAGCCGCTTGGAGATGCCGGCTGCCATGGTGGACGGCGCTGTCAATGTGACCCCACTGACCACGCTGGTCAATGGCTTGGTCCATTCAGGGAAGTTCGACCTTCTTCAGGCCAACCAAAGGATAGAGCAATTGTTCGGCATGCCGGTGACCACCGACTACGTGGCTTTGGCGTCATCCTCTTCGTCAACCGATGCCCAGACCGGAACCGCATTGCGGCAAAAATCGGTTGCGCTGTCGAATTTCCTGACCAGTGCTTTCCAGTTTTACGAGGGCAGTTTGAACGAGTCGGAACTGCTCGAATTGCTGGCGGACAAGGTGCTTGCCAAGCTGGAAGATTCCAGAACCAATCCGCTGGCAGAGCTTGACATCACGGCTTACTTGGCTTCTTCGGCGGACATCCGGTCGATACTCTTGGAGATCGGTGACCAAAAAGACTTGGAGATCAATCTGGCCAGACTGGGTGTGGCAGTCGATGCCCTGGTCTCCTTGAACCGCAATTTGGTCGATCCAGGCGGGGTCCGATTGATCCAGGACACGGGTGTTTCCGGTGTGGACCATGTGACCTCGGATTGGCGATTTTCGCTGCCCGATTCAGGCGATGCATCAACTTACCTTTACGCGGTGGCCAATCGCTGGGTGGGGCCCCAAGAAGTTTGGTTACCAGAGATTTGGTACCCGTCAGCAGATGCTCTGAGTCTGACGCAAGGGGTCAATACGATTTTCATCAAGCCCCAAGGGAGTGCGTCAGAGCAGTATTTTCGATTGGCTTTGAATTTTGACAGTCAGCGCCCGCAGTTGCGTACGGTTGACGGACGTGAGCCGATTGAGATCGTCCAGTCCTCCATCTTCCAGCCAGACGGCCAGCAGTACGCCTCCCAGCTCAAAGTCTCAGAGGCCTTTTTCCTCAATCAGGAGCCGAGCGGGGCCTCACTGTTTCCTCAGTTCCAGCTTGTTCGTCCCAATTCTGCGGGTGTATTGCCGCAAGCGAACACCAATGAATGGCTGCAGTTTCCCAATATCTCTGAGCGTGAAGCCGTCAATGGCAGTGAAATGCGTCTGTACTATCGCCAGACGGACCTTGCAGGCAATTTTTCCGAAACCGATCATTTGGATTTTATTTACGACAACGTTGCGCCGGTCACATTGCTTCGAGAAGATGTTTCGCTCGTACGGGATACGGGCCTCTATGGCTACGACAACTACACCACCTCCTTGGCCTTGCGTCCCTTGAGCGAACGCTTTTTGGATTCATTCGACCAACTCACGGTGGCTGCCCTGGGCCAATGGATCAAAAAGGGCGAAGCCATTGATCCGCTCGCCTATGCGATCGATCCCGTCAGGCCTGTGCAGGATGGCGAATACACCTTGGTCGCTCACCAAGTCGATCGCGCAGGGAACACTTCCGGGAGTGTGCGCTTCGATTACATACTTGACACCACGGCTCCCGAGACGAGAGTGGTGTCCGGGTTCAAGGCGCTTGATGGCCGTGCATTGCCACTGCTCGAGTACGACCGCTCGGCTGACTCGCTGCAGGAATGGGTCCAGTACCGCATCCTGGACACCTCTGCGACTTTGGCGGAGCGCAATGCCAAGCCATGGCTGAATGTTGCCAGCGTTGACCGGTCTGGAACGTACGATGTGTTTTACCGGTCCATTGACCGTGCTGGAAATACATCGCAGGAACGATACGCCGGCCAAGTCAACATCGATCTGGATGCGCCTGTCCTGCAGTTGGATCAAGCCAATGAAGTCCGCACGGTCAGTGCGTCGGGGCTGATGGACTGGCTGAGCGCGCGCTTTCAGGTGGCTGGGGAGCCTTCCCTGCGCCCCCGGATCGTGTCGTCTGAAACGGCCATGGCACCGAACTTGGCATTGGTTGAGTATTTTGTCACCGCAGCAGATGCATCGGGCAATGTGTCGTCCCCTTGGACCATCAGTGTTTTGCAAGACGATGTGGCCAGGGCTGAGGTGCGCAGGCCGAGCGAGGCTGGGTTTTTCATGAGCGCCGAACAGGCGCAGCCGACCGATTTCATTTTGAACGCGACCGCAGACAGCCAAATCGCTTTGGGTTCTGCAATGTCTGACCGGGCTGTGGGTCTGCGTGTTGGCGATATTTTTTTGGGGCTCGGTGGAGGGGATGTCACCAAGGTAGACGAAGCCCTCAAGATCACTGGCTTGGCGTTTCTTAACCAGGCTGAGTTGCAGTTTTTTGCCGATACGTTTCAGGGTTTCTTGACGGAGGAGCAGCGCCACCAATTGCAGCTGTCTCCCATCCTGAAGGTGTATCTCGAAAACCCCAATGATCCGGAAGTCGGTGGGATTGCCATTTCCCAATCTCAGATTGTGCGTTATGACGTCGCCTCTTCCCCTGAATTTTTGGCCACCAAGTGGAACTCTTCCCTGGGAAGATGGTTTGTGACCCTGGGGTCCAATGACGATGAGATGTACTTTGGTGGTGATGCCATGAACGTCTATGGCGGTGCCGGATCTGATCTTTTGCAGGGCGGCGGCGGCGACGATTACCTGGTTGCCGACTCCAATACGGCAGGTGGTTCTGACGTTTTGCGAGGGTATGCAGGTGACGACACACTGGTCGCCGGCGACTACCTGTTCTATACCAATGTGAACGTTGTGCTTGAGGGAGGGACCGGTGACGACCGGCTGGTGGCCGGGAATGGACAATCGTCGTTGAGCGGTGGGGCGGGTGCAGACTTGTTTGTGATCGCGCCCATAGACCGCTCTTCTGCACCGATCAAGGCCGAGATACTGGATTTTTCGCCCGGGACAGATCGTGTGTCCTTGGTCGGCTTGAACAAGGATGCAGTCATGAAGGGCATCTTCGTGGATCAGGCGGAAGGCAATGTGGTGGTGGACCTGGCCAGCTTACTTGGGCCCGACAAGGCCCTTTTCGGCTCCACGTTGACAATTACCGGCTGGACAGACGAGGGCTTGCTTCCCGAGGACATTCTCGCGGACTGGTTCGATTTCTCGGGGGAGGCGTCATTCGACTGGTCAGATTTGGCGATCGATGTATTGGCTTGGACTTGACCTTGCGAACATGATTGACGCAGTGGCTTGCGGTCGATTTTGTTCAGGCCTTGTTTGCGTGGAAAACCAATTTCACAGCAAGCAGCCTTCGAGAACCGAGAAGCTCAAACGTCAATGTTCCCCGCCCGCAGCGCGTTGGTTTCGATGAAGTCGCGGCGCGGCTCCACTTCGTCGCCCATGAGCATGGTGAAGACGCGGTCGGCTTCGATGGCGTCGTCGATCTGCACACGCAGCAGGCGGCGCACGGTGGGGTCCATGGTGGTTTCCCACAGTTGCTCGGGGTTCATCTCGCCCAGGCCCTTGTAGCGCTGGCGGGCGGTGGTGCGTTCGGCTTCGCCAATGAGCCACTGCATGGCCTGGCGGAAGTCGCTGACCTTTTCTTCCTTTTGCTTCTCGCCTTCGCCACGGGTGACCTTGGCGCCTTCGCCCAGCAGGCCACGGAAGGTGTCGGCGGCTTCGGCCAGCGCAGCGTAGTCGGCGCCGTGCACAAAGTCCTGCGTGAGAACGCTGCTCTTGATGTTGCCGTGGTGGCGGCGGCTGATGCGCAGGATCGGCTTGTCGCTGCGCACGTCAAACTCGGCGGCCACTTCGGCGGGCACGCCGGTGGTGTTGAGCTCGCGCAGCTTGGCCTGCAGCGCCGGCGCGCAGGCCGCGGCTTCTTCGAGCGTGTCGAGGTTGAGCGCGATGCCATCGGCAATCGCGCGCAGGGCTTCGGCGTCCATGAAGTTGGACAGGCGCGCGATCACGCCTTCGGCCACCTGGTGCTTGCGCGCCAGCGTTTCCAGCGTTTCGCCGCTGAGCACTTGCGGGTTGCTGCCGCCGGTGTGCACCGCCGCATGGTTCATGGCCACGCGCAGCAGGAAGCCATCGAGTGCGGCGGCGTCCTTGAGGTAGAGCTCTTCCTTGCCGTTCTTGACCTTGTAGAGCGGCGGCTGGGCGATGTAGATGTGGCCGCGCTCGACCAGCTCGGGCATCTGGCGGTAGAAGAAGGTCAGCAGCAGGGTGCGGATGTGCGCGCCGTCCACGTCCGCGTCGGTCATGATGATGATGCGGTGGTAGCGCAGCT